>Ga0315293_10002888_pt1 | contig 16559 bp, 18 predicted proteins | sample YL17G13_20_MG_FD_203071 | JGI IMG/M metagenome (GOLD analysis project Ga0315293, IMG submission 203071) | Sediment microbial communities from Yellowstone Lake, YNP, Wyoming, USA - YL17G13_20 | ecosystem: Environmental > Aquatic > Freshwater > Lake > Sediment | place: USA: Wyoming | collected...
ATGCCCCCCCCCCAAGAAAAAAGAAAGGCCTCCGTGTTACGGGAAGCCCTTCTTGGTACACCATGATGGATTCGAACCATCGACCTACTGATTAAGAGAAAGTATGGTCTACGGTTCTAACGTCAATGGTTTCAAAGGCTTCCCGAGACAGCCACATGGGGGTGTACGGTCGAAGTGTACGGTTTGGGTTCTGCTTGCCCGAAGTGGACAGCTTGCGCCGCCTGCATCCCACTGATGGTCAAGTACACCTTCGACATGTCGGTCTTGTGCCCTGACACCTTCTGAACCATGGCCGGGTTGTTGCCGTCCAGAATCATCGCGGTGTAGGCTTGCCGACGCCCATCGTGGAAATGCCAGTCGGATACGTTCGCCAGCTTGAGACAGCGCCCGAGAGACGTTGAGAAGTCCCCCAGGGGCAGATACTGGCCGCGCTCCATGCGGTAGAAGAGATATGGCGATTCCGTCTTGAGTACGCTCTGAAAGTATTCCCGGCAATCCGGGGGGACAGGCTTCACCACGGCGCTCTTGTTCTTCGTGTGCTCTGCCGGGATGGTGATGCATCCGTTGAATGGGTCATACCACTCGCGACGCATTGCCACCAGCTCACCACGACGCGCAGGAACTTGGAGCATGTAGCGCATGACCGGCAACAGGTGTTCCGCCTCACGCCCTACCACGTCCAGCAGGTGAACCTTCTCCGCCTCAGACAGGATGCGGTTGCGAGGGATCTCCCGCAGCTTCCGCAGGTGCCGGAGCGGGTTCTCTGCAATCAGCCCGTGCCTCACGCAGAGATTGAGCGCAGCGCAGGACCACGACAGGTATCTGTTGATGGTGCCGGCTGCCAAGGGCCTTCCGGTGCGTTGCCCTTTGGAGTGACGCATCAGCTCAAGCCATCGGTCGAACCGTGATGCAAGATCCTCAATGAGCACATGCCCAAGGTCTTTTTGCAGTCGGTCGAACAGTGGTTGAGACTTGCCCACTTCGTTGCGGGAAGTGTACTCAATAAGTGCTTGGCCAAATGTTGCAATTGTCAAAGAGCCCAATTTGCGCAGCATGGTTTTGTGCAGCTTCTTCGTCTCCTCGTCGTGGACAGCCTGCGCGGTCTTCCGTGAGCCCTCCACGGTGCTACGGTGACGGTACTCCTTGCCGTCCTTCCAGAGACGAATGTCCACAAGCCATGTGCACGGTGTCAACTTCTTCATGCCCATGATGAAAGCCTTTCATGGGCCGCGAGCGCACGCGAGTAATATACTCTCGTTTGGCGCGTTCGCGGGCCGCAGGAGCGCCACGAGAGACGGGGGCACGGGTGCAAGGGCATGGTCCGGGGCAGTGATCCACGTATACGAGCCGCCGCCAGCAACGCGGGAAGGCGGGAGAAAGATGTACCCACCGTCATTCCGGACATCTACTCGAAGGGCGCGGTTTGCGGATGTCGGCAAGTCGGGTGTGTACGCGAAGAAGAAGTGCCGCCCGTCGCTTTGCGTTCGTGCCGTCGGGGTGCCTTGGGGGATATGCCGCGCCGCGTTCGCCACGCCTTGCGCGCCGTCACCGTCGATCACCGTGACCCCTGAGGCCCTGCCCGTCAGAAGTGCCAGTGCGTTCGCCTGTTGGCCGAGTGCGGCGAGACGGCGCAGGGATTCCGCGAGCGTGTGCGGGCCGTCCTTCCAGCCGAAGCCGCCGAAGTCGGGAACCTTCTTGCCGGTCGCCGGATCGCGCGTGAGCCTCAGAGGTAAGACCGCCCAACCGATCTCGAAGTATCGCCGTATCCACTGCCCGAAGGGGTGCTGCACGAGGGTCCCCTTGTGTAAATACTCTTGCTTGTGTTTCATTCAGTTTGGTTTCCTTTCCTTTACTTGCACTGCTGATGCATGGAACCGCATTGCTGACGCATTGCGGATGCATCACTTTCCGGCCCAACGCTTCTCTGCGGCCTTGCGCGCCTGTTCGGATTTTTCCGTCATCAATGCCATGCGCCGGTCAAGCGAGTCGGACCAGAAGGCTTTCCCGTCAGTGCGCAGCAGATCGAACGATTTACACAGTGTTTCGACAAAGGTCTGTGCCTCGCCCGGTGTAATCCGCATCTCCGCGCCCAACGCCTCGAACGCCCACGACTTGCAGGGCAGACGGAAAGCGTCCTGTTCTCGCAGGATTTCGATGATAACCCAAAATTGCCCGTATCCTTCCATGCCGGTCCTAGCAATCAGCGCGGCCATTTTCGGGTCGCGGCGAGCATCGGCATCGTGCGAGAAGTAAAGGACCTTTTTCATACGGCCCCCGAGTCCTGTGCAGCCTGGCCTTTGGGCGGTGGCTGTCCGCGCGCGCTACTCACCAGCATGCCCGTAAGCACGGTCTTACATCTTCCTGCGTCGTCAATAGTGAGTTCGCCGCAACCGGCGAGAGCGTCGGCGATCCGTGTCTTGGGGATGCCAGTCCTTGCGGATAGGTCGGGAAGGGATACACGCGCAGCGGCAATGAGCGCGCGCAATTCAACGGCGGGGCTGAGGATTTGTCTTGACACTGCAAACCTCCTGCACCCTAATATACGCGGGTTGAAGGAGACTCGCAATTGTCAATTTCTTATCACTTTCTTATCCTCTTGAGGCACTTGTGGACGTTCGGGGGTTTCATTCTCAATGTGGTGCTGATATCCACTTGCCGCATTCCGAGCTTGGAAAGCAGCCTCACCGCACCCTCGCGGGTTCTGCCCTCAGTTTGTTTCTCTGCCCAAGCCCGGATCTGTTTCCGTTCGCTCGATCCAGGGGGGAATGTGTGAACCTGCGCAATCAAGAGGCGTATCTTCTTGGCCTTGCGATCGTCTTCTCTGCTCGGCGGTTGGAGCGTTTTCGGTTCGTCGTTGCATTTGGCGAGTAGTTCTTTGATTTCAGCCAGAGCGTCATCGAACAGAATGGTACCACCGCTCTTGAACAGGCCCACCTGCGGCCGTTCTGCATCGCCGGCGAGTTCGAGAAGTGAATCCTTGCAGTAGATGATGCGGTGGATGAGATCGTCTTTCTGGCCGTCGCTGGGTGCGACGACAGCGATGCTGTCTCTGATGCGCTGGATGAGTCCTCGTTCTCTCTTCCCGTCGGGCGCGTCATGCCCGTAGAAGAAGGCCGCAACTGGATTCCTGACCGTCAGGTGCACGAAGTTAGACTGGTAGGGGTAGGTCAGTGAGGAAAAGCAGTCAGCGATATCGGCAATGAAAGGGGATGTTTGCAACCGCGAACCTCCGCAGAAAGGTTCTCCGCAAGTATGAGAAAAAGCCCCCCGGCGTTGCGGACACCGTACGCCCTGGCCAGGGCTAGGGGCCTATGTAGGTTCGTCTTGTACACCGACGCTCGATTGCTGCTGGGGGGGGGGGGGGGGGATACCCTTCAAGCACAATTCACTGAGCGCCGGAAATCGCCTTCGAAGCTTCGGAACCGCGATGCGATTTTTCAGAAAGGGCATTCAGGTACTTCGTGATCGCCGCTCGTTCATCTTCGTAGAGCGGTGAAAATCCATTCAGCTTGGGACCAAGGGTGCCGGGCGCCATGCCGATGGCGTTGCCAATGTCTCGATTTGTCACGCCAAGTTCGTAGCGGCGGTTGAGCAAATCCTCCTGAATTCGGTACGCCATGGTGAATACCCCCTCGCAATATTGTTGTTGTTGCTGTAAATCTACTTGACGAGAGACATATTTGTCAAACAGCAACGACCGGAACAGGTCAAATGGGCGGAATTCCAAGTCCCAATCCCCGACCCCTACGCGCGCGCGTTTATATCTAGTCTAGTATTGTATATATGCAGTGGCGACGTTGCGGAGTATACCACAGCAATCCGGCGTGCCAGACCGTGAGCCAGGAAAAGCTCTGGCGGTTGGCGCGACGGTTGCCCTCACACCCCGACCCGGTGCCGGGCGGGCTTGGGTGGGTAGATCTGGCAGCCACCAAGCGTCCATGGGCTGGCTCGGAAGATCAGAGCCGCGACTGAGCGAAACGAACGTGGAGCGTGCCGCCTACCCGGGAACCATCACCGCACACGCGGAGTGTCCTCGGGCAGCCTGACGACCAAGGCCACGAAGCGCACTCCACAGCCGGGGGTGCGGCGCCGGATTGCAGACGGCGCGCGGTGGTCAGTGCTCGGAAGCGTCAGCGCCGCATTCACCCCTTGAGGGGCAGGGGTGATATGCATTCCAGTGGCCGGGAAGAACGCTCCTTGCGCTGGCCTGCGGCCTGGGCGCACGACGCGACCAGAGCATCAGCGACCGCAGGAATAGCCGGCGCAAGTGTCCGCGCCCCTTGAGCCCCCTGCAAACGGGCCGCAGCGCAACCATTGCGAAGACCGGTGAGCAGTGCGGCCTGAACATCCTTGCGCGGTGACATTGGGGATGGAGGGGGTGCAGGGGGACAAGGGGCCTCCATAGCGCTCGTTCTTCTCCGGCCACTGGCTACCGCAGTGTCCGCCCTTGAGGGCAGGGGTGATCAATGGCGCGCCCCCAGCGCGGAGTGTCCCACAACGGTTTCGACGCAAGGCACGACCGGGGAGCGCGGCACGCGCGTGGGGCGTGGCTTGACGGCGGGCTTTCGCTGTAGATTGTTGTTGACCTTCAATAGCAAATATGATATTTTAGTGAAGGGAGACGGTATGCTCTATTTCTATCGCACGTCATCCGGCAGGGAGCCTGCCAGGGAGTACATCGAGTCTCTTCCGACTGCCGACCGCGTTGCCATTGCGGGAGACTTTCGTCTGATTGACCAATTCGGGATACTGCGCGCGCCTATCGTAGCACGCAAGCTGATCGGCAAACTCTGGGAGATCAAGACGGGAACGCGCCACCAACAACGGCTCTTCTACTGTCTCTACAAGGGAGACGATGTTCTGATACTTCACGCGTGCAAGAAACAGAAGCAGGGCAGCCAGCGAGAAGACGTTGACCTTGCATTCCGTAGAATGAGGGAGGTGCTTCAATGAACAAGAAACATGTCGGCTCATCGGTGATGGAGACAATTGAGCAATGGGAGAAAGACCCCGCGTTCAAGACTGCCGTGGAGATGCACATGGAGAAGGCAAAGCTGGGCATGCTCATGAAGCAGGTGCGCCGCAACGAGGACATAACCCAGGCCGAACTCGCCGAGAAAGCAGGTGTGCCGCAGTCGGTCATAGCCCGCATCGAAACCGCGAGCTCACGCACGTTGCCCCGACTGGATCTCTTCAATCGCATTCTGGGGTCTGTCGGCTACAAGACTCGGCTGATCGCAACAAAGAGACGCCGGGAGCTTCAAGTCGCGTTCTGACGGTAGTCGCAAGCACCGCGCCCAACCCGAGGTCCCGCATGATACGCCTGTCAACCTGCACCGCAGTTATCCTGCTCGCCGCAGCCGCCCTGCACCACGCGGTACTGAGCTGGGTGCACGCCGGAACAGAAAAGGCCGGGGACCAACAAGGAGGACCGAGATGAGGACAGTCGTAGCGTGTGCCTGCGTAGTCGCTGCCCTGATCGGCGAGACCCCCGCACAAGACCCATGTAACGACTCGCTCTACGTGGTTTTGCGGTCGAAGAACCTCGATTCGATGACCCAAAATGAGGTGGGGTACTACCTTCACTACAGGGACAAATGTGGAGAGTATTCTGCTGCGGTTGGCCCCTATAGAAAATCAGGGGGCCGGGTATCTTCGTCCCGGTTGTCTTCCTTGCCGGATTTACGGCCGCGGTCACGGTGTTGGTGGCGAACAGAGGCACACTCTTCTGAAGCCGACGACAGGAAACGCCTTTGGGGTGGCCCCCGTTGTGTCGTTTGAGGCGGGGCGTGTGTAACCCGGTGGCAAGAACGCCTGCCGGCGTGGAGCAAAATGGATGAAACGAAAACAAAGACAGAACCGCCTGCCAGAGCTGGTGCGTTGCGCAAATTGCAGGCGCAACCTTACAAGAGATTATGTGACTTTCAGTCCACGCCCTGATAGTGACAGTCCACAGGAGAAGATCCATGGATTCCACGACCCACATACGCCGTTGTACTGCGTAATGTGCCCTACCTGCGGACACTGGACGATAAATGACTATGCACTGCCGCTAGCAACTGGCGAGCATCATTGACGTACAGGTCCTCGATGCATGCCCTCATTCTGCCTCTGTGCGGTTCCGGCTTGAAATGACGGCGCCGCCCAAGTTCAATCCTAACGTTCCGACCGTGGAAGAACGCATATGCTAAGTGCCTGGCTACGATGTGGAGTGCTTTGTCGTGATGCATATTTGTCATTGCCCTTTGTAAATGGTTACCGGGTGATACAGATTTTGCGCATGTCCGTGCTGCGTACGGGGCGGTTGTGCTCAGGTTGGGGGCGGCGAAGGATTGGCTTTGTCAAGATACCCCCTCAGTGTGGCCGCGTGCGAACGATATTTCTTCCAGAGACTCGGAGCAGTTTGCGCGAGTTGAGACGCTTTGCTCTCCGCAGCTTCCACCCCCTCATTGACGAGTTTTTCGATCGCCCTGCGTGTGGCGGCATTCTGAGTGGCCATCTTGTTCTCTCCTGATTCCTTCGGCCACAATGCCGTTGCCTCCAGCGCCGCCTTGATCTTCCGATCCTGCCACTGGTCGTCGTTGAAAGCTTCCTTCACTGCCTTTGGTTGAGGAACCGGCTGCGGCCTTGGCGGTGCGGCCGGTCGGCCGCCCGATCCCGTTCCCCGCGGAGGCACGGGGGTCCCGACGCTTGGCTTCTCCAGCTCTACTTCAGCCGGAGGCGGTGCAGTTCGCGGCGAAGACGGCTGGGGAGATGCCTCCACTTCAGGGGAGGTGCCCGCCAGCCGTTTTGCCATCAGATCCGCCTTCCCCACCGCTGCGGTTTTCGCCAAACCGGACAGCGCCAGGATCAATTCGCCCTTGTACACGCCGATATCGCCGCCACAGTACGCGGGCAGGCTGTTGACCCAGCTTGAGACCTGCATGTCTTCCTTGACGAAGTCCGGAACGAGACTCTCAAGGACGCCCGCGGCCGTTTCGCGGAAGCGGTGAGGGTTCTCAGTCAGTGGATTCTTGCTGGTCATTTGTCGCCTCCGGTCGTTTGTGGAGTTGCGTCGGCGCCGATGAGCTTGGCCTTGATGCCGGCGTGTCTGGCGAGTGCGGCTTGGACGCGGCGGCTCTCGTCGTCGGTGAGAGCGCCATTGCTCCCGGACAGGATCTCGGCGACCTCGTCATTTGTCTTGCGGGCGGATTGCAGGTACACGGCTTCGGTTGCTTTCAGCCTGGAGCTGAGGTCCAGCGCGTTGTTGGTGGCCATCTTCCTGAGCAGTGCGTGGCGCTCTGTGCCGAGGAGCCTCGCAAGCTTCTCGACCGCGGGGCCGGGATTGGGAAGGTCTTCATCGCCCTGCATTGAACGGTAGCCGTCGGCCAGGGAATGGACCATGACGTCGAATGGGTCCTTCTGGACGGACAGGTCTTGCTCTCTCGATTGGTCGGATCTCATGTTGGTTGCTCCTCGGGGTCGTGCCCCGGTTGTGTGTAGTCGATGCCGTTTCGGGTCCGAGTTGTGCGCTCGCGGCCCGGTTGATGGGTTTGGTCGATACAATGCGAAAAAAGTGTACGGTCAAGTGTACGGTTTGACCGGACACTTGGGTCTAAAACCGTACACTTGGGGGTAAACAGGAAGAAATTGCCTACTTACGTTGTCAAGCAGTCTGGTGGCGGGAAGAATAGCAGTTGTCAAGTATTCCCATAGGAGAAAAAAGAAAGGCTTCCGTTTGACGGGAAGCCTTTCTTTGGTACACCATGATGGATTCGAACCATCGACCTACTGATTAAGAGTCAGTTGCTCTACCAGCTGAGCTAATGGTGCATGCTCCGGGCGTTTAGGCCCAGACACAAGAAAATACATCGGTTTCCCGCACAGGTCAATACGCAGACTCTCCCTGAAGCGAATTCTCTCGGCCCGGTCAGAAACGAACCGTCAAACCAGCGGTCATGGGGTCAACCCACAGACTCACCGAGGGACCTTGGACGTCCCTGAGGCGAGGGCGGACGCAGGCAGGGCCAGGAGTGCGGGGAGGAGCAGTGTTGGCCGCACGGTCGGAACCTCCCGGGCCTATGCGTCGAGTTCCTCGCGAGTCTTGACTATGGTGAAGACGCTGGTGAGATTGACTGCCGCAAGCATTTCGGAGAGCATGCGGTCGGGTTGGAAGAGGAGGAGTTTCTTGCCCGTGCTGGTGGCCTTGCGCTGAAAGCTCACCAACAGCCGCAATCCGTACGAATCGCAGATGCGCACATTGCCCATGTCAAGCACAATGCGTGTTGCGACATCAGCAGTGAAGAGTCGATCGATGGCCACAGAGATGCCGTCGGCATTGCCGATGTGGATCTTGTCGCCAAAGCGGTAGGTGGCAGTGCTTTCGTGGGACATAGGGCGAGTCCTGATGCGGTCACGGGGCGAACTCCCGCCCCGGATGTACGACGCCCGCACGTGTTGGAACGTGCAAGCGCCCCGCAAGCAGCACTCGCGGATGCCTCAATCCCGTGAGGCCGGTCGAAGATCCCCGCATTCCTGCGGCTTCAGCCGCATCCGTGCATCCGTTCCACCGGCTTCAGCCGGCTCAGTACACGTCGAGGTACACGTCCCCAACAATTCCCGACGATCGGCCGTTCATGCGCAGAACATTGTCGACCGTGTTGACAAGCCGCACGGACAATTCGTTGCGCTTCGACGTGCACGCCTTGGTAACGTCGAGCTCCAGCGGCTGCCACGACATGGCGGCCAACTTGACCCCGTTGATCGACACCTCGATTGGGCCCGATACCTGCGAGAAGGAGAGCACCAGGCGTTCGTATTCGCTCGGAACTTCGAAAACCTGCGAGTACACACCTGCTCCGCTGAGGTAGGGGAAGCCGTACTTGGCCCACGAGTCGTTGCTGACTGAGGGCATGCCGCTAGTGATGGCCCAGCCCCGGGCGCCCTTTTCGACGGGGAAATTGCCCGCGATAAGGGGAGGGTACACGATGACCGGCGGATCGCCGGCGACCCCAACCGAGCGGACCGCAACGCGGTTGTAGCCCTTGGCCAGAAACTCGTGCATGTCGCACATGAGTCGATTGCGCAAGAACGGCGCTGAAGATACCGGCGGCAGCGGCTGCGGTTCGTCGGAGATGGCCGGCGGCAACACCACAACGGGCTCCGGCACTTTTGCCGATAATTGGCCACGCCGGAAGTTGACGACCGGGTTGCCATTGACGGTGATCTCGCAGCTCTTGTCGATGCCGGTCTGTCCGTCGAAGAGTCCGGAGAATGTATCGAATACCAGGTGGCAAACCGGGGGAATATCCTTGACTTCGAAGAACGTCTCCCAGTAGTGGGAGTAGTTGCCCAGCTCACGACTGAGGCCGATTCGGGTGCTCCAGCTGGAAAGCGGAAGCACATTGAGCGTGAGAGGGACAAACTTCCACTGATTGCGGAGAACCACGCGGTAGTTGCGGGGGATGCCGCCATGCAGATTCACCAGTTGGCGTTTCTCTTTGACTATTGGCGTTGTGGGAATCTTGATGCTGGTTCCCACCACGAGGTGGGTCTGCCGCGGCAGGAAGGACAGCGTGAGCCGGCTGATGCCCTCGTTGGCTTCCACCTCGGTGAGCTCGTGGATACTGCCGGATCCGCAGTCGATGCTGAAGAAGAACTTGTGCCCGGGCAGATCGATTGACGCGAAGTACTCTTCGGTATCGGAAATATTGCGAAGCCAGTACGTCTCGCAGGTCGATCCTGAGAGGTGCACCGCCGCAATGTTGGTGCACTCGATGCCTTGGGCCACAGTGTGAGCGGCGGGCGGCGCAACCTGCGCCAGGCACTTGAGATCGGCAGCCGGGATCTCGCGAACAGTCGCGTTCCTGGCTCCCGTGAGCTTGGCAATGCGCGCGACGAAGGCCGGACTCATGCCATCGTCGAGGCAGCCCTGAGGCGCTTCGCCCACGAAGATCACCATAGCCTTTTTGACTGCAAGCTTTTCTACGAAGACGAGTATACCCTTGGAGATCAGACGCGCGTAGGGGATCACAAGCGCGCGGTAGTTGCCTTTACGAATGCGATCGGCTGTGCCGAACTCACCGTTGGAGCGTACCGAGCACGACAGAACAGTCTCCTCGTTCACCAGGTCGTAGCTCAAGTTGAGTTTGCCCAGTTCGTCGATGGTCGCGCGCAATCGCTCCTGCGCTTGGTCGACAACAATCGAACTGCTCGGGAGGTACTCGGCCAGGGCCGACTCGGTGGGCAGCAACACTGCGATATCGCGGGAAGACGTGAGGTCGGCGGCAACCTGCTGCATACGACCAGCATAGGCACACAACTCGCCCATGTACTCCCAGTCGGAGGAGTACCAGAACGGATTGAACGGCGTCTTCAGATGCGTACGATGGTCGAGGTTAGCGTAGAGTCCGTCGATGATAGTGATTGACGGACCGGAGAAGGCGAGCTGATCGATTTCATTCTTGAGTTGCTGAATGGTTGCGGCATTGCAGAGCCGGTTCCGTCCCAGCACATTGAGTGTTCCCCGACGATACTGGTTGGCATTGGTATCGGCAACGGCGCGCAGGATCGAGCGGTTGCGCTCGGTGCCTTCGTGGTTCTGAACACCCACCCACAGGTAATTGCCTTCGGGGATGGCGAAGAAATCACTCAACATGTGTGAGATGGAGGTCATATCTCTTTCGGCACACAACAACCACTGCGAGAAGTGCATCTTCCTACCCCACTTCTCAAGCGGATCGGCAAGGCAATCGTACATTGATTGCAGCAGGAAGTTGTAGATGTGCGCCCGATGCTTGGCATTCTGAGGCTCAACGTCGAAGAAAAGTGCAGGAAGAAGCTCAACCAGCTCCTTCTTGAACTTCGCCCGATAGCGAACAGGAAGCGTATCGTCCCATGGAATGGAGTTACCGCCCGGAATCAGGGTCGGCATTTCTGTGACAAACCCTTCGAATGTTGTGGTAACCATTTTGGAGAAACGGGCCTTGAGGGGCTCGAGGTAATTCTTGATGTATGCGTCGGCCACTTCGGGGTTGTAGGGATTGAGAACGTAGGAGCCCGAGAAGTTGCGGACGTACTCCTTGCGTAGAACCAGAACCGACCACTCGCCCAGTGGCGGCTTCCACTGAAGCATGCCATTGGTGTAGATCGACGGAATGTTCAGGGATTTAACGCCCTGAAGATCGATGCGGTCTTTCTTGAGTCGTGAGACCAACACCATGTAGTTCTCGGGATTCGCGACAGCGCGCTCGAAGATGCCCTTGCCGGTTACCAGTTCGGTATGATCGACGACAAGACGGCAGGCGCGGAACGCTCGGTTCTTTTCTGCCCCATCTTTGAGGACCTCGTTCCAAGGAGCAGAGAAGTCGTCGGCGAGTCGAACCGATATTCCCTTTTCTTTGGCGATGGCCAATGCCCGTCCGAAGAATTCGAGAAACTCCGCAGACATATAGGCAGGACTCATTTCGCGGCCCGGACGTATGGCGACACCACCGAAGCCTTTTTCGATGATGGCGTTGAGCTGGAACTCGAGTTCCTCGCGACGAATCTGGTGATTCCAAATCCAGATAGCCCACGGCCGAAATTCCCTTACGGGACTTGCTGAAAGGTTCTTCAAACTCTTCAAAGGGCGGCTCCTCTCTTCAGATTGAGAAAAGACAAGATCATTGAGGCAATCGAAAAACTCCCGAATCTGAGGGCTAACCCGCGAAATTCGCTCAATTTCGCCTCATTTCAGTCGGAACAGTTGAGTTTTGCAGTTACCTCCATTAACTAAACTAATTTACGCAGGGCACCCTGTCAAGCAATTTGGCGACATCTCGACCCTAACAATAGTCGTATAACGTTTGTTATCAAATAATTGCAAATATAATTACATTGACATTTGTTTCTCTTAATCGATTAATACGGCAGAGCTGCAGAGGGTGCGCATAGGACGGGGCTGGAGAGTGCTGGCATTCTGCGCGCGAAAATGCAGGTCAGTAGTCGGCGTCAATCAGCCCGCACGTCCCAACGGCCGGATCAGCGAGGAGTGGCGTCGGGCAATCCACCGTCAACGGGAATTGTGGCTCCCGTGGTTGGGGTCTGGCGTGTTGCGAAATAGAGCACTGCGCGGGCGACATGCTCGGAGGTGACCCGTGCCTTGAGTAGATTGCGGGACTGGTAGTACTCCTCCAGCCCTTTCTCGTCGAGGCCGCGTGCCTTCATCCGATCCGGACCCACTGCCGCCCAGAGCCCCGACCTCTTGGCGCCGTGTGAGAAGACCGCGTCGGGCGCTACCATGTTGACGCGGACACCTATGTCGGCGAGCTCCAGACTCGCGATACGGGCAAGCTGGTGCGAAGCCGCCTTTGTTGCGCTGTACGCCCCGAACCTGGCCCCTGGCGCGAACACGTTCTTGGTGGATACCAGCACCACGTCACCGCCCATGGCCTGCACCTTGAAATGGCGGGCCGCCTGGCGCAGCAGCAGAAGCGTCCCCTCCACATTGACACGTTCGAGGTTGCGGAAAGCTTCGATGTCCATGTCGGCCAGCGGACACACGTGCGCAATCCCTGCGTTGACGACGACCAGATCGATCCCACCCCACTGCTGTACGATGCGACCAAATCCGGTTTCCACCGAGGCAGGATCGGTCACGTCGAGCCCCACCGCCAGCACCCGACCGCTGTGTCGCGCAGCCAACTCGGCAGCCATGTTGTCGAGAGCTGCGCCGGGCAAATCGGTGACTGCCACGTGGGCCCCATGCACAAGGAGGAACTCGCAGACACCCGAGCCAATGGCTCCGGCAGCCCCGGTGACCAGCGCCACGGCGCCGGACAGGAGGTGCGAGGAGGGCTCGCCCAGCTTGGCGCGCTGCAGACTCCGGTACTCCATGTTGAAGAGATGATCTTCGGCGAGTCCGTGATAGGACCCGCCGGAATCCAGGATTGCCTTCTTGACGCGGAGAGACTGTTCAGTGATATCGCGCACCATGCAGGCGGATGCGGCATCATGCCCTACGCATACTGCTCCGAGCCCCGGCAGCATCGCCACCCGCGGGAGCAGGTCTGCGGTGGTCTGGCCGCCGTGCCGCTTCAGGTAGCTGCCGTACTCATTGACATATGCATCGACGGCGCTCCTGAACTGCCCGCGCAATGCCTCGGGGTCGTCGTAACTCGGTGCATCGATCCAGACAGGGAGCGTGTGCGTGCGTATCAGGTAGTCGGGTGTGAGTGGTGCACTCACCAAGAACTGCCGGCCGCCCCGGCTGTCGATGATTGCACGGCTCTGCGCGTCGAGCAGCGGCGCCAGCACGGTGCGCGTGACAGGGAACTCCGAGTCGGCATCGCGCACACCCAGCAGCCCGCGCAGGATCGGTGCGCACGCGCGATATCGCTGCAGTGCCTGTGCATCGGGCGCCCCGGAGGCGGTCGTGAGCAGTTCAGCTCCGCGCGAGGAGAGGTACTCCTCTGCCGCAGTCACGACCTCGACGGTTGCCGTGCAGGCCTGCTGTGCGGTCGTTCCCCAGGTGACAAGACCGTGGTGCATGATCACTACTCCTCGCGCGGCCGGATGCCGGATGCGTGCATCGTGTACTGCGCGCGCGAGCTCGAGCCCCACGCGGGCGTAGGGGATCGCCGCGACCGACGTGCCCAGTGCCCCGGAGAGCGCGGCCTCGGCATCTGTCCGGTTAGTAAGGGCGAGGATTGCCGACGGATGCGTATGCGCCACAAACTTCTCGTCCAGCAGTGCGTGCATGAGACCCTCCACCGAGGGCCGGCTGTCGCGCGGCCGAAGCATCGAGGCCGAGAACTCCTCGGCCAGCTCCTCGTCGGTGAGCGCGGCGAGGGTCGCAATCTTGCGCATACGCTCCAGGTCAAGCGCCACAAGGCTCCCGGCGTCAACCGCTCCCAGGTCAACTCCGGAGGCCTTGACAAAGAGTGTCGGTCGCTCCTCACCCAACCGGTTGGTGAACATACCCTTGACCGATGTGTTGCCGCCGCCGTGCAGCGCCAGATCCGGCTCGGAGCCCAGAAGGCGCGAGGCGTGCAGCAGCGAGGCGATATCGTCGGCGGGCGCGGGCGAACTGTTCCAGCGGTTCTTCATTGGACAGACCTCTACTGTTTGATTGCGGCGGTCATGATGCGAAGATTCTCGCGGGGCCCTTCCCCGCCAAACACTGCACTGCCACTCACCACCATGTCGGCCCTGCACTGCGCAACCAGGGCGATGTTCTCGCGGGTGACTCCGCCATCGATGCAGAGCAGGGGAGCAACGCCCAGGCGCGCGGCCAGTGCCCGGACCTCTGCGCTTCGTTCGATGGTGGCAGGATGGAACTTCTGGCCCGCAACGCCGGGCTCAATGGCCAGCAGCGTCACCATGTCGGCGTGTGCAAGCAGCGGTTCGAGGGATACCACCGGCGTGCCCGGATTGATGGCCACACCGCAGAGGATACCCCGGGCGGCATCGTTGACATTGGTGAGTTCGCCGATGCGCTGGAGCGCATGCAGCGTGCGCCCTGCGCACGACTCCACGTGCACGGTGATGGTGTCGGCGCCGGCGGATGCGCAGGCGTCGAGCGTGGAGATCGAGTCGGCGACCATCAGGTGCACGTCCTTGAACATGGAGGTCTTGACCCCCTTGACAAAGAACGGACCAACCGTCAACTGCGGCGCAAAGACGCCGTCCATGACGTCGAAGTGCGCCAGCACGGCCCCGCACGACTCCAGCTCGCGCACGGCAGTGCCCAGGTGCATGAGGTCGGCGGCAGTGATCCCCACGCTGAGTGCGGGGAGTCGGGAACGGAGTGTCGTGGTCGTCATGGTTGGTTGCCCTCGGATGCGGGAGTCCTCTGCCCTCCGCGCGCGCCGCCCACCTGCCCTGAGCGGAGCGCCGCACTGAGCCCGTCGAAGTGTCGATGGGTCTGCGGGATGCCCCTCATCGCTTGACACTCTTGCCGGCCTTGATGTCGCAATACAGCTCGTACGCCTGTTTCACCGGCATGCCTTCGTGCACGACCGTGCGCACGGCTTCGAGCATGGCAATGGGTGCGTCGGACTGGAAGATATTGCGTCCCATGTCAACGCCCGAGGCTCCCTGGTCAATGGCATTGCGCGCCATCTGCAGAGCATCCTTCTCGGGGAGCTTCTTGCCGCCCGCAATAACAATGGGCACGGGACAGGCCGCTGTGACCGTCTCGAAGTCTTCTTCCACGTAGTACGTCTTGACAATGGCAGCTCCGAGTTCAGCGCAGATGCGCGCGGCAAGCCGCATGTACCGCGCATCGCGGGCCAGGTCTTTGCCCACTGCGGTCACGCCAAGCACGGGCACGCCGTACTTCATGCCTGCGTCAACAAGGCGCGTCAGGTTATGCACCGACTGTGTCTCGAACTCGCCGCCCACAAATACCTGCACCGCCACGGCCGAAACATTCATGCGCAGCGCATCATCCATGTCAACGGCAATGTTCTCGTTGGAGAGCTCCTTGAGAATGCTGGGGCCACCACTTGCGCGCATGACCACAGCCTTGCCGGTTGACGGAGGAATGATGGAACGCAGAACGCCTCGCGTCAGCATGAGCGCATCGGCGTACGGCGCCAGCGGCAGAATCGACACATCCACCCGCTCCAGACCGGTGGTGGGGCCCTGAAAGTACCCGTGGTCAAATGCGAGCATCACGGTCTTGCCGGACGCGGGATTGAAGATACGCGAGAGACGGTTCTTCATGCCCCAGTCGTAGTTGTTGGAGCCCTTGAGAAAAAACGCTTCGGACTTCTGCGGAATGTCGAGGTGATAGTTCTTGTCGGCCTTTGAGACATCGGCTTCCGGCATGGCTGTGCTCCTTGGTGAGAGAGGGTGAGACTCGGCAAAATAAATCACGTGGATGGGGTCTCGCGGGATGGCGGTACTTGCTCAGTCGGCCCGGGGGTCGGACATGCGGAGGCCGGCTCCACGCCACGTAACCTGATGCCGCTGATCCGGGCGCCAACGTGACCGTCGGACGAGGTCGCCTCGGTGTGGGCGCTATCCCGGCATGCGTCTACCGGTTCCGCCACGGTTCCACGTGTATCACCACGTAGATGCCGGGCAGTTTTGCCTTGATGTCCGCCTCAATCGCGTGACACAGGTCGTGCGCGCTGTCAACGCTCATGTTCCGCTCAATCTGGATGTGCACATCGAGCTCCGCTGATAGCCGCTCTTGCGCGAGCGCAGTTTGTGGAACCCGTACACCTGGGGGTGGCTCTTGACCACATCCTGAATGAGCGCGGTTTCAGCCTCGGGGAGCGTCTTGTCGGCCAGATCGTCAAGCGACTTGCGCGTGAGATCCCACGATGCCTTGAGAATCAGAGCCGCGACCAACAGCGCGATGATCGGGTCGAGAATGGTCAGCCCGGTGAACCGGATGGCAATCAACCCGACCAGAACACCCACCGACGTGAATACGTCGATGGACAGATGCATAGCATCGGCTTCGAGCGCGATGGACTTCTCCCGCTTGGCAATGCGGAATAGGTTGACGGACACAACGATATTGACCACCACCGACACCAGCATCACCACGATACCCCAGTCGAGCCGCTCAACCTCCGCCGGATGAA
>Ga0315293_10002889_pt1 | contig 16554 bp, 11 predicted proteins | sample YL17G13_20_MG_FD_203071 | JGI IMG/M metagenome (GOLD analysis project Ga0315293, IMG submission 203071) | Sediment microbial communities from Yellowstone Lake, YNP, Wyoming, USA - YL17G13_20 | ecosystem: Environmental > Aquatic > Freshwater > Lake > Sediment | place: USA: Wyoming | collected...
GCCTCCTCGGGCCGGTCGCCTTGCGCGCGGCGGCATGAAGGAGGATGAATCCATACGGGAGACAAACATGAAACAGGCAGTTGTATCGCTGGTCCTTGTAGCGGCTCTAATGGGGGCCGTTTGCGCCCAGAACGTTTCCTGCACGCTGAACGGGGCGGTGCGGGACTCGAGGGCGGGACTGTGCCGAACGCGCTGTTGAGGTTGGCCAACACGGAACTACGGCCGCCTGTAGTTCGACCGCGACCAGGTCGCTGATACTGCACTACTCCTAGCCGGTTCCCCTGATGCCGCTTGCTCAGCAGCAGCCGTGGCTGCGTGCTGTTGTTTCCAACTGGGAACTGAGCGGCGTCACAACTTTCTCGGGCGGTACGCCGTTCACACCCACGTATTCGCTCACGGACAGCGTCGACATCATCGGAACACCATCGGAGATCGCGCGCATCGTGGCGCTTGGGGACAACCAGTTTGGCCGCCCGGCGCCGCGGACCTTCGGCAACGCGGGCGTGAACATCCTGCGCGGCCCGGGAATCAACAACTGGGACCTGCGGGTAGGGCGCCGGTTCGCACTCGGTAGCGAGCGTAAAGTCCTGGAGTTCCGCGCTGAATTCTACAACCTGCCCAACCACCCACAGTTCTCGAACGTCGATCAGACGGCGCGGTTCAACCCGGCCGGCGAGCAGATCAACCCGCTGTTCCTGACGCCGACCAGCTCACGACCGCCACGGCGTATTCAATTTGCCCTCAAGCTCAACTGGTAGCGATGGTTCGTTCCAGAATGGCATATCTGCACAACGCCCGGTGGAAATTCTCGGCCGGACAGATCCATTGGGTCGGCAGACAAAGACGTTGGTCGAGTTGCCGCCCCTGCTGCACATTATTAACGATATGCTAAGAACACTTAAAAACAATTAAATTGTGTTGAAGGTATGGCTGCGATATAACCGGCCTACCTGATGCGGTCCATGCTGTCGAATTTGGAGGAAGCGATGAGACTCCTTGTTTGCATTCTGTTGTCTGCCGTGGCGGCTTTCGGCCAGACGGCGCAAATCACGGGCCGGCTGTCGGACCCGAGCGGCGCCGTCATTCCCGGTGCCGCCGTTACAATAACCAATATCGATACGGGAATCGAACGGCGGGTATCGACCAACGAGAGCGGTTACTACACCCTCTCGCTGCTGCCGCCCGGCAAATACCGGGTGAATACGCAGGCGCAGGGTTTCAAGACCATCACGCGCGAGAGCATCGAACTGGCGGTGGACCAGGTGTTGCGGCTGGACTTCGCGATGGAACTAGGCCAGGTGACGGAGGCGGTCGAGGTGAAGGGCACCGTCGGCATGGTTGACGCCTCCAGCACTTCAGTCAGCACCGTCATCCAGAACCAGAAGATCCTCGACCTGCCGCTGGTCAGCCGCAACCCCATCGCGCTGGCCGACCTGGTGCCGGGCGTGCGCTCGCTGAGCGGCTTTGGCGGCACGGTTTCGACTTGGTCGAGCGGGCCGGCCGCCATCGGCGGTGGGACTCCCAACAGCAACTCTTACCTGATCGACGGGATTCCCAACGAGGCGTTCATCTCCGGTGGCATGAACACGTTCCTGGCCGTGGACGCGACCGAGGAATTCCGCATCATCACCCGCAACGCCAACGCCGAATACGGCCGCACGGGCGGGGGCATCATCAACCTGATCAGCAAATCGGGCACGAACCAGTTCCACGGCTCAGCGTTCGAGTTCTTCCGCAACAAGGTGCTGAACGCCAACGGCTTCTTCGCCAACCGCGCCGGGCGGGCGCGCGCCCCGTTCAATTTCAACCAGTACGGCGCGACGATTGGGGGGCCGATCGTGCGCAACCGTACGTTCTTCTTCGCCAACTGGGAGAGTTACAGCCAGCACGTCACAGCGCAAGCATTCCGGACGGTGCCCACCGACCTGCAGCGGCGCGGTGACTTCAGCCAGACGCGTGACGCCGCCGGCCGGCTCATCACCATTTACGACCCGTACAACACCACCCAAGCCGCCAACGGGAGCCTGGTGCGCCAACCGTTTCCCGGCAACGTAATCCCCGCCGCTCGAATCCATCCGGCGGCCAAGGCGATCATGGGCTACTTCCCGGCGCCCAACTTACCCGGCCTTGCTTTCACCGCCGCCAACAACTACTTTGCCGAGGCAGCGGCCCCGACCGACAAGAACATGGCCGGGATCAAGATCGATCACAACTTCACGCCGGAGCGCCGGCTTTCCGGGCGTTTCACCTATGATAAGACTGTCTGGGTTACGGGAAATCCATCCGGCAACATCGCCGATCCGAGTTTGTCAGACATGACCATGCAGCGGCGCAGCGTGGCACTCCATTACACCGATGCGCTGCGGCCCGATTTTCTGTTCGAAGCGCGGGCCGGGTTCAACCGCTACGCCGCCTTCCGGCCTACACGCAGCTACGGCTTTGACGTGACGACCATCGGTCTGCCGGCCTCGCTAAAGCCGCAGTTGCAGATCCCGCGCTTCCCCAGCATATCCTTTTCTGATGTTTCAGCGCTCGGGCCGGACAGCAACGACCACGCGCGGCAGGCCAACGAAGGTTGGTCGGGCGCCGGCATCTTCACCAAGTACCGGGGCAAGCAGACGCTGAAGTTCGGCGTCGAGGAACGCGTATATCGGTTGCCCACTTTCCAGAGCCCCAGCGATTTCCAGTTCAGTTTCTCTCGCGGTTTCACGCAGGGACCCAATCCGCTGACACCTTCCTCGACGGCCGGCTACGGCTTTGCCTCGTTGCTGCTGGGCACCCCGGGCAGCGGCTCGGTGAAGCGTTTCCCGTCATACGCGATGCAGGCGGTGAATTCCGCCGCTTTCGTGCAGGACGACTGGAAGGTACGGCCGAGATTGACGCTGAACCTTGGACTTCGCTGGGAATTGGAGGGCGCGGTGACCGACCGGTTCAACTCCGCGACCAATTTCGATCCGAACCTGATGACGCAGGCGGGCGGGGTGACGTTGCGTGGCGGCGCGGTGTTCCCCGGCGTCAACGGCGTCCCGCGCGGTATACATGACAACTCCTACCGGCAGTTTGGCCCGCGTTTTGGTTTTGCTTACCAGCCGTTGGCCAAAACCTCGATTCGCGGCGGCTTCGGCGTTTACTACCTGCCCGGCACCGGCGTGTTCACGATGCCGCGCGCCACCGGTTTTGACCTTACCACCAACATGGTCACCAGCGTCGAGGCCGGTGTTCCCTATGACACCTTGACGAACCCTTACCCCCAGGGCATTCAGATGCCGGACGGAAGCCGCCTGGGCGGGCTCACGGCGCTGGGCAGCAACTTGGCGGCCGACATTCGCTCGCAGAAGAGTCCGTACAGCCTGCAATGGAACGTCAACGTGCAGCGGGACCTGCCCGGCAACTGGTTCGTCGAGGGCGCTTATCTCGGCAACCACGGCGTGCACCTGACGGCCACCCGCTACTACGGCTACACCGTTCTGACGCCGGAAGTGCGCGCGCTCGGCCCAAAACTGCTGGAACTCGTGGCCAACCCGTACGCGGGCCTGATCCAGGTGGGGGTGCTGAGCCAGCCGCAGATCCAGCGCGCGTACTTGTTGAGGCGGTACCCGCAGTTCGCCAGTGTTTGGGGGCTCGACAACTGGGCCAATTCGATTTACCACGCCGGCACCCTCCGGGTAGAGAAACGCTTCTCCCGCGGTTTCTCCGCGCTGATCGCCTACACCTTCTCGAAGCTGATCGACGATAGCACAGGCTCGGGCCAATCGCAGTTCTTAGGCGGCGGCGCCATCTCCACGCAGGATTTTGACAACTTGCGGGCCGAGCGCGCGATTTCGACCAGCGATATCCCGCAGCGCCTGGTGCTGACCAGCAGTTGGCAGCCGCCCGTCGCCCGGAAGGGAAACCGCATCTACCGGGTAGTGCTGGGCGGCTGGCAGTTGAACTCCATCCTGACGCTACAAAGCGGGAACCCCCTGGCCATCCGGGCGCCCGCCCCGGCGTACAGCGGTACGTATCCGAATGTCGTCGGCGACCCGAACGCCGTCGCGAAGCAGACAATCGACCGCTGGTTCAATACCGGTGCCTTCAAAACGGTCGAACCGTATACGATGGGGAACGGCCCCCGCAACCTGCCCAGAACGCGCACCGACGGCCTGTTCAATTGGGACTTCTCGACGATGAAGGATTTCACCGTCCGTGAGGGGATGCGGCTGCAATTCCGGGCCGAATTTTTCAATTTCACCAACACGGTGACGTTCGGTACGCCGGGGTCCTCGCTGAACACCGCAACTTTTAGCGTGGTAAGCAGCGAAGCGAGCACGCCACGCCGGGCGCAGTTCGGACTGAAGCTCTATTTCTGAAATCGGTCTTGACAGCTTTCGACGGTCGTTGGGACTCCAACGGACAGGAACCATGCTAGCTGAGCTGAAGCCGCGGAGGAGCGTCAACCGCGCATTGCCGGAGGGGATCGTTGCCTCGCCGGTGACGCCATTTGCGCACACCGGGGACTTGCAGTTGGACCGCATCGGACCCCACATCGACTGGCTGATCGAGGAACGGGTGGACGGACTCTCGCCTCTCGGAAGTTCCGGGGAGTTCGCCGCCATGGAGGTCTGCGAGCGCCAGCGCGTGCTCGATACCGTGCTGGAGGCGAACAACGGCCGCGTCCCGGTTTGGGCCGGGACACACCACTACAGCACTCGGTTCACCATCGAGCTATCCAAGCACGCAGAAGCCGCCGGAGCGGATGCGTTGCTGATCGTGCCGCCGTATTACATGGCTCCCACCACGCGCCAGACAATGGACCATTATCGCCGGGTAGCCGACGCGGTCGGGCTTCCGATCGTTGTGTATCACAACCTACCCTTGACGAACATTGACCTGAAGACAGAACACTTACTGGCGCTCTTCCGGGAGGGAGCGGTTGCCGGGGTGAAAATGTCGAACCCGGAACCGGACCGCATCTGCCGGCTGCTTCAGGAATCGGAGTGCAAACTTCGCGTTTACTGCGGCATCGACAGCGTGGCATTCGAGGGACTCTGTCACGGCGCCCACGGCTGGATCTCGGGCATCCCCAGCATCGTCCCCCGCGCGGCCAGAAGACTGTATGAGTCGATTGCCGTGAACAGCGATCTGCCCTCTGCCCGCGAGCAATGGAGGACCTTATCGCAACTGATGCGGCTCGAGTTCGGCGCGTACTCCACCGGCCGGGAGGGTGCACACTGGTTCAGCGTCATGAAAGCGGCTCTCAACATGATCGGCCCCGCGGTCGGCGACCCGGAACCTCCGGTGCAGCCGTTGGAAACTGAGGATCGCATGGCGCTGGCCCGGATTCTCCGGCAGCTCGGGTATGAGGTGCGGGCGTGACCCTCACGCGCCGCTGTAATTTTCATTGAGAGGAGACAAACGATGTTTCGGCAGATCAGGGTATCCATACTGTTGCTTATTTCCTGTTCTTTCGCGTACGGCAAGGTCGTGGTTTTTTGGCAGGCGGGCTTTCCTGCGATCGAGAGCCAGCCAATGGCTCAGACGACCCTCAACCAGGCCCTCCAAGGGATGGGTCCGGTCTACGCCGGGATCGACGAGATCCAGAAGCCGGAGACGCTCGCGAACACCGATCTGCTGGTTCTGCCTTATGGCTCCGCACTTCCCGCTGACGCCTGGAAAGCAATCCTGGCATACATTCAGGGCGGAGGGAATCTTCTCACTTTGGGCGGTCGTGCCTTGTGGGTGCCGGTTTCGCGGCAAGAGGGCAAGTTCGTAGCCGGTCGCCCTCAGAATACCTATTCCCGCCGTGTCGGTATCTGGCACACCTACGAAGTGCCGCAATCAGGCGCCGCTAAGTTTGCTTGGGATGACGACTTTTCGTTTTTTCCGCAGACTCAAGTGCACGCCCGCAAGGTATACGCCCCGGGCTTATGGTCAGGGAGCGGCAGCTATCGCGGCCTGGGCTTTCTCGTCAACAGCAGCGGCGAAAAAATCGCCTCGCCGGTGACTAGGCAGGACTTCGTCATCCTGCCGGTGACCAGAGAGGAATTTTCAAGCATGCGCATCCCGGAGGATTACCCCGCGCTTGGCGCCCGCCACGTCTTCCTGAACTTCGAGCCAGAGCCCGGCTATTGGTCTTCCGCGGACGGCGTCCGCTTGATTCGAACGGCCGCCCAGTATGCCAGCCAGGGAGCAACTCTGCTTTGGGTCGAGACTCTGAACGCGACGGTGGTCGAGGGAGAAATACCTCAATTCGTCATTCACCTTCGCAATGTCAGGAAACAGCGGCTCGGTCAATCGCTGCGTGGCACAATCGATGTACAGTTGATGGCCGGCGACAAGCAGCTCGAATCGGCCACGATCCATTGTTCCGGCGACACTGTGTCCCGCAATATCGTCTTCCGCAAAACACTTCCGCCAGGTTTCTACACCGTTCGCGCGTTATACAAAGAGGAAGACGCGATCAGGGAGACTTACCGAAGCGGTTTTTGGTCGAGGGACGAGAAATTGCTCAGCAGTGGCGCGCCGCTGACGGTTGGGCGCGATTATTTTCGCAAAGACGGTGCGCCGTTTGTCCCTTTTGGCGTCACCTACTTCACTACCGACTTTTACCGGACGGGAGGCTTTGCCGGGGGCAACCCGTCTGTCTGGGAGCGTGACTTCGCTGAGATGGAAAAATGCGGCGTTACCATGGTCCGCACGGGTCTGTGGCTCCGGATCGGCCTTGTGGCCGTGAACGCCGACCTGGCGGACTTAAACAAGGTGACCGGTGGCGTGGAAGAGCGGCTTCTGCGTGCCTTCGAGGCTTACCTGCACTCGGCCGGCCGCCACAACATCCGGGTGCAGGTAACCTTGTTTGCTTTCAATCCGCAGGCAGTGCGACGGGATGCGGCGCACGGGCATCAGCCAGTGCAGTTGTTGCCGGGGACCGACCCGTATACCGATGCGGTCACCCTACGTGCGCAAAGGAACTACATCTACTCCGTTGTGAACCGTTTCAAGACCGTTCCTTACCTGAGCTGGGACGTCGACACCGAGCCGCACCTCTCCGATCTCCGCCCACGGGGCGACAGCAGCGACCGGAACAAGGCCAGGGTCTGGAACAAGTGGATCGAGCAGCGCTACGCGACGCTCCGCACCCTGGCTGATGCTTGGGGTAACACGGTGGAAGAGCTGGGCGCATTCGGTCGCATTCCCCTCCCCGCGCCAGACGATTTGCAGCCGCGCCGGGCGTCCGAGAACCAGAAAGGCGTTCGTGCCTTTGACTACAACCTGTTCTCTCAAGATATGTTCAACCGGTGGGTTGGCGAGATGATTTCTACTATCCGCTCCACCGGGAGTAAGCAGCTTATCAGTGTCAGCCAGGACGAGCAGGGCGTGACCAATGGCCTGCTGAACCAATTCTTCGGTGGCACGACCGTCGACTTCACCGCCAGCCATACCTGGTGGCTGGACGACGCTTTGCTGTGGGACTCGGTGGCGGCCAAGCGGCCAGACAAGCCCAATCTGATTGGGGAAACGGGCGTGCAGCCCGCCTGGCGAAGCGACGCTACCTGGCGATGGGACGAGCGAACGGCGCTGGGCCTCTTTGAGCGAAAGCTGGCCTTGGGATTTGCGGCCGGCAACACCGGTGTTTGGGTCTGGCAGTGGGAGCGAGGTGACTGCTTTGGCATCAAGCGCGGTGACGGTTCGAAAACACTCTGGCAAGAAGTTCTTACCCGCATCGGTGATTTTGCCCGGAAGGCCTCGCCTTACCTGATCGAGGGGCCACTCCCCGAGGTCGCGATTGTTCTGCCCCAATCTTTGCAATTGTCGGCATTTAATCGGTATGCGGTCGAGGCACAACAGAAGTGTGTGCGGGCGCTCTACCATTACGCGCGGTCGTCGGCGTACGTCGTGGGAGAGTACCAACTTCAGTTGATGGGAACCCCGAAACTGATCATCCTTCCCTCCCCCTGGGTATTGGAACAGAAGGCTTGGGACACAATCCTGGCCAAAGTGCGCGAAGGAAGCACGCTGCTTTTGTCCGGGCGTTTCGATGCCGATGAACATTTTCGGCCGCTCGATCGGCAACGGGAGTTGCAGATTGCCTACCAACCCGGTTTGCTGACCTCCCGTGAAAACCTCGTGCAATGGCGCGAAGGTCAGGCCGCGCTTACCTACTCGGCGGACAAGTGCACGTACCTGGAGCGCGGCCTGCTCGCTTCTGGGGAGACGTTCGTCGAAAAGCAGCTTGGCAAGGGGAAAATACTCTACTTCGCGCTTCCCCTTGAGCTCAACGACGACCTGCCGGCGATTGGCCGGATTTACCGGTTCGCGCTCCGCCGCGCGAACGTAACGGCAATCTACGCAACCACCACTGAGGATCCGGGCGTGCTGATTTGCCCGACCGGTCTGAAGGGCGTAACCCTGTACGTGCTGACGTCAGAGTCTTCGTCCACGCACACTATTGCGTTTCATGATGCGGCCAGCGGTAAGGATTTCGAACAAAAGCTGTTACCGGGCCGGGCCGCGCTGCTGTTGGTGCTGCACAACGGCAAGGTAGCGGCGGCCTACGACCCGAATCTCACGCCGTGAACCGCCGCTGGAGGATTCGGGGGAACGCTATGACTCATAAGGAGCGGCTTCTGACCGCGATCAATCACGAAGAACCCGACCGGGTACCCATCAACGCCTGGTACACGCCGGAGGCCGAGAAGAAGATGTGCCGTCATCTGGGCGTCGAATACGACGAGGCCAAGGGACAGAAGACCGCTGGCGCGGGCGGGCCGCTGCCGTTCCTAATGGATCACGATTTTCTTATTACCAGTGTTGGGCCCTGTACCGGTTTCTACCTAAAGCCCGACCCGGAATACACGGACGAGTGGGGGATCGGACGGAAATGGCTCAAGCACTCCTCCGGTGGCGCCTTCACCGAGATAGTGCGGCACCCGCTGGCTGACATCACGGATCCTGCTGAATTCACCATGCCCGATTTCTCGCGCCCCGACCGCTATGACTGTGCGCGCGCGCTGATTGACGAGTACGGCGAGGAGTACGGCATCATGGGCGGATGCGCTTGCACGCTGTTCGAGTTGGCCTGGTTTCTCCGCGGCATAGAGCAGGTGATGTGCGACTTGGTGGCTAATAAGGATTTCTGCCACGCTTACCTGGACAAGCTACTCGGGTGGGTGCAAACGGCAGGCCGGGAATTAGTAAAGCTCGGGGTAGACATCATCTGGATCGGCGACGATGTGGGCATGCAAGATCGCATGCTGATCTCGCCTGAAATCTTCCGCGAGTTTTTCAAGCCGCGCTACGCCAAGCTGTTTGCCGAATGGAAGGCGATCAACCCCCGAGTGAAGATCGCCTTTCATTCCGATGGCTATATCTACCCGATCATCGGCGACCTCATCGAAATCGGTCTCGATATCCTGAATCCGGTGCAGCCGAAGTGCATGGACCCGGCGGAAGTGAAGCGGGACTTCGGCGACCGCCTGACGTTGTGGGGCACGGTCGATGTCCAGGAGGTTCTGCCGTTTGGCAGCCCAGAGGATGTAGCAAACGAGGTGAAGCTCCGCCTTCGCACCGCCGGGCCGGGCGGTGGACTGATCATTGGCCCAGCGCACCGCATTCAGCCCGAAGTTTCCGTCGAAAATATTCTGGCGTTTTACAGCACCGCCAGGGAGTGCGGGCGCTACCCGATGCGGTGTTAGACGAAAGCTAGGGCCGAGGGAAACGGTGGTGCTGTCATGGAAATAATTTGCGAGAAGAACCGAACGCCGGTCGGTGACCGGCTGAAAGCCACGCGGCGAGCCATTCTCGCATCCTCAGCGCTGGCCGTCGTAGCGCCGGCATCCTGCCGGCAGGGCACTGCCGCGACGACGGCAACGACGGCAGAGCGCTCGCCGGCCGCGTGGGCGCCAAAGCTCTCCGAGAACTTGCACGATACCGACCCGGCCACACTCCGCTGGCTAAAGCAACTGGGCGCGCGGCATGTGATATATCAACCGTCCGCCCGCCTGCAACCTAAGGATGTGCTTGACACCGAAAAGAAGGGCTACTGGTCGCTGGCCGATGTAATGAAGGTGAAGAAGAGCTGCGACGAGGCGAGTCTGGCTCTGGAATCGATGATGCTCCCCATCGACTTCTACACCAACGCCAGGCTCGGCCGGCCGGGGCGCGATCGCGAAATCGAAAACGTCTGCAGAACCATTCGCTCGGCAAGTGAAGCGGGCGTGCCGATGATGGAGTGGCGGTTCTGGCCCGATTTTTTCTTTGACGAACGGGTTGGCTACTACACGATATCCGGACGCGGAGGCGCCCAGTTGCGAGGTTTCGATTACAGCCTTGTGGAAAGCGCGCCGCCGTTCGAGGAGATCGGGCGCGTTGATGAACGCGAAATGTGGGCGCGTTTCCTGTACTTCACTAAACCGGTCGCCGAGGCGGCGGAAAAGGCCAATGTGCGCCTCTCGATGCATCCGAACGATCCGCCCGTGCCGGTGATGCGCGGTGTTGCCCGCATCTTCTCGCGTACCGACGGCTTGCGGCGCTTCCTGCGCGAAGTACCAAGTCGTGTATGCGGCATCACCTTCTGCCAAGGGACGATCGCGGAAATGGGTGTCAACGTTTTCGACGAAATCCGGCATTTTGGCGCGAGAGGCAAAATCTTTCTGGTTCATCTGCGTGCTGTCAGCGGCAAAGTACCCTGTTACGAGGAGGTGTTCATCGATGAGGGCGACCTGGACATGGTCGAGGCCCTCAAGACTTACCGCGAGGTGGGCTACAGCGGCCCCATTGTCTCTGACCATACGCCGGGCATTGAGGGCGACACGGTTTGGGGGCACACAGGCCGGGCTTTTTCACTTGGCTACATCCGCGCCCTTGTCCACGCTGTAAATCAAATCGGATGAAATCACTTGCTTACCGCTGGGAACTGCTCGTCTGGCTCTGGCTGGCGTTCCTGCTGAACCAGGCCGACCGGCAGGTGTTCAACGTGGTGCTGCCACTCATCCGCACGGGGCTTGGCCTGACCCCCGTGCAAGCAGGACTGGTCGGCTCGGTCTTCACCATCTCCCTGGCAGTGATCATCCCAGTGGCCGGCTACGCCGGCGATATCTGCTCGCGCAAGCGAATCGTCGTTCTCAGCCTGCTGGGCTGGAGTCTCGCAACGCTGCTCACCGGTTTCAGTACGGGCTTGCTTTTCCTGATCGTGGTGCGCAGCGTGGCGACCGGGGTGGGCGAGGGCTTCTACGCTCCTTCGGCGTTCGCCATGATCGGCGAGCACCACGTCGAAACGCGCGCTCAGGCCATGGCCGTACACCAAACGTCGCTGTACGTTGGTGTAGTGCTCAGCGGTCTGGTGGCCGGGTGGCTGGGCGATCATTTCGGCTGGCGTAGCGCCTTCTGGGCGTTCGGCTCATTCGGCATTTTTGCGGCGCTGTTCTTGCAGTGGCGCCTGCGCGATCGGCCTGTCGTCGCCGAAAACCAGAGCGATCGATTGCCCCTCCGGCTCGTCGCCCGTACGTTGTTTGCCACGCCCACGGCCTTGCTGCTCTCCTTCGGCCTCGGCGGGCGCGTGTTTGTAAACGTCGGCTATCTGACCTGGATGCCAACCTACCTGCATGAGCGGTTCGGCATGTCGCTGGCCGCGGCCGGCTTTTCCAGCATGTTTTACCACTTCGCCGCCGCTTTTGTTGGCGTGCTGGCAGGCGGGCGGTTGTCGGATCGGTTGGCACGCAAGCGCCCCGCCGCCCGCCCGCTCCTCCAGACCGTGGCCTTGCTGGCAGCGGCGCCCTTCCTGTTCCTGCTCGGGCGCGCCAACGAGTTCTGGCTGGTATGCGCCGCGTTGGCAGCCTTTGGCCTTTTCTGCGGCTTTTACGACTCGAGTACCTACGCCTCGCTCTACGAGGTAGTTGAGCCTCGCTTCCATGCCTCGGCCACCGGCGCCATGACCGCGCTTGCTTTCGTGATCGGTTCGTTGGCTCCGGTGGCCCTGGGCGCGATCAAACAGGCGGCGGGACTTGCCGTGGGGCTTTCGGCCCTTTCCCTGGTTTATCTGGCGGCCGGCTTATGCCTGTTCGCCGCTGTTATCTTCACCTTCGGCCGCGATTACGCGGCCGTTCATTCGGAGAACTCATGTTTCGCCTGGACGGAAAAGTAGCCTTGATCACCGGCTCTTCCCGCGGTATCGGCGCCGGCATCGCGCGCACCTTGGCCGCCGCCGGCGCCGACATCGGTGTCAACCATCTGAACGAACCGGAGCAGGCGGCCGGCGTCTGCGAGCAGATTTGCAGGATGGGCCGCCGCGCCGTTGCCTTACCGGCCGACGTCCGGCAGCAGGACCAGGTCCGCGACATGTTCCAGACACTCGACCGGGAATTCGGGCGCATCGACATTCTGGTGAATAACGCCGGGGTGTGCGAATACGAAGACATCTTCGATACCAGTGTTGAAAGCTGGCACCGGGTGCTGGACACGCACCTGCTCGGCACCTTCCTGTGCTCGCAGCAGGCCATGGAGCGAATGCGGCTCGCCAGGCGAGGCCGCATCATCCAGATCAGCTCGGTGGTGGCCCACCAGGGCGGGATGCGCGGTTTTGTCCACTACGCTTCGGCGAAGGCCGGTCAGCTCGGCTTCACCAAAACGCTTGCCCGAACGGCAGTTCCTTTCGGCGTGACCGTCAACGCGATAGCCGCCGGAATCATCGCCACCGACATGCTGTACCAGACACATGGCGAAGAAGGCGTGCGCCGGCTGGAGGCGTCCGTGCCCCTCGGCCTCGGACGCGCCGAGGATGTGGCGGCGGCCGCCTTGTTTCTGGCGAGCGACGAGGCGCGCTACATCACAGGCGCGGTTTTGGACATCAATGGCGGGCTGTATTACCGGTCGTAGACAGGGAATGAGAATAGATGAACGAGCCACGGTGATGCGCTCTGATGCGGGGATTGACGAGATCGTTCCCGGCGACGCAACCATCGAGCTCTTGGCCGGGGGATTCCGCTTCACCGAAGGTCCAATCTGGATGCCTTCGGGGTGCCTGCTGTTCAGCGACATCCGCGGCAACACGGTCTACCGTTGGGCGCCGGACGAAGGCCTGACCGAATTCCTGAAGCCGAGCGGCTATGACGGGCAGGACATGCCGCCGGGCGCGCCGGTCGGCTCCAACGGCCTCACGATTGACGCCTTCGGCCGTCTGACGCTTTGCGAGCATGGCAATCGCCGCGTCACGCGCCTGGAAAACGGCGGCACGAGAACGGTGCTCGCCGATCGCTTTGAAGGGAAGCGCCTGAACAGCCCCAACGACCTCGTCTACAAATCCGACGGCTCCCTTTACTTTACCGACCCGCCTTATGGCCTGTTAAACCGCGATGACGATTCCGGGAAAGAACTGCCCTTCTGCGGTGTTTTCCGGTTGGCTGACGGCAAGTTGGAGGTGCTGTATACGGGCCTGCATCGCCCGAACGGTCTCGCTTTCTCCCCTGACGAGCGGTACCTGTATGTTTCGAATTCAGACCCCGCCCGAAGAATCTGGATGAGGTTTGAGGTACGGTCCGACGGGAGCCTGGCGCACGGCGAACTTTTTCACGATGCGACCGGCTGCCGGGAGCCGGGGCTGCCCGATGGCATGAAGCTCGACCGGCAGGGCAACCTCTACTGCACGGGGCCGGGCGGAATCCGGATCTTCGCTCCCGGCGGCAAACATCTCGGCACCATTCGATTCCCCGAAGTGCCGGCCAATTGTCATTGGGGAGACGACGATGCCCGGATGTTGTACGTTACCGCCCGCACGGGGCTCTATCGAATCCGATTGAATGTCGCGGGAATGCGGCCTACGGCGTCTGACAGGGAAGCAGCGATTCCCCTTATTGCGCCCGTCTAGACTATCCGGTACTGGGTTCGCCCTCGTTTAGCGACGCGGTTAGCAATTCGCCTTCCGACGGCAAGGAGCGGCCGGTGAGCGACGCCATCCTGATCTTCAGTGTCCCCGATCTGGATGCGCTGGCGCGCTTGATCGACCGGCTCGCAAACGGGCAGATCTCCGCCAACCTGCTGGGAAAGATTCGCGAGATCGTTCGCTCAGCGCGGGGGAACAGGGCGGGACCTGCGTCTCTCCTCCGTCTGATCGACGGCGCCGGGAGTCGGGACATTAGTCGCACTGCCGCCTACCTGATCCGCGAAGCTGTCGCGCCGCTGCTGTGAAAATACCCGCGGCGTCCCGCCGGTAAGCCCTAATGGCTTGCGGTCGCCGTATGGTACCGGCGAGCCCGAATTCGGGCGAGACGCCGGCGCTACACCGGCGCTGGCCTTGCCGGTTCTTACCGTAACCTGGGGCGCCGGCTCTGACGCGCGCCATCCTGCCAGCCCGAGGCTAAGAGGCGCGTATGTAACTGCTTGTGGCGCAGCGGCACCGTTAACTAACCGCAAGATACTCCCGCCCGGAATGCCGAGCGTCCAGCATGCTTTGCCAGACCCACCAACGGGGGCGCAGCGCCCGCTGGGTCCCCGTGTAGAATGGGCGATGAGGCGACAGTGCAGAAACCTGGTTCCTTCTTATGCCACCTGTGGCGATGCGGGGCGCTGGGGGCGGCGTTGTGCTGCACGCTGCCGGCCGTTGCGCGGCCACAGAGCTCGCCGGCAAACCCGCCGTCTGTCAGCGTGAAGGCCCCGGAGCGTTTCCTGTTCGGCATCGGATCTGTCGTCCAACTGACCGCGCAGGTGATCGATCCGGACAGCCCGCCGGTGCCCGATGCGGCGTTCGTTTGGAAAAGTTCCGATCCGGGCATTGCGGTGGTGGATGCCACCGGCAAAGTGACGGCCACGGGCTTCGGCGTGGCGGCCATCACCGCGGTCGCTGCCAATGGAGCCGAAGGGACCTGCCTGCTCAAGGTGCTGCCTGAATTGCCGGGCGAAATCCGGGCCTCCGCCACCGTCGCCTATATCGGTGTCAACGTGGCGCCCATGGACAGGGAGCAGGTGCTGGAGAAGCAGACCGTAATCGTGCGGCAGGGGCGCATCGCCCAGGTCGGCCCGGCCGACAGCATCGAGATACCGGAGGACGCGGAACGCATCGAGGCCGAAGACTGGTACCTGATGCCCGCGCTGGCGGACCTGCACACCCACCTGGTTTACGGGCCGCACTGGGAGAACGACCTTTTGCTGTTCCTGGCCAACGGAGTGACCACGGTGCGGGACATGTGGGGCATGACTCCGTTTCTGCAATGGCGGCGGGCCATCGCCGGCGGCGCGGCGCTGGGGCCCAGGCTGTACCTGGCCAGCACCGGCATGGATGGCCCCGGCGGCCCCTTCGCGGCCTTGACGCCGCCCGTCACTTCGCCCTTTGAGGTCCGCTGGCTCGTCGCCTCTTACAAGGCGCTCGGCTACGACTACATCAAGGTCTACAGCTATCTGACCCCGGACGTGTACGCGGCCATCATTGCCGAAGCCAGGGTACAAGGCATGAAAGTGGTTGGGCATACGCCTTACCTCGTAGGCCTGATGGAAGTGCTGGCTTCCGGCCAGTACTCGATCGAACATTTCATGGGCATCGGCGAGCTGGCCTCGTCCAACGGCTCGATGATCACCGGAGTCCTGGACGAGTCCCGGCTCAAGGAGCTGGCCGAGATGGTCCGGGCGGCCGACGTTTGGACCACCGCTACGCTGGCGATCTCCACCGTTTCTCTGGACCAGGTCCCCGCGCTGCAGCAGCGGCCGGAGATGCGTTACGTTTCGCCCGAGATGGGGGCCTGGTTCCAGCACCCGAGCAACGCCGCCCCCAACCGCGACCTGTCGCGGGCCACTGCCAATCGGAAGATGGTTCTGAAGACGCTCCACGACGCTGGCGCGAAACTGATATTGGGCGTTGACTCAGGGTTCCGTTACGTGCTGCCCGGCTACTCGATTCACGACGAATTGCGCCTGGCCGTGGAGGCGGGCCTGACCCCGTTCCAGGCCTTGCGGCTGAGCACGGTCAACGCCGCTGTTTTTCTTGAGAAGCAGGAAGAGATGGGCGTCGTCGGAGTTGGCAAGCGGGCCGATCTGCTGCTGTTGCAGGAGAATCCTCTGCAGGACGTAGCCAACGTCGGCAAGCGCGTGGGCCTTATGGTGGATGGCCGGTGGTTCTCTGAAAAGCGCCTGAAAGAAAAGCTCGCCGACATCGCCCGGTCGTATGCAAGGTAGGTCCCGCCGCCAGCTACCTGATCCGCGAAGCCGTCGCGCCGCTGCTGTGAAAATACCTACGGCCTCCCGCCGCAATCCGCCGCGCCGCTACATCCGGCGCGCTTGCGCGTTCAGGGGCGTTCATCCGTGGTGAATTCCTTGCTGATCCAGAACAGGCCGGGGCGCGCGCTGAGGCGAATGGGGCCGGTGATGCAGCCCGCCGCCGCCAGGCGAGCCAGCGCCTCACGGGCCTCCTCGGGATGCAAGCCGAACAAAGATCGCACATCCGCGAGGCGGGCATAGAAGACCACGCGGAAGTACTTCTCCAGGATGGCGTCGATGGCCTGCTGCCGGCTCAGCTTCCGCCCTGCCTTCACGGCTGCCGGGTATTGCCGCTCAAACAAGTCCCAGACGTAGGTGAATTTCGGGTCGTATAGAGCC
>Ga0315293_10002890_pt1 | contig 16550 bp, 8 predicted proteins | sample YL17G13_20_MG_FD_203071 | JGI IMG/M metagenome (GOLD analysis project Ga0315293, IMG submission 203071) | Sediment microbial communities from Yellowstone Lake, YNP, Wyoming, USA - YL17G13_20 | ecosystem: Environmental > Aquatic > Freshwater > Lake > Sediment | place: USA: Wyoming | collected...
GACCCGCCTTTTCCGCCGCCGAATCCACGCCTGTGGGGGCCCTGTCCCCCGTCCCTCCCGCGCTTCCACTTCCCAGTATCGGACGATTTGTGGAACAAAACACCTTACCAGAGTTCCACTCTTGCGCCGGTGCCCATAGCGGCCTGTAGCCAAGCGCGGGAGGTTCGCGACAATGGTCAGGTTCGCTATGACCGGCGGCAGGGTGTCGCCGGCAGAGGCGGCGCGTACGCCCTGGACGAGCGCCCAGGCGGCGGGCCACGAAGGGACGAGAGGCGGCGCACCCACCTACACCGCTTGGCCGACATGCGCTCGCGTTCTCTGCTTGCTGGCGCTCATTACGCTTGTTGCGCTGCCGGCCTTGGGCGCACCCACCGTCTGGGTCGCTCCAAGCTACCAGCGCGTCAAGCAGGACGCTTCCGCGGGCACTGCCTCGGAGATTTCCATCTACGCCGCCCGGGGCGAATGGGAATCGTTCCAGGTGGTGGTGGCAGGATCGGCGACCAGCGTGCGGATCACTCCGCCCGCGGGCGCGCCGGTCACCGTGAAGCTCTACCGCGAGCATTACGTCCCGGTTACGCATGGGTCGGGAACCTACAGCACCCAAGTCAACAAGCCCGAGGGGCCGGGACTGTACCCCGACGCGCTCATCCCGTTCGATGCCCCGGGGGGAGCGATCGCCAAGGCACAGCCCTACTCGATCCCGGCGGGCAAGGTGCAACCCTACTGGGTGGATTTGTTCGTGCCGCGCGACTGCCCGGCGGGAGAGCACGCGCTGCCCTTCACAATCAGCTCGGACCAGGGCAGCGCCACCGTCACGGCGCGCCTGACTGTATGGGCGTTCGAGCTGCCGCAGAAGCCAGCCTTGCAGACCGCCTTCGCCTACTGGGCCCCCGTGCGCGGACAACTCCAGCCCGAGTTGCTCCTGCTCGAGAACCGAATCCAGCCAACCTTCACGGAGGCGACGCACTCTGCCGCCCTGGCCGCGGCCGGACAATCGGCAGTCCACGTCGGGTTCTGGGCCTCCCTGGACAAGTCAAACTGCACCATCGCCAAGGCCAAACCGACCGCAACGGACGTAAACGCGGCCATCGCCAAGTACGCGCCGCTTCCGCCTTACGCCTACATCGCCGACGAGGTCTACACCTCGTGCGATTCGAGCACTCCGCTCTACAACTGGACCGAAGCGCTGCGGGGCAAGGTCAAGACCCTGGTGACGATAGCCCCGCGAAGCGGTTGGGAATGGCTCGACATCTTCGTGACGCTCCCTAAGTTCGATGTGCCGGCCGACGTGGCCGCGGCGCAGGATCGCGGCAGCGAGGTCTGGTCGTACAACTGCCTGGCGCAGGACGGCTACTCCCCGAAGTGGTTGCTCGACTACGCGCCGATCAACTACCGGATTCAGCCTGGCTTCCTGAACTGGCGGCGCGGGCTGACCGGCCTGCTCTACTGGCGGGTTGACTACTGGTCGGGCGGCACCGGCGACCCCTGGACGAGCGGCGAGGTCTACTCCTCTAGTTCCTATCCCGGCGAGGGGATGCTGGTCTACCCCGGCGCGAACATCGGGATGGCAGACAACACCGTCGCGCCCTCGATGCGACTGAAGTATCTGCGCGATGGAGTGGACGACTTCGACTACCTTACTCTTCTGGTTGCTAGTGGACAGGGCGAGTGGGCGCAGGGAGTTGTCGCCCCCATTGCAGCTGACTGGAAGACCTGGACTCGGGATTCGGCGGTGCTCGAAACCGTCCGAAGCCAGCTCGGCGAGCGCCTCAACAGCCTTTCCGCTCCCCACACCCTTTCCCTTACGGCTTCGGCCTCGCCGGCAACGGTCGCCTCCGGCGGCAGCGCCGCCCTGAGCGCGACCGCCACCGATAGCCTCGGTCACGGGATCGCGACGTGGTCGTGGTCGGATGGCGGCGCGGGAGGCAGTTACTCGCCCTCCGCTTCGGCCCAGAATCCGACCTACACCGCGGCGGCCAACACTACCGGCGCGAACCGGACGGTCGGGTTGACTGTCACCGCGACCTGCAACGGCCCCACGCCGATCACCGGCACCGCCTCCACGACCCTGACCGTGCAGTCGTTGGGCCACGCGCTATCGGTGAGCGCCTCGGCCTCTCCCACACAGGTAGCCTCGGGGGGCACCGCATCTCTCAGCGCGAGCGCGGCCGACAGCCTCGGCCATGGGATAGCCACCTGGTCCTGGTCAGATAGCGGCGCGGGAGGGAGCTTCTCCCCCTCATCGTCTGTCCAGAACCCAGGCTATACCGCGCCCAGCAATGTCAGCGATTCAGTCCACCAGGTCACGCTCTCTGTGACAGCGACCTGCGCCGGCCCGTCGGCCATCGGCGCGAGCGCCTCCACGACGCTGAGCGTGGAGCCGGTGGGGCACACGCTCTCGGTCTCGGCGAGCGCATCGCCCACCAGCATCCCCTCCGGCGGCTCGGCCACCCTTTCGGCATCGGCTGCCGATAGCCGCGGCCACACTATCATCGGATGGCAGTGGGGAGATGGCGGCGCGGGCGGATCGTTCGCGCCCTCTCCCAACGTGCCGAACTGCACGTATGCCGCCGCCGAGAACATCACCGGCGCCGACCGAGTGGTGACGCTCACCGTCACCGCAACCTGTGCCGGGCCGACGCCGATAGGGGACAGCGCTGCCACGGCCCTCACCGTGGAGGCGGCGGCGCACGAGTTCTCGGTCAGCGCGTCGGCTTCGCCGCCAATCGTTGCCTCAGGCGGCTCTGCCTCCCTCAGCGCCACCGCTACCGACACGCTTGGGCACGAGGTGGCGAGTTGGTCCTGGTCTGACGGGGGAGCTGGCGGGAGCTTCTCGCCCTCGGCCACAGCGCAAGCCCCCACCTACACGGCCGCCGAGAACTCCACCGGCGCCGACTGGGTCGTCACACTGACCGTGACGGCCGCCTGCGATGGCCCCGCGCCGATCAGTAGCTCGGGAATCGTTCACGTGACGGTGCAGAGCATCGTCCTGGAGCTTCCCGTGCAGGCGGGGACGCCCGTCCCCTCGGTCGTAGCGTCGGAGTCAACAGCCGACCTCTCGGCCACCACCAATGACAGCGCCCGGGATGAAACCGCGAACTGGCGGTGGGACGACAGTGGCGCGAACGGCGCCTTCCTGCCATCGGCGACCGTGCGGAACCCCCAGTATCGAGCCCCGCGGAACAGCTCGGGAGGCGACATGAGAGTGGTGCTGACGGTGATGGCATCGTGCAGCTATCCGGCACCGATGACAGGAGTCGATTCCACTGAGGTCATCGTCGAGCCGGCCCCACACGCGCTCAGCGTATCGGTTTCTGCCGAGCCGATGGTGGTGATGTGGAAGGGCCGGACCCAGCTTTATGCTACTGCGGACGATACCCTTAACCATGGCATTGCGGAGTGGGCCTGGTCGGACAACGGCGCGGGTGGCAGCTTCTCGCCATCGGCCTCCGTGCCGAACCCGAGCTATCGAGTCGCCGCCAATGCCACGGCCGCCACCACGACGGTCATCCTGTCCGTGCGCGCGATCTGTGATGGTCCGGCCCCGCTTACGGCAAGCGGCTACCTCGGTCTCATCGTTGAGCCGAAACCGAACCTTAGGCTGCCGGACGCCAGAAAGCGGACAGGCGAGCTGACGGACTCAATTCTGGTGATCCCCTCCGATCCGGTGGAAGGCCTGGCGTTCTCCGACCTACCGGCTGACTTCTGGGCGGGCAAGGCGATCTATGCCTGCGTCGAGGCGGGCATTACGACTGGCTTCCCGGATGGCACCTACCACCCTGAGGTGGCGGTCAGCCGCGACCAGGCTGCCGTCTACATCGCGCGGGCGGTCGCCGGCGGCGACGACCTCGTGCCAGTGGGGCCTGGGGAGCCATCCTTCGTGGACGTGCCAGTCAGCCACTGGGCCTACCGGTACGTGGAATACGCCAAGGCAATGGCGATCGTGGGCGGCTTCCCCGACGGCCGGTACCGGCCCGCGGATGAGGTGAACCGGGCAGAGATGGCAGCGTTCATCGCGCGGTCGGTCGTCTTGCCCACTGGTGAAGATGGCCTCCAGTCATACCAGCCGCCCGACCAACCAACCTTCTCCGACGTGCCGGGGAGCCACTGGGCCTACCGGTATGTGGAGTTCGTCGCCGGGCAGGGGATAGCCGGCGGCTACGAGGACGGAACCTACCGCCCCACCAAGGCCTGTACCAGGGCGGAGACGGCGGTCTACCTGGCCCGGGCGTTCAGTTTGCCGTTCTAGGCAGACACCCACACCCAAGGGTACTGCGCAGAGGCCTCGCCCCAAAGGGGGCGAGGCCTCTCTCGTTGCCTGTAGGACCTCTCCAGGCACTTCGGTGGCTTCCGGCGTAACTTCCGGCGAGTTGCCAGCAGGTTCTCCAAGGGGGTGTGTCGAATCAAGTAACTACCACGTTTGTACTGTATCGTTACAAGGGCTACAGAAGTCGCTGTAGGCAGAAACAGTCACTGTCGGTAATCTAATACGTGCGTACCGAAACGGGTGCGCGGCTGGGGAAGTGCTGAAACAACTCCGCCGGTTGGGCATCGGCGGGTTTTTCATCCTGCGCCCCGTGACGGGAGGCGGACATGCGCTGTGGCTTGTGCCTGGTGCTGGCGGTTGTGTTGGTAGCGCCGGCCAGTATGGCGAGGGGACAGACGGCGGCGACTACATCGGCTGGGGCTGCTGGCCCAGGCGATGTCGCCTTCCGGCCGGATCTCGATTCCTATCGCATCTGCCCTGGCGACACGCTCTCCATCTCCGTTGACGGCGAAGCGCAGTTGACGCGCGAGTGCCAGGTGAACGGCGCTGGCACCATCTCCTACCCCCTGCTGGGCGATGTCCGGGCGGCCGGTGAGACCTGCACCTCTTTGGCGGCACAACTCGAGGCGGATCTGGGCAAATACCTGAAGCAGCCCCGGGTGATGGTGACGGTGCGCCAGTACGGGCAGGTGGGCATGAGCGTGTTCGTGATGGGGGAGGTGACGAGGCCCGGCGCCTACCTGCTGGCGAGCGGCACTGCGGTGATGCAGCCCATCGCCGCCGCTGGCGGCATGACGGAGTTCGCGAGCGGTGAGATCACGATCCTGAAGGCCGGCACCGGCGAGTCGCGCACTTACCTGCTGGAGGATCTAAACGGAGCCACCGCCCCGCCGCAGGCATTGCTCCAGCCGGGTGACGTGATCCTCGTCAACCGGAAGAAGGAGACGCGGTACGCGGTGCTGGGAGAAGTGCCGACGCCAGGCATGTTCGACATGACGCTCAGGGGCGAGACGCGAGTCCTGGATGCGATGACAGGTTCCGGTTTGCTGCAGCAGAACGCTGACGCGCGCACCGCCCCGGGACCCGGCGCTGGTATCCTCGACAACCCGACGAGGACGGCCGACCTCGAGCATGCGGTGGTGACGCGCGGCGAGGCCAACATACCGGTGAACCTGGCTGCGTTGTTGCAGGGCGATACCAGCCAGAACCTAGTGCTCCAGCCCGGCGATGTGCTCACCGTGCCGCGGCGGCCGGGCATACGAGTCTACGCGCTGGGCGAAGTGCGCGCCCCGGGACGACAGTACCTACCTGAGAACGCGACGGTGCTGGACCTGGTGAACGCGGCAGGCGGGACGACCGCTTCGGCGCGGCCCGCCGACGGATCTGTTCTGAGGTTGGTGGACGGGAAACCGACCCCGATCCCGGTGGATTTGGGCCTGCTATTGACCAAAGGCGATGCCAAACAGAACATCGCCATGCGCGAAGGTGATGTACTATTCATCCCCTCAAAGGGTGAGTCGAACGACACTGTGTGGCGCCTGCTGTGGTTGGTGCCGCGATTGGTGCTATAGAGGATCGGAAGAGAACTGATCGCGCGCTGGATCGAAGCCACCATGACATCACTCAGCCCGATCGAACCGGTTCTGATAGGTAGTGTGAAGGAGCAGTCTGGTGTTGAGAAGGGCAAGCAAGCTGGGGCGCGGCCGGGCGGTCGCCAGGGCGAGTGTGGGCGGCCTGGCCGCGAAGGTGGTTCGCAATGTCGTCCGATGACCCGCGCGAGAGGCTTCCCGCGCGCATGGAGCCCTTGCATCCGGCAATCGCGGAGACGGGGCCGCGTGCGATCGCCACTCTTGAGACACATCCGTACGAGGCGCCGCCCGGGCTGCGTGACTATGTCAGCATGCTCCAGCGGCGGAAGTGGGCGATCCTCATCTCGCTTGGGGCCGTCTTCGCGCTAAGCATCATCGTCACCGCAGTCACCCCACGCACGTACGAGTCCACGGCAACGCTGCTCATCAGCGAGCTCGCGCCGAAGAGCTCGAAACCCACCGACAGCCAGGACGCAATGGCGGCGATGGGCTCGCCCAACCTGGACACGCACGTTCAGCTCATCCAAGGCGAGGCGACGGCCGAGGAGACCGCCAAGTGGCTCGCGCAGAACGGCGGGCCGTCTCTCACTGCTCAGCAAGTGCGCGCTCGGGTTTCGGCGCGGTCTGTCCGCGATACCCAACTCATCCGCATCGTCGCCCGCGCTCGTACCACCGAAGACGCGCAGAAGATCGCGGGCGCCGGCGCCAAGACCTATGTTGCGCTTAACCGAGGACGAGCGCGGGGTTCATCCGAGACAACCGGCCGCTACCTCGCCGAGCAGCTCGCCATCGCCAGAGAGAAGCTGACGAAAGCGGAGAGCGAGCTGCGCAGCTTCCGCGAGTCCAGCGGCACCATCGCCGCAGACGCGGCCGCCGGGGAGCTGCTCAACCGGGCTGCCGCGCTGCGAAGCAGCGCCGATACGACCGCGGCCGACCTTGCCCAGGCGCGGGAACGCACCGGCCGGATTCGCGCCCAGCTTGCCGAGCAGAACCTAAGCATCAAGTCGGGCCAAGTCAGGGACAATGCCGTCGTGCAGCAGCTTCGGGCGAGGCTGGCGGAGCTGCAGGGCCAGCGCCTGGCCGCCCAAGCGAAGTACACCGCTGACTATCCCGGGCCACTGGCGCAGATTGACGAGCAGATTCGCCTGGTCAAGCAGCAGCTCGATGCGGAGATCAAGCACGTCGTGGGGAGCGGCGGGGGGGACCTGGCGCTCCAGCAACAGCTCACCGGCGATCTCATCAAGGCCGAGGCTGAGTCGGCCGCGCTGAAGGCGCGCTACCAGCAGATCCAGGCAGAGCTGCGTCAAGCGAACGGTGAACTTGGCAAGATCCCAGCAAGACAGGTAACTCTGGCCAACCTCCAGCGCCAGGTGGATGTCGCCCAGAACATCTACTCGGAGTTGCTGCAGCGGAGTCAGGAGATCGAGGTCGGCCGGGTGATGGCGCTGGGGAATGCGGACATCGTGGAGCCGGCCTCCCTGCCGCGGCTCCCCGTGAAGCCGAATATCCCCTTGAATCTCACGCTCGGGCTTCTCCTCGGGCTGGGTGTAGGCATTGGGGTGGCGCTGGTCCAGGACCAGCTCGACGATACCGTGCGCGACCAGTCGGAGGCGGCGCGGCTGGCGGCCGCTCCGGTGCTGGGCACGATCCCGGTCTTTCAGCCTAATGGACAGACCGGCGCGCTGGCGCCAGGCGGGCCGGCTGCCATGGCGACCGAGGCCTATCGTGCGCTGAGGTACTGCCTGGACTTCGTGACACAGGGGGAGCGCGGGCGGGTGGTGCTCGTCACCAGCCCCGCTCAGTTTGAGGGGAAGACGACGACAGTCTGGAACCTCGCCCGCGCGGTTGCGGTAACCGGGCGTCGGGTAGTGCTCGTTGACAGCGACCTCAGGCGAAGCGGGCTTGGCCGCTTGCTCGGTCTCCACGGGAAGCCTGGGGTCACCGATGTGCTGCTCGGGGAGGTGGCGCTGCGAGACGCACTCCAGCGGCACACGGAGTCGGGCGTTCTCTTCCTGAGCGCGGGCAAGGAGGTGCAGAACCACACCGAGTTGCTCGACTCTGATGCGATGCGCGAGCTCCTGCGCGAGTTGCGCCAGGAGGCGGACCTCGTGATCCTCGATAGTCCACCGGTGCTGGCGGTAGCCGACAGCCTCGTGCTGGCGCGCTTGAGCGACGACGTGCTGATGGTCTGTGTGACGGGGCAGTCGCACCGCCATGAGCTCCAGTTGGCCCGAACGCTCCTCTCCCGCGTGGGCGAGAGCGTATCGGGGGTGGTGCTGAACAAGATTGGCGAGAGGGCCGGATACGGATATCAGGGCCGTTACTACTATCAATAGATGCAGGGACGTTTGCGAGGCGGGCCGGTAGCAGCGAGGGGCGCGCCGGCGGGCAAGGGGAGTTAGGATAGGCGTTAGATGAGTGTGAGGCTTTTCACCGGGCCATGGCGTGCTCGGCGGGCGTGGAACGGCGACTGGCTGGGCGGGGTGATCGGCGCCGCGCGAGCTTATGTCCGGGACGCCGCCGGCGCGGGCCTGCGAGTCGCCGCGAAGGTCGGCATTGACACGGTACTCATGAGCGGGGCCGCGGCCTGGGCGTGGTTCAGCTGCTACGGGCAGATTGCTGATCCCGGCAGCCCCGTGCCGTTTCTCGCGCTCGTGCTATGCGCGCGTCTCCCCGTCTACTTCGGCCTGAATATCCACCGCATGCCGTGGCGGAAGGTGTCCCGGCAAGATGCCCTGTGGCTCACCGGCAGCGCGGTTGCCGCGCCGCCCATCATGGCGCTGCTCTTCTACATCCTTCCCGACCCATTCACCCTCGGCGGGCTTGTGCGGCCTTACCTCATCCTGGTCACCGAGCCCGCTCTCTACCTCATGTTGCTCTCCGCGGCTCGCATCGGCGCGCGCACTGTTGCGGCCACCCAGCGTCGGTCCGCGCGCGGGAACCGCACGCTCATCGTGGGCACCGGCGACGCGGCGCGATCGCTGGTCTGGCAGATTCAGGAATCGGTCACGAAGTACCGGGTCATCGGCTTCGTGGACGATGATAGCGCGCGGCTCGGCATGCGGGTGCTCGGCCTTCCCGTGCTTGGCGACACGCGAGCATTGCCCGAGCTGGTCGCCAAGCTCGATGTCAAGCAGATCGTCATCGCCATCCCGTCGCTGACGCCTGTGCGCATGCGCGAGATAGTGCTGGTCTGCGAGCAGACAGGCGTGGCCGTTCGCATACTGCCGCCGCTGAAAGAGCTGATGAACAATGGGGTGGGCGTCGGGGCTTTGCGCGAGGTGCGCATGGAGGACCTTCTGCCCCGCTCCGAGGTCAAGCTCGACCACTTGGCGGTGGCCCGTCTGCTCAATGGCAAGACGGTGTTGGTGACTGGAGGAGGCGGCTCCATCGGTCGGGAGCTCTGCCGGCAGATCCTCCGGGTGGGCGCGGCCCGGCTGCTCGTCTTCGGCCGGGGCGAGAACAGCGTCTATGAGGCGGTTCAGGAACTGCGCGAGGTTCAGGGCGAGTGCGATGTCGTGCCTGTCATCTGCGACGTCCAGGATCGCGCCGGTCTGCGCGGGGTGTTCGAGCGCTATCGCCCGGAGGTGGTGCTGCACGCGGCCGCCCACAAGCACGTGCCGCTGATGGAGCAGTACCCGGCCGAGGCCGTGCGCAACAACATCGTCGGCACTCTCAACGTGGTGCGGCTTTCGGTGGAGTACGGTGTCGAGAGCTTCGTGCTGGTTTCCACGGACAAGGCGGTTGACCCGAGCAGTGTCATGGGCTCCAGCAAGCGCGTCGCCGAGATGATCGTGAAAGGCTACGCCGTCTCGCGCGACGCCAATATGGTGAGCGTCCGCTTCGGCAATGTGCTGGGCAGCCGCGGCAGCGTGATCCCACTGATGACGCGCCAGATCAAGAACGGTCGGCCGGTGACGGTGACCGATCCTGAGATGGTTCGCTACTTCATGACCATCCCAGAGGCGGCCCAACTCATCCTCCAGGCGGGAGCGATGGGCGGGCGGGGGGAAGTCTACGTGCTCGATATGGGCTATCCGGTGAAGATCATGGATCTTGCTCGCGACCTCATCCGGCTTTCCGGCCTGGTCCCAGATCAGGATGTGCCGATCCGGGTGACCGGCCGCCGGCCTGGCGAGAAGCTGAGGGAGGATTTCCTCAGCAAGATGGAGACCGCCGGCGCGCAGAAAAACGGCCACTTCTACATCGCCCCACCCGAACCCGTCTCTCTGGGCCCGCTGCTCGAGCACGTGAAGGCGCTCCGCGTCGCGGCCTTTGCCAGTGATGGAGAACGCATCGTGCGGTTACTCCAGCGGATCGTGCCTAGCTTCAAGCCCGACGCCGCGCACTGGGCGAGGGCGCGCCGGGATCGGAGGATGGTGGCCGCGCTGGGGCGGCCTGAATGAGCACGCGGACCACCTCGCAGAGGTCGCCTACGATACCATCCGCCGACGAGCGGCCGGATGTGCGGCTTCGGCAGCCCTCGCTGCGCAAGAACTTCGCCTGGACGCTGACCGGCAACGGCACATATGTGGCCTGCCAGGCGGGCTGGTTGATCGTGTTCGCCAAGCTGGGAAGCCCAGCCATGCTCGGCCAGTTTGCCATCGGCCTCGCCGTATGCGCCCCAATCGTTATGTTCACCCGGCTTCAGATCCGCGATATTCAGGCCACCGATGCTCGCGACGAGTACCGGTTCGGCGATTATCTCTGGCTCAGGCTCACTTCGACGGTGATCGGCATCGTGGTGATCGCGGCGATCGCGCTCCTTGCCGGCTACAACCGGGGGGACGCCTTGGCCCTGCTGGCCATAGCCTTCTTCCGGGGCGTCGAGAGCGTCAGCGATGTCATCTATGGTCTGCTCCAGAAGTGGGAGAGATTCGACCTCGTCTCTCGCTCCCTGATGATCAAGGGACCAGCCTCGCTCGTCGCGCTGGGGGTCATGCTATACTTCACCAAGAGCGTCGCCTTGGGCGCGGTTGGCATAATGGTCTCTTGGTTCGCCCTGATGCTCTTCTACGACGCGCCCAACGCCAGGCGACTGATGCACGCACAGGGGATCACGGAAGACCTGAGGCCTGGTTCGATCTGGTCGTCCGGGCGGATGCCGATCATCCGTAAGCTCGTCTGGCTCGCGCTGCCCCTCGGGATCGTGGCGCTGCTGGACTCGCTCAATCAGAACACGCCCCGCTACGCCATCCAGCACTACCTTGGGGACGCCTCCCTTGGCTACTACGCGGCGATGGCCTCCGCCGTCGTCGCTGGAAACATGGTCGTCTCGGCGCTCGCCAACTCCGCCCAGCCCCGCCTTTCTCGCAGCTATATCTATGACCTCCCCGCGTTCATGCGCCTGGCCTGGAAGCTCGTGCAGTTCGGAGTAGTCCTGGGCGGCGGGGCAGTGATCGTCGCGCTGCTGTTCGGCCGTCCGCTGCTCGCCTTCTTCTACACGCCGGAGTTCGCCAGGAACGCCGATGTCTTCGTCTGGATCATGGTCGCGGCGGGGCTCGGGTACATTGCCAGGTTCCTCGTGTACACGATGACTGCGGCGCGGTACCTCAAGGCGCAGGCGCCGCTCTACGCGAGCGCGCTGGCCGCTATCAGCGTCCTGAGCTGGTGGCTCGTGCCCATCCATGGGCTGCTCGGAGCGGCCTGGGCGATTTGCGTCGGCATGACCGTGCTGGTGCTGGGGGCGCTCGCGGTCAACATCCACGCAGTCCGGACGCGATCGGCAGCGGTCGCGGCGGAGCAGCTGCAGCCATCCCTCCCGACGGATTGGGCTTGAGGCGCCCGGCGAATGCCAGTCCAGACGCCGACAGCCCCAACCACTGTCCTCCCGGCGACTCCGCGCGCCGCGGCGCGGCCAAGCACCGGCTCACTCGTGGTCATCGGCACGTTCGGGTTCGTGCTGCCCATCATGCGGCTGGTGGACTTCGCGGGCGGCCGCGTCAACGCCTCCGCCGCCGACCTGCTCATCCTGCCGGTTCTTTTCCTGGTTCGCGGGCGACTGCTGAAAACCGGCGCCCTCGGCTACTGGCTCTTCGGGCTCTGGATGGTAAACGTGGTGTCGTGGACGCTGTCCGTCTCGGTGCTGACGCTGACAGTCCTCCAACGCGAGTGCGCCAAGCTTGCTTTCTGCTACCTCTACGCGCTCGCCGGATTCGGAATCGGGCGAGAGCTCCGCAGCCAGAACGCCTTGGTCAAGGGAATGCTTTGGTCCGCGATCCCAATGGCAGCCTATGGCATGGTCGCGTTCTTCACGCGCCGGCCGGATTGGTACTTCGACAGCTCGCGGGTCGCCGGGACCTTCGGTGACGCCAATGCCTTCGGTATCTACCTCGGCATGCTGCTCCCGCTCGTCGGCTCCGCCGGGGCTGGCTGGATGATCATGCCTTTGTTCATCGGCGCCGGGGTCGTGTCGTTCTCGCGGACCGGCCTGGCAGCTATCGGCTCTTCGCTCGCGTTGAATTCGCTCCATCTTGGGCTGAAGCGGTACCTGCTCGTCGCGGCCGCATGCGTCTTCGTCTTCGTCACCATATACGGCATCGCCATCACGACGACCAAGGTAGGGAGGCGCCTGGCGAACTACCAAGGTTCCCTGGAGGAGCGACAGAGCCTATGGGCGCGCGCCGCCGAGGTCGTCACCGACCACCCCGTAATCGGTGTCGGCAAAGGCAACTGGGAGGCGGTGTCGGGTAGCCACACTCTCCCCCACAACACGTTTCTGTCGGTGACTGCTGACGGAGGCCTGATCGGCCTGGCGGTGCTCCTCATCCCTGTAGGCGTGTGGGTCGGCCGCGGCCTGCGGCGCCCGGCCGCCCGCGCCTGGGCGATCGCCGTGTTCGCCGGACTGGTCGGGGGGCTTGCCGTCAGCCTCGATAACTTTCGTCTGTTTTGGTTGGCCGTGGGTGTGCTCGCTGCCGTGCTGTCGGCAACCGCCTCCTACCAGGGCACGGCGGCCGCAGCGCGGGCCGGCATCCATTCGCCACGGAACCGACACTGGAGATAGGCGGTGCGGCCTACGACCCGGCAACAGCGCAAACAAGAGCACCGGGCGCTCCCCGCCGCGCCCCGGCACGGCGACGGCAGATCATCCGGGGCGCGCCCGCGGGTCATGCATGTCGTCACCGCCTCCATGACCACGAGGCTCATGCGCAGGCAGTTGAGTTTCCTGCGCGAGGCCGGATTTGAGGTGACCATTGTCTCTTCGTGGGGGCCGGAGCTGAACGCCGTCGCCGGCCAGGAACAGGTGGCCAGCGCGGCCGTGCCAATGGAGCGGGAGATATCGCCCGTGGCGGACCTGCGAAGCTTCCGGATGCTCTGGCGGCTGATCCGGCGAGCGCGGCCGGCGCTCATCAACGTCGGCACGGCCAAGGCCGGTCTGCTTGGTGGGATCGCGGCCTGGGTGTCCGGTGTTCCCGTTCGCATCTACACGCTCCACGGCATCCGCCTCGAGACGACCCTAGGCCTGAGGCGGCGCCTGCTCACGCTGGCGGAGCGGGTCTCGTGCCGGTGCGCGCGCTACGTGCTGTGTGTCAGCCACAGTGTGCGCCAGCGCGCGATTGAGCTCGGCCTCGCGCCTGACGACCGATTGGTCGTGCTGGGCGCGGGAAGCTTCAACGGCGTTGATGTGGCGCGCTTCGCTCCCACCCCCGAGCGCGTCGCCCAGGCCGCCCGGATCAGACGAGAGCTCGCCATCCCGGCAGACGCTCCGGTCATCGGGTTCGTCGGCCGTTTCACACGGGACAAAGGTATCTCGGAGCTGATGCAGGCCTATCAGACCGTTCGCGAGCGTCTCCCCGAGGCGCGGTTGATGCTGCTCGGGCGCTTCGAGAGCGGCGACCCGGTTCCCGAAGCGGCCCGCCGGTTCATCGAGACGGACCCGGGGGTCATCCACGTGGGCTACGTCCCCGACCCGGCGGCCCACTATCAGGCTATGGACATCCTGGCGCTTCCGACCTATCGCGAGGGTTACCCGACTGTCGTGCTGGAGGCGTCGGCTGCGGGCAAGCCAATCGTGGCGACGCGGGCGACCGGCGCGGTGGATGCGGTGGAGGATGGAGTCACTGGATTGCTCGTGGCCGTCGGCGATGCGACGGCCCTGGGCGAGGCCTTCCTCCGACTGCTCCGGAATCCGAAGCTCTGCGCCGCGATGGGCGCGGCGGGCCGCGCCCGCGTCGAGCGGGAGTACACGACCGAGCGAGTATGCACCGACCTCGTGAGCTTCTACCGGCAAGTCCTTCGCGATCACGGAGTAGCCCATAACGCTGCGCGCCAGCCAGGCGGGGGCGCTCGCGCGGTGAAACGGCTGATGGACGTGATCGGCTCGGTTGTCGGGATCGCCATCAGCGGACCTGTGATGGCGCTCGCGGCGCTCGCGGTGTGGGCAACGACGGGCCCGCCGGTGCTGTTCCGCCAGCGCCGGGCAGGGAGGCACGGCCGGCCGTTCTGGCTGGCGAAGTTCAGAACGATGAGCGATGAGCGCGATGCCGAGGGCCGCCTGTTGTCAGATGAGCGGCGTCTCACCCCAGTCGGGCGCGTCCTCAGGCGCTTCGGGATTGATGAGCTTCCTCAGCTCTGGAATGTGCTCAAGGGTGAGATGAGCCTGGTTGGGCCGCGTCCCCTGTTGATGGAGTACCTGCCTGCGTACACCAGCCGCGAGCAGATCCGGCACGCGGTGCGGCCGGGTATCACGGGCTCCTCCCAGGTGAATGGGCGTCACACCTCGCTGTTCAGCAGGCGGCTCGAGCTCGATAGCTGGTATGTCGAGAACTGGTCACTCGGCCTCGATCTGAAGATCGCGGTTGAGACCATCCCGCGGCTTCTCTGTCAGGCCGACTCGCTCGCCTACCAGGATTCGGGCGTGGACGACCGCGGCTTCTGGCGGCTGATCGAGCGCCCCGCAGCCGACGGCGGCGACGCTGGTGTCAGCTGCGACCCGGGGGAGGCGTGATGGCGGCGGTGGGCACTGCTGAGATCCTCACTGTTAGCGAGAGCTCGCGCTGGGCCGAGGTGCTGGAAGAGATCGGTGCCCATGACTTCTGCCACCTGCCGGCCTACAGCAGGCTGGCAGAGATGTCGGGGCACGGCCGCGCGGCGATGTTCGTCTACGGGGAGGGCGGGCACTTGTTCGCCTTTCCGCTCCTCTTCCGGCGGATCGGGGACGAGCTCGCCCCCGGCGGGGGCGAGCCCTGGAACGACGTCACCTCGGTCTACGGCTACGCCGGCCCCCTCACGAAGCGCAGAGAGGTCCCAGCTGACGTCTGCCAGCGGTTCATGGCCTGGATCACCGGCCATTTCCGGGAGCAACAGGTAGTGTCGGCGCTGTCGCGAATGCACCCGCTGTTCCCGGAGCAGGCCCAGTTGCTCCGCGCGTCGGGAGTGGTGGCCGAAGTCGGGTGGACTCTGTCAACCGACCTCGCGCTCGGCGAGGAGGAGCAGGTGGCCACCTACCGGCGCAACCACAGGCAGGACATCAAGCGCCTGCTATCCATGGGAGTGACGTGCGGGGAGGTCGAGCTAGACCGGGTGGACGAGTTCGTGGATATCTACTACGAGAACATGGACCGCGTGGGGGCGTCTCCCGAGTACTACTTCAGCCGAGAGCACTTCCGGCATCTCCTCGCCGATATGCCCGGCGTGACCTACCTTTTCATGTGCCACCACCAGGGCCGCGCCATCGCCGCTGGCATCTTCACCATCTGCTGCGGCATCTGCCAGTGGTATCTCTCGGGATCGCGTTCCGACTTCGATGGCCCGCCCCCGACCAAGCTCATGTTCGATGAGGCGCGCCGCTGGGCGAAGGCGAAGGGCGCGCGCATTCTCCATCTCGGCGGAGGCGTGGGCGGCAGCCGCGACTCCCTCTATCACTTCAAGCGCGGCTTCACCCAGTGCGAGCACGTCTACTCCATCTGGAAGTGCGTGGTGAACCAGCCGGTCTATGACGAGCTTTCCCGCGCGATGTGCGAGAGGCACGGAGTCTGCCCCGACGACGGGTACTTCCCCCTCTACCGGCATCCGGCTTTCCAGCGCCCGGGAGGCGGCGAACCGGGGGCGACCGATGAGCGGTGAACCTGCTAAGAGCTTCATCGAGCTATCCGGGCCTGACCTGACCGAGGCCGAGATCCAGGCAGTGGTGTCGGTGCTGCGCGGCCGCCGCCTGTCGCTGGGCCCGAAGCTGCCTGAGTTCGAGCGGGCGGTGGCTGATTATGTCGGATGCAAGCACGGCGTGGCGGTCAACAGCGGCACCAGCGCGCTTCATCTCATCGTGCGCGCGCTCGGCCTGGGGGAAGGCGATGAGGTCATCACGACGCCGTTCAGCTTCATCGCCTCCGCCAACTGCTTGCTCTACGAGAGAGCGGTCCCTCGATTCGTTGACGTAGATCCGACGACGCTGAACATCAACTGCAACCTGCTCGAGGCGGCGATCACCAAGCGCACGCGGGCCATCCTTGCCGTGGATGTCTTTGGGCTGCCTGCCGACTGGAACTGTCTCCGGCAGATCGCGAACGAGCATCGCCTAGCGCTGATCGAGGATAGCTGCGAGGCGCTCGGCGGGCGCATCCGGCTGGAAAGCGGCGCCTGGGCGATGGCAGGCTCTCTGGGTGAGGCGGGGACGTTCGCGTTTTACCCGAACAAGCAGATCACCACCGGTGAAGGGGGCGTGATCGTGACCGACCGGGACGATCTCGCGGCTCTCT
>Ga0315293_10002891_pt1 | contig 16540 bp, 13 predicted proteins | sample YL17G13_20_MG_FD_203071 | JGI IMG/M metagenome (GOLD analysis project Ga0315293, IMG submission 203071) | Sediment microbial communities from Yellowstone Lake, YNP, Wyoming, USA - YL17G13_20 | ecosystem: Environmental > Aquatic > Freshwater > Lake > Sediment | place: USA: Wyoming | collected...
GATACGGTTGGGTTCTACAACTGCCGGCAGGTCGAACGTGTCCGCAAGCTCAGGTTCCGCGGCGACGTTCATTACCGTGACGTTCACCAGCGGTGCTTCAGCAGGGGGGGCATTGCGGTTTCGCTTCGGTATTATCACAATTACGGCCAGTATCGCCAGCGAAACGAGAATGAGAACTGTCTTGGCGGTGTTGCGGCGAAACCAGCCCGGCTCTGTTTTTGGCAGCTTGGTTTTAGGCGATTGTTCACTCATCTTTTATGCTCCTGCTTTCACTTAACAGAATCTGCCGAAACCGTCTCTCCGGCAGTTTGCAATTCACTATTCTTAATCCCCCCCTCATCCCCGTGCGATTCAAATTTCGTCAAAGCACCCATCGCTTTTTGCAAATCCAACTTCGCAGTCATATGCGAATAGATGGCCTGATAATAGTTTGCTCTGGCCGTCGTCAAAGCTGCTTGAGCATCTATCATCTCCACCTGCGTGTTTGCTCCTTCCCTGTAACCTACCTCTGCAAGGCGTAATCCTTCCTGTGCCCTGGTAAGGTTGAGCCGCTGAGATTCTACAAACTCATTTGCATCCTCAATACTCAATTGTGCTTTGGTCAGCTCGAATAAAGCAGTCTCCTCGGCATCAATTAAATCTATTTGCGATTGCCTAAGTCGTGCCTTCTGCTGGATGACATCGCCTTCGCGTGCAAAACCATCAAATATGGGCAGTGTCGCCATAATGCCGGCATCCCATGCCCTGCCCCACTCAATCAGCATTCTGTTGTGCGGGTCGGGCTTGGACCAGGTTTTGTCATAATAGCCGCTAATAACCGGCAAATATCGACTCTGAATAATCCTGAGCAATTCCTTCTGATACCTGATATTAAATTCCCGACCGAATAAATCGGGACGATTGCGATAAGCAGTTTCAACTGCCTCTTCCATTGTTATCTTGAAAGGAGCGTATGCCAGCCCGTCAGAGAGAGTGGCATCGCTATCCTGCGAAACACCCATTACCTTCAGTAAGTTGGCTTTTGCTACGTTGATGGCATTTTTGTTACGTATCAGTTCGGCCTGAAAATTCGATAGCTCCACCTCAGCCCTGAGGACATCAAAATCGGAGGCGACACCGCCCCGCCTTTTCTGCTTTACGCTATCAAGATGCGCTTGAGCAGAACGGACAGTATCTTCACTAATCTGCACCAAATGCTGATTGAGCAGGACATCATAATAGGCGTGTGTTGCTGCATAAATTAAATTCTGAACCGCCGCTCGAACCGTCTGGTCGGTCAGCAGGGAAAATAATCTGCTGGCACGCAGATTAGCCGTTATTGCCCCACCGGCATAAATGGGTTGAGTAACTCGAAGACCTGCCGTGTAATTGTCCACATCGCCCATCGTGATTTTCCCGAAAGGGGTGCTCAAGGATGTAACCATATCCAGCCGCTGATAATTACCCGTGAGACCTACTGTTGGCAAAATCGCCGAATAGGACCTTAGCTCCTCTCCGCGGGCAATCTGCTTTTCCTCAAGGACGCGCTGCAGACCCTTATTGTTGGCCAAACCAAGCTTCAGGCAGTCTTCGACGCTCAACTGCCCGCTTATATGCGGCTGCGATGTCTCCTGACGTTCCTTGCGATTTTTCCATTGCCGATACGCTGTCTCTCTCGACAGGCTAACATCTTCAGAAAATTGCTCAGTGCCGGTGCACCCTGCTAATATCAAGACCATTACCACACAACCTGCAAATTCAACACTTCTTCGTCTCATTATGTTCACACCATTCCACAGTTTTGAGTTTTTAGTTTTGAGTTTTCAGCTTCAATATATGCTCGAATCCCGGCGGCAGAAAACTTGACAATGTGACTGACCATCTCATTCAGGTCCAACTTTGGCACTTGTGGCCCTCCTGCCTGCTCGAACATCGTTTTTGCACAGGCCGCATGCATCAATTGCCCAACGATAGAAAGTATCGTCAGCCGCGCTTCCTCCTCCTTCAACCCCGGACAAATCTGCATCAAGGCTTTTTGCAGTGCCATCATAACGGGCAAAATCATTTCTTCGACGAATATGCTCTTCGGCAAGTGCTGGTCAATCATCTCGCGGGCCATAAGTCTAATGAATCGAACACCCTTCCCCTCATTTACCAGCGGTTCAAGAAATGCATTCGCATACGACATCAGAAGGTCTTCAAGCGTCGGCTTACCACCAGCTTCAGACATCGCCTTGTGAATACTCGCAATCCGCATATCCCGCATCCCAGCCAGGTGACGTCGCCACACCTCCAGATACAATTTCTCTTTTCCGCCAAAATAGTAGTTCACAGAGGCAATATTGCAGCCGGCCTTTGCAGCAAGGTCTCGAACGCTCGTGCCATCAAAACCTTTCTCGCAAAACAGCTCTTCTGCAGCATCAAGCAATCTATCCTGGACGCTTCTATCAGAACCACAACCCGTTGTATCTTCTTTTAATTCCATATCAATTTTTTCCTAAACAACTGTTTTATACATTAGCTTAAAACAATTGTTTGAAAATTGCAAGTATTTTTTCATTTTTTTCAAAAAAACCTTGTTCTAATTAACCATCCTATCGCATTTTTAGTGATTGTCTGAGCCGTTTTCGAGTCATAAGAGCTTGTCTACTATTGCTTTACGTAATCACTATAAAGAAACGACCTGAACTTATAAACAATAGATGCAGGAAACAACATCTGCCCTTTTTTTGTGCGGTTGGGGTCTAAATATACAATAGACGATGATGCTGGAAATTGAAATTTTTTTTGAAGTAAGAAGTGAAAAGTAGCCAATTACACGCAAATCGGATATAAGGGTAACCTGTTTGATAGAAACGAAAATCTTCAAAAACAAACAGACAAAAAATGTTTTAGTGTAAAACTAAAACACCTTTTTGTTTATCAAGGAGGATTGTATGCAAAGGAAGACGATTTATTTACTTTCACTTCTCCTGTTACTAAGTCTAACCACACGCCAAACGAACGCAGCATTTCCATTCCTGCAGGACTCCGGCCCAGACGGCATTGTCTCGATGGAGGCCGAAAACTTTGAAAACAATGTCCCGCAAGGTTTTCACACCTGGACATTAGTAAATTCACCTGCTGGTGCCTGCGGCTCAAAGGCAATGCAGGCTCTGCCGAACAACAATATCAGATGGCGTGATGCTTCCGATTATATAATGTATAGTCCACGACTGGACTTTAAGGTCAATTTCGTAAAGACCGGCACGCATTATGTATGGATACGTGGCCACGCCAACGGCTGGGGTGGTGATGACGATTGTCACGCAGGTTTGAACTATCAGCCAACCCTAACCGGTGAGCAGATTAACTTTAATGCGACTGCGGATTGGGGCTGGTTTAATATCAGCAAGAAGATTACTGGTGTTGCGACTGTTTCGGTCCCCAACGCAGGCGTTCACACCATAAATATATGGATGTGCGATGACGGTGCGATTATAGACAAAATAGTTTTGACGACCAACCCGGCTTATGTGCCGTCAGGCGAAGGACCGCAAGAAAGTATAACCGATAACTATCTTTCCGTGGATGACTTTGAATACTACGATGGAACAGCTAATCTGATATTTCAGACCTGGATACCAGACAATGGAACAGGAGCAACAATAGGCCGCCCCAATCCTCCTTATGTTGAGCAGACTATCGTCTATTCAGGCAGACAAGCAATGCCGTATTATTATGACAACAGCAGAATAGGTAAAGCATATTATTCAGAAGCCGAAGCAGACACCGCAAAATTGCAAATCGGTCACGATTGGATGGAAGATGGCGTTAAAGCATTGACGCTATACTTCTATGGTGACCCCGACAATGATTCTAACTCTACTGAGCGGATGTATGTGGCACTGGAAGACAGCGGAGGTCATATAGCGGTTGTAACATACGATGGCAACGCCAGCGACATACAGAAAAAATCCTGGCAGGAGTGGAATATCGAGCTTAAAAAGTTCACCGGAGCGGACCTAAGCAATGTCACGAAGCTCTATCTTGGCTTTGGTGATAGATACAGCCATCCAAAACCAGGCGGTAAAGGAATAATCTTTTTTGATGACATCAGACTCCATCCTCCAAAATGCGTCCCTGCTCGTGCAAAACCAGCAGGTGACATCAACAACGATTGTATAGTTGACTACGCAGACCTCTGGATAATGGCGGATAACTGGCTAAGAATATGCCAGGAAGCCGATGTATATAGAGACGGCAAAGTCGCTTTTACGGATTTTACCATACTGGCAAATACCTGGCTCGAAGAGCTACTATGGCCGCAGTAAGTTTTCGCCAGCTTGAATTGCAGGGCTGAATTATTTCTGATGTATCCTGCCCTTACAGTTGCTTTCATCTTAGCGGGAAATAACGCTGGATATCCTGAATACCGGCAGCAGTAATGCTATGGCGATGGTTCCGATGATGCCTCCGAGAATGATTATCATCAGAGGTTCGATAAGTGCCATAACACTTCTGATTGAAGCTTCAAGCTTTTTCTCATAGAAGGCGGATATTTTATCGCAGACCTCGCCGAGTTTGCCGCTTTTTTCTCCGGCTCGAATCATCTGAATAATGCTGGGTGCAATTAATTTACTGCCCGCGGAAATCATAATAGATTCTGACAACTGGTAGCCGTCGCGAATCTTTTTGTCGGCAGCGGCCCAGAGCTGCTGAAAATAGTAATTTTCACACGAGCCTTGAACAACGTCTATCGAGTCCAGCAGGCTTACGCCGGTGTTCACCATTGTCGCCATAATACGCATGCTGCGAGTTACTACCAAATCGACAAACATTGTGCCAACGATAGGGGTGTGGATTTTTATAAAATCTATTACTCGCCGGCCGGTGACCGTCCCTGCAAAGTAATATAAACCCACACCTGCAAGCACAAGCACTGTCACTATGCCTGTCATCTTCTGAAAATCACCTAAAATCCTGCTAAAACCCACCAGCACTCGCGTAATTTTGGGAAGAGCAGCGCCTTTGGTTTCATAAATCCTCATAAATCTGGGCAAAACAAAAAACATCAATGTGCCCGTAGCTGCAACAGCCATCAGAGCCATAATAAACGGATAGGTAAGCGCTCCCTTGATACGTTTGCGCGTTTCGGACTCAAAGTTTAGATAACCACTAACCACTTTAAGCATCTCGACCATTTTTCCGGACGCTTCAGAGGCCTTGACCATACTGATAAACATAGAACTAAAAATTCTGGGATAGACGGTTAGCACCTTTGAAAAATTCTCGCCATTTTTTACCTTATCAGCGACATCCATAATTACCGTCCTGAATGCGCCTTGCTCAGCCTGGCCCGCTATAGCATCGAGAGCATCGCTGAGAACCACACCGCTGTCGAGCATTATGGATAGTTGCGTGGTAAATAGTATCAGCTCAGCCCGTTTCACCTTTCCTGTGTAAAGCGGACGAGGTGACGTCGCAGCAGTTTGCGTGTAGGGCATCGAGTAATCCTTTTGCTTTCTGGAGCTGGGGCTGCTTTCGCTATCCCTGAAAGCGGCAAAAGTATCTTTGCCCTGTCCCTGCTTTTGAGTGGTGGGCGGCGGACCTGCGGTTTGTTTATCAAAATCCAATTTTTTTGCAGTTTTAGTTGCTGATAAATCCATCCTGTCCTGCCCTTCCTCGACTTCGCTCGGGCTTGTAGTGAGTTTGTCGAATCTGATGGTGAGCTTGTCGAACCATTTCAAATGTCTGCCTGCGTTGTTCTCAATACTTCCTCGACCGATACAATCCCGGCCTTTACCTTTTCAATTCCATCAGCCTGTAAGCAGACCATACCACTTTCGAGCGCTTTGTCTCTTAACTTCTTTAAGCTCGCCCGGTCATTAATCATTTCTATGACCTCTTCATTAGGTATAAATAGCTCGTGTATGGCAATTCGGCCGGCGCAGCCGGTGTTGCGGCATTTTTTACAACCCATACCGCGATAAAATTTCGGGGTTTCTCCGCCGACCTCTTTGACGATTTTCTTTATACTCGTTGGCGGGTCGTATTCACTCTTGCAATTCGGGCATATCTTTCGCACAAGTCGTTGAGCCAGGACCCCTATTAGCGAAGCGCTCAAAAGATAAGGGGCAACACCTAAGTCCAGCAGGCGGGTTACCGCTCCGGGCGCATCATTTGTATGAAGTGTTGACAAAACCAAGTGACCCGTCAGCGCCGCCTGGACAGCAATATTGGCCGTTGCCTCATCACGGACCTCACCAACCATAATTATATCCGGGTCCTGCCTTAACAGACTTCGCAGCGCGGTCGAAAACTCAAATCCTGCGGTTTTATTGACCTGGAACTGGTTAATACCGGCCATATTACATTCAATCGGGTCTTCCACCGAGCAGATATTAACTTCTTCGTCGTTGAGCTCCGCAAGGGCCGCATAAAGAGTGGTATTCTTGCCCGAACCGGTTGGGCCTGTTACCAGAACTATGCCGTTCGGGGATTGTATTACCTGTCTGAATTTCTGGAGATTTTCGTACGTGAATCCGAGCGATTCGAGATTGAAAAGGATTTTCTGCGGGTCAATAACTCTGATAACCACCTTTTCGCCGAAGTTGCCCGGCATAACCGACACTCGCAAATCGATAGGCCTGCCTTCGACCAAAACGTGGATGCCGCCATCCTGAGGCAGACGCCTTTGAGCAATGTCCATTTCCGCCATAATCTTGATACGTGAAACAATTGCAGGATGCATCTGGTAAGGCGGACACATCTTTTCGTATAACCTGCCATCGACTCTATATCGGACGCGCAATTTTTTATCCTGCGGCTCTATGTGAATGTCACTGGCGTTCTCCCGGACGGCGTTATAAAGCAGATAATTGACCAGTTTCACAACCGGCGACTGGCCGGCCATCTCTTCAAGATTACCGATATCCTGCGCTATATTCTCTATCAGCGTAAAGTCTTCCAGACCTTTATCATCCATAATATCGTCAATAACAAAGACGTTGGCAGCCGGCAAATATGTCTGCAGCGTAGCCTTAATGTCCTTGGCGGTCGAGCACACAACCTGCACCTTACAGCCGCTTATACGCTGTATCTCATCTATCAAAAATACGTTTGTCGGCTCGCTAACCGCTACCGTAAGGACATTGCGAACCTTAAAGAGCGGCAGAACGATATGCTCTTCAAGAAACTCTCTCGGCAGGACCTCTATTACCTTGGAATCGCATATTTTTGGACTAATCTGCGCGTAGGGAACCCCGTATGCCTCTGCCAGAGCCGAGGCTATCTGGTTCTCCGTGCAATAACCCATCTCGACCAGAAGCTCACCAAGCAACTTGCGATGGCCCTTTTCTTTCTGCTCGGCCAGCGCCTTTTCAATCTGCTCATCAGTGACAACACCACGAGCAAGAAGCACCTGGCCAAGCTGCATCTTATTTTCCACCATTATTTGGGCCATAACTTTGCTTTCCGCAAAAAGCCTCACTAAAAACGCGCAAGGAGGCACATAATTCTATGCAAAACTTTTTACCGCCTGCGTAAGCTCCGCATAGCAGTCAAATTCATTTTCCAGCCGAGTAATCTGGAAAATTCTGGCACAATTCTCATCAAGACCCGCCAATCTCAACTCACATTTATTTTCACCACAATAGTCCCCGGCCCACAGCAGCTGTTCCAGGCCTTTACTATCGACAAAACTTACACCGCTCATATCAAGAACTATGCCGGTTCTGCGCCTGGCGATTATATCGGTGATGGTATTTCGAAATAACTCAGCAATATCGCTGTCCAGCTCGCCCTGCAATGTGACTACTGTAATACCGTTATAGTCTTGTGTTTTAACTTTCATCCGATTAACGTCCCCACAGCAGCGGTGCCATATTCCGCAAAACTACTGCCGCCATTGATTTCACAGAAGCCGTCCCGTATGGTGTTCCAGAGATGGTAAACATCGCTATTAAGAAACGCCCTGGCAACTTTCTCGTCAAACTGTGTGCCTATCCCTTTTTCTATCTCTACAAGCGCTTCTTCCACTGTTCTTGCGTCTCTATAGGTTCGCTTTGATGTCATTGCGTCAAAGCTATCCGCCAATCCGACAATTTTGCCGGTCAGCGGCACCTGGTTGCCGACCAGGCCAGCCGGATATCCTTTGCCGTCAACTCGCTCGTGGTGGCATAAAACAGCCGGCACAATATCACGCATCTGTTTTATTGCACTCAGGATACCTGCGCCTATAGATGGGTGCTTTCTTACGCGGTCGAGCTCCTGTTCGGTCAATTTGCCGTTTTTGCGCAATACCGCCTCATCTATCCCAATTTTGCCTATATCGTGCAGCAATCCGGCCAGATAGATTCTGTGTATTTGCTCTTCTTCCAACCCCTCAGGAGCGAGTCTTTCGGCAATCCATCGCGAAATGAAGGCAACCCTGTCAGAATGACCACGTGTATATTGGTCCTTGGCATCAATGCTGCTTGTCAGTGCTTTTAGCGAACCAATAAACAACTCTTTCAAATCGGTGAAGAGTCTGCCGTTCTCAATAAAGACCGCACAACTGCCGGCAACAGAACTAAATAATTTCACGTCGGTGCTGTCGAAATCCGGCTTATCAATCCTGTTTATTGCAACCATTAAGCCGATTATGTAATTGCCGTCTTTGGTTCTGCTCGCAAAATGCTGTTCGCTCTTCTCTTTGCCAAATAGAGGCACTGCAATGATATTTCTCACATTGTCGGGCCAATCATATTTGAACGGAGCATCTACCTCGCTATCCAGCAGCGCCTCTTTACCATTGTTTATCTGCTCGGTTAGCCTGCTGTGTAAGATAGCAGCCATCCGCTCATCAATCTCTATTAAGCCTGAGCCGGCAGCTACAGCCAACTGCGAATCGTTGTCCACGAGCTTTTCCACCAGTATTGCGATGCCCTCAACAGAGATGATTGCGGTCAGATTGTCACAAGCCATCTGCAGAAAGCTGGTATCCTGCTCTGTAACCTTCATATTTGTGCTAAGTTTATGAAGCAATACCAGCTCTTCATACGTCTGCGACAGCTCAGTGCCGACCTTTTCGATTTGTTCCTCGGCCTTGATAACAGCTTGAAAATTTTCTGCAAAAAGTTCGAGCATTTCGCTCAGATATTCGACATCTACCCGAACTGAATCTGCCCCCGCACCACTCGCCTGCAACGATTGTTTATCGCCTGTGTCAATTAAAGCTATCGCTATAGTTTCAGACTGATTGCCTGGACGGGACGGGGATTTTAGAACAGCAGCCAGAACCGGATTTGAATCTCCAAATCGCCACACCGGCGTAACTGCGCCATCTGCGGAACTGCCGTTGCTCTGCTGAGATAAGACTTGTCGGCTGTATTCTATTAACCTCTCAGGGCTACTTTTGAATATGCCTGCTTCAGACAGTAAAACGAGCTCTCCATCAACATCGCAGACCGCAAAATTGACGCCGAACTTCTTTAGCCGCTCGCCGGAATTTTCCAACTGGCGCCGCTGTGAAAAGTTTAGACCTCTGGTGATTGTGGCTAACATAGCTTCCCTTACCTTAATCCCGATATGTCAGGATTGACCAATCTTCGTCAATCAGCAGGTTCTGTGACGTTACCTACCAACCAATAACTCCTTTTGATGCAGAACATCTTCGATGTTTTCCAATAACTCCTTGGGGCTGAAAGGCTTGCTCAAACAGCCGGTTATTTGAAGACTGTCTTGCTGCTCTTTCGAAATGGCAAAACTCCGGGCCGTCAGCATAATAACCGGTATTTCTTTAGTTTGCTCGGTTTGGCGAAGTTTCTCTATCAGCTCCAGCCCCGTCATTACAGGCATCTGGAAATCCGTGACGACGATATCGGGCTTTTCTTTGAGGGCTAACTCGTAGGCCTCGGCGCCGTTGTCAGCCGTTATAACCTCGTAGCCGTTATTGCGAAGTTTTATGGCAACCACATGAATTATGTGTATTTCATCATCCACGACTAAAACTTTTTTGCCGGACATTATTTTGCCTCCATAAAATCTTACCTTATAAACCATAGCGCATCGGGCACCTGCCTGAACGTCGTGGCAGGCTCTTCCCATCCGCTATTTTTGCACAGCCTCGACCACTTCGGTGGCCAGAGGCAGCTCAAATCCAAAAGTGCTTCCTGCTCCCACTTTACTTTCGACGAATACACGACCATTATGAACTTTTTCGATTATTTGTTTAACAAGGTTAAGACCTAATCCTGTCCCTTTTGCCATTTCTTTGTTCGCCTCAACCCTGTAAAATTTCTCGAATAGATGACCAATCTCACTTTCCGGAATCCCAACACCGGTATCGGTCACGGTAACTCGCGCCAAATTCGCAAGCTCATCGACCTCGGTTTTGATTGTCACCGTGCCGCCGGAACGAGTGTATTTGACAGCGTTACTTAGCAAATTTACGATAACTTGCGAAATCATATCCTTATCCGCATACACCTGGTCGAAAACGATTGGTTTCGGGCTTATAATCTCTATGTTTTTCTCTCCGGCGTAGCCTTTCATCATCTGCAACTGTTCTTCTATAAGTATCGTTAAGCTAAGAGGCTGCTTATTCACCTTTATCAGGCCGGATTCAATTCGTGAGACGTTCAAAATGTCTTCAATAAGCCGATTCAATCTTTTAGCCTGACTCTGGATAACCGAATAAAACTCCTTTTGTGTCTGCTCATCATTCGCTTCCCCATCACAAAGCATTTCCGAATACGCCATAATGGAAGCCAGAGGCGTTTTTAGCTCGTGCGAGACGTGGCTTACAAAATCATTCTTCATCTGCGAAATTTCTTTCTCACGAGTAATATCGTGCAAAACCGCCACTACCCCGCAAATCCGTTCTGCCTGGTCATAGACTCGCGAAATAATGCAATCAAAAGTTCCCGGCTTGCCATCCTTAATAAAACCGATTTCCTGTCTAATGGCCCGCCCCTTGGCTTGCAGGCTGTGGGATAGTAATTCCACAAACTCCTGGTGGTTCGAGTTTAATAGCTCGCTGATAGGCTTGTGCTGCGAATCTTTATAATCAAAGTCAAAAAGTCTTCCTGCTGCCTCGTTTGCCATCAGCACCTTGTCAAACTCATCGATAACAATGACAGCGTCACGGATGCTGTATATAATTGCTTCGGTGTGCTTTTCGCGTCTTTGCGAAAGTTGAATCTGGAGCTGCAAATCCTTGACTTGACTCTCAAACCCTCTTACATAATCAGAACAACTGCTCAACCATTGGTTAAGTGTTTCGTCCAGGTCGTTGATATTGCCGACTGCCGACTGTTGATTGGAGTTTTTTAATCCAGAATCAGAAATCAGCAATCGCAAATCGGAAATCTTCTTATTGATTAGATTGGCTATGGACGTGATTTTCCCAGCCAGCCCCACCGCCTGCCAGCCGAGCAAAATCACGCCCACAGCCGCAACAACATAGCATACTGTCGCAACAAGGTCCCAACGCAGAACATAGCCGGCAAAAAGCCAACCCTCTCCCGTATCAGACCCTTGCCATTCCGTCAGGACCCCTGCGGCCAAACTGCACAACACAATCCCTGTGACCACAATATATAAGCTTCTTGCGAATCTCAAACCGACGACTCCAATCTTAAATTTGAAATTTCAAATTTGAAATTTAAGATTATCTCCTCTGCCAGTTGGGTGCCTCTTCACGGTCGAGAGATTCCAGGATAACACGCTCCATCTTTTTCGCCTCATCCGGGTTTGTCTGAGCAAGAATTCTCTCTTTCAGCCGCAGTGCCTCCAGATACGTCGGACGAAGTGTCAGTGCAATATCCAGCTCTTTCGTTGCAGACTCGTTGTCACCTTCAACGAAGTATTGTGCCGCCTTCGCATAATGGTCTTCTGCCAGTTTTGCCCTGCCAAACCCTTGCAGCGTATCCTTTGCACCAAATCTTTTACGCTGCATGTCCTCTGCTCTCGCCAGTCCTTCGGTCTGAGCCGACTCATCTATAATATGCGGTGTAAGCATCACGATGACTTCTTCACGTTTTACTTTATCGACCGTGGTTCTGAATACTGCGCCGATAATCGGCAGGTTGCCTAACAGCGGCACCTGATGGCGCGTCGTATCTACCGTGTCCCTAAATAGTCCTCCGATAACAATGGTCTGGCCGTCTTTGACTATTATATTGGTCGCTACTTCTAATGAGGTCTCTGAAGGAAGACCGTTAGATACGCTTCCATCACTATCCTTGGGATGGATATCCATACGAATGTAGCCATCGTTACCTATGTATGGTCTGAACGAAAGCTTGGTTCCGGTTTCGAGAAAGCTCACTTGTGAAGTTGAAGCTCCCCCTTCTGATACCGTTGTCTGAGATTGATATCCATACTTCTTACCGATATACACCTGTCCAAGCTGCTTATTGATCGCCAGAATCTTCGGATTCGCAATAACTGTAAGGTCGGTTACCGATTCTAATGCACGGATAATCGCAGCCACATGGTCGCTGGTTATCCCAATATTCAGCCCATCCCCAACAGTGCCCTTTTCAGTTACCGCCTTAGAGGCAAACCCATACACTGATACACCATCAGCAATACCGGCACCTACATTGGCGATAGTATCAATGGTAACTCCACTGATCGTACTCCAATCTATACCCAACGCCGTCTGTTCAGTCAAAGTGGCACTTAGAATCGTTGCTTCAATCAGAACCTGCTTGGGGCGGGTATCCAGCTCTTTAAGCAGTTTTTCTACCTTGGCCATGTTCTCAGGGTAATCAAGGACAACAATGGTGTCATTCAAGGCTATAGTATCGCCGCCTGCGGCACCGATACTGATAGATTCACCGGTAGGCATAATTTTCTCCGTAGGGGAACTACCCTGAATGGTTCCGGCACCGCTAAGTGTAGGAGCGATAAGCTTCAGTGCTTCGGCGGCACTTATGTAGTAGAGCGTAAAGACCCTGGTTATCATCCGCCCTTTATCCTCCTTGAGCTTTTTGAGCTCGTCAGCGGTATAGACATTGATGAAGTTGCCTTCCTGCTCATACTTGAAGTTGGTGCCCAGAATAGCGTTCAAGGCCTGCTCAAACGTAACATCATAAAGGCTGGTAACCGTAATCATCCCATCGACTTTTGACGAAGGCACGATATTTTTCTGATACCGGGCTGCCAAAAACTGAAGTGCCTCCTGGATTCTCATATCCTTCTTGAAACTAATTGATTTAATCTTCCCGTCCATAGTCAGACTTGCTGCCGTCGGCTCGCAAGGTTCGCCGGCTGCCGCACCACCGCTTTCGCCCGCCTTGGGCTCATTGACATTTGCTGCTACAACAGTCTCAACATTTGCATTCTCCGTTGCAGGGCCCTGCTCATCCTGGCCAATCGCAATCGCCGCCATCACAATCAACACCAGGCCCCATACCAACAAGTCCTTTCCAAATCTAATTCCTTTATTTGAATTTTTATCTCGACACATAATTTAGCTTCTCCTTTCTAAGAGCCAGTTCTGCTTACAAACAGAACGCCAATCCCGATACATCATAATTCAACGACTTACTTTAACCGCCTGCGCAAGTTTCAACGTTACCTGCACCTTTCCACATCTTATCGCCACAGCATTACCTTCAATTCCGACCACCTCACATTCATACGTTTTCGCTACGTCGCTAACAAACAATTTGTCCCCGACCGTCACCAGCTTGCCGCTGATAAAAACCCGAGCGCTCTTACCCAACTCTATCGCCTCCAGCTTCAGCTTCTCCGTAAGAGTGCGGATTATTTCTTTATCGCCATCTTCTCCAGGGATATTTACTTCTTCAATTGCTGTTTTTCCACCTTCTCCATCTCTTACAAACTCCTGCCAGTTACCTACGTCAAAAAAGTCTCTGTTAATCACATCATTACGGCCGGCAACCTTGGGTAAATCTATAAACGATACTTTTAATTGCGAATTGACCTGGCTGTTCGACTCTGCCTGCTTTGCCGAAACTGTTGCCTGGGCAGCTTGCGGCGTTTTTTTGAAAAGGACCTTGACCCACATAAAGGCCATCACACCAATCAAACACGATGCAATCACAGCCTTTTTTTTCTGCGCAGCCAACCGGCCGAGAAGCCTGTTACCTCCATTGCCGTTATTGTGTATATTCAGTCTCATATCCTTATTTGTCCTTCGTATTTCGTAGTTTGTAACGAGCGACGAATCGCGTGGCACGGCCATCTTGGCCGTGTTTCCACGGGCTGGAAGCCCGTGCCACCCGAGTAACGAATTTTTATCCTTTCAGTGCTTGCGGCCTGTAATAAATGACTGCCTTTGTGCGCATACTCACCTCGCCGCCAATCCCGACTTGTCGGGATTCAAGCTTGACCTGCTCAATCCGGACAAGTCTGTCCAGTCCTTGAAGGCGTTTATAAAACTCGAAGATTTGTGCCAGCCTGCCCTTACACTGCATCTCGATGGGTATGCAGCTCAATTCACTAACTTTTATTTCTTCGCCGGGCGCAACGACCTGCTCTTTAAGATTGTGCTCATTCATCATCTCAGCGATTCTTTGTAAAAATTCTCCAAGAGCCCGCTGCATCGGTATATTCGCCTCGAAGTTTGCGACCTCCTGCTGCAGTTTCACTAACTGCTCTTTCAGCACAGGCAGTTGTTTGTTTTCAGCCTGCCCCTTCGTAATAGTCAGCATCTGTGCAGACCTGGCGTCCTTAATGGCTTTGGCTGCCTTTCGCAAGGGCAGATACCGAAACAGCACAAATCCGCTTATTATTGCTGCCGCTATAGCAATGATTGTTATTTGTTGTTTTTCTCGAATAAACATCTTCATTTTTGCCTTTTATTGCTCACGATAGTTCGCTATGTAACAGCTTATCTCAAACTCACTTATCTGCACGCTCTTGTCAGAGTCCCGAACACTTTCTCTTGTATCCGGGGCTTCTTCTCTCTGGCCTGCGTTGCCTTGGCCTGCAGGGTAATTTGCAGCTTTCACTTCGGCATTCCGCGAAAAGGACGGCACAACCTGACAAAAATACGGCGAATCCTCCAGCTTGCATATCAACGCTGCAACATCGCCTGCCTGCGCAGCTATGCCATGCACCACCACCTTAAATCGTACATCACCAAGTGGCGCTTGTTTTTCAATAGATTGCGTTAGAACCGCTCTGGCTACAGAGCTGCTGCCCGGCACGGCAGCCTGTTTATCTGCGAACTTCTCAGCAACAAACTCAACTTTGCTAAGCACTATTTTTTTATCAATCAAATGCCCCAATTCCCCTAAAACGCTCGCAACATCGATGTTTGAATCAATCTGCTCTATCGATCGGGCTTGTTTCTGCAGCTTTGCAATCTGGGTTTTAAAGTCAGCAAACTCCCGTGACGAGGTTTGTGCAGAAGCTACCTGGGCTAACTGTGCTTTAGCCTTAGAAATCGAATTAGCGGCAATGAAATTCCATACAACCATCACGACAAGCACACCGCCTAACGCGACATATTGCGTGCGATAACCAACCTGACGGCGTCTGCCGTTCTTATACCAGCCTGGAAGGAAATCGATTTCTTTCATAACAATCTTGTATCCTATTTTTTCCCGCCGTTTGCTCCGTTCCATCCCTTAAGGCCAAGTCCTACAGCTACCGCCCACTCACAAAGCAATCCACGCCTGTCACTATCAAAATTTACATGCGCCCCTTCGCCGGACAAATCAAACCCTCGCAAGGGCTGGGCTATCTCTAATTCGACCGTCAACTGCCGCCTTAAAACATTAAGCAGAATACTTTCGTATGCCTCTCCGCCGGTAAAAATCGCGCGCTCCACACGCTTGCCCCTAAATGTTACCGTATAGTATCTCAAACACAGCGATATCTCTTTTACCAGCTCATCAGCAACTGCACTTATAGCATCCACAATTACCTGCCGTGTTGTCTCATCGGGTCTCTGCTCACCGCCATCGCAAGCTGCTTCCGCCAAACCCGACGCCGGTAAATGAGGCACTTTGTCCGTCCGAAACTTATCCCGCAGCATCCCAGCTTCGCTGATGTTAACACCCAGCTTTGCTGAAATTTCCTGATTAAATTTTTCTCCGGCAATAGGTATTTGTTTAATGAAACTGATTTCTCCTCCCCGACCGAATACAACGGTAGTGAACTGACTTCCTACGTCCACGAACAGAAGCGTGCGTTCCTTATCTTCCTGGCGCCTCAAAGTCCTCTCAAAGCTTCTAAACAATGCACAGGGAATAGTATCTATTGCTACCGGCCTAAGCTCGGCCTCCTCAAGCATCTCGATGTGACTTTTTATCGTCCCATTATCCGCAGCAAGCAGTATAAACTCATTTTTAACTTCATCGCCCTGCTGAACGTCACCGGCAAGCATATAGTCCATAACGTCCTCTTCCGGATTTAGCCCAAAGCGCTGAACAACTTCTTTTCTCAAGGCCTGTTCTATCTGGTCGGCACCTGTTTCAGACAGTCGCAAACTGGTTATTTTCAATTTGTCACTTGGCAGGCACGAAATAACATCTCTTCCACGAAAGCTGCCCTCATCCAGCATCCGTTTTACAGCGGAGACGACAAAACTTCTCCTGGTCTGCTCATCACCGTTTAT
>Ga0315293_10002895_pt1 | contig 16517 bp, 11 predicted proteins | sample YL17G13_20_MG_FD_203071 | JGI IMG/M metagenome (GOLD analysis project Ga0315293, IMG submission 203071) | Sediment microbial communities from Yellowstone Lake, YNP, Wyoming, USA - YL17G13_20 | ecosystem: Environmental > Aquatic > Freshwater > Lake > Sediment | place: USA: Wyoming | collected...
CAACATCGACATCACCAGCGGTATGTGGTTGAGTTCATGGTTTTTGATAAAATACTCAACGGGAATTGTCTTCGGGTTAAACCTCGGCACAATCGATCGATGTACGTATGTGATATCGTTGATATTCGTCCATGACAATCGCAGGTAGGCCTTAAATACGCGCACGGGATCGGCCAGAAACACTTCCCTAGCCTTTCGCTGCAGCAGCCTGAAAAGATCCTCGCTCGAAAGTGAATCCAATTTGTGGGCAGCCATATAATCGCGGACCCATTGGTTGGTCGTATCGCGATAGTTTTTCTCGTCTGCCCCACTCAGGCTCAACGCTGCTATGGTGGCGGGACCGCCGGCGCTTGTGAAGGCCATCGTCGGCAAGCCGTGCACGATCTGGTTTCGCACCATCCACCCGCTGACAATGCCGAGCAGGACAACCAAACCGGCGATAGAACAAACGGCGAGTTTCCGCCGAAACACCGCTAGCGGCATGGTAGCGGGACGGCACATACAGTAATAGGCAATCACAATGACAAAGTAGGCAATGGGCCAGAACTGGCCGATGGAACGTGTCAGAGCAGCATATCCAAATGCCAGACCGGAAAGACACACGAGCGTTGTATTGAGTCGATCTAATCCCCTAAGTAGCAAATGAAGAGCGGCCAGAATAGTGAAGAAGTAAAGGGTATCGGATAGCATGACACAGCTCAATTCGATTGAGGTCGGTGACAGTGCAGCAATCAACCCCGTAGCGGCAGCAATTCCTCGCGATCCGGTTAAGTATCGCGCCAGCGAATACAGCATCAGACAGGATGCTACGGACAGCAGCAGTTGGATGACCAGCACCGGGGCAGCCTTCACGCCAAAGATGAAAAAGACGGCGCTCAGGAAGAGAGGATATCCCGGACCAAACGAGAAAATGGCCGTTTCGTGCTCGTGACCGCCGGTAACGATTGAGCGCGCGGCAGTAGTGTAGTTGGTAACATCGGCACTCAGACTAAGGTGCGTCTCGGGAGACAGTTGACTCAGAGCGGCCAATAACACAAGAATACGCAATCCTGTGGCGAGCAGCGCAATGGCGCCAACATCGGCATGGTTCCAAAGCCACCGCATCAATAGGTTCCTGGCCCCATATCGCTTGTAGAATCATTCGGAAATGGCACTGCGTCAACCCATGCGAGCATTCCAATATCCAACCTACAAACTACACCTTAAGTATCAATGCGACAATCTAGGGGAATTGGATAGTCGTGTCAAACAGTGCCGACTTGTCGCCGTTGGCTTCAGCAAGTCGTCGCCGAAGATGCTGAAATAAGATGATATCTCGAATCGCTGATACCGTTCCCCATTATTACTGCAGCGCCTATGAAACTCGCCTTGGTGCTGGATCGTCTGCCTAGGACCAGAGGTTTGCCGAAGATCATCACTGTGGACAACGGCTCAGAGTTCATTTCAAGGGAGATGGATTCCCGGGCGTATCGCCGAGGAATACAGCGCTGGACATGTGCCCGCACATCTCAGTTTTCACGCTGGAAGTTGTCATCGTATTCAATCTCGAACCGGAGCTTGTGCCTGGCCTCCTCCTGCGCCAGCATTAGAAGCGATTCTTTTAGATTCCCCTCGCCGGCGGCTGCGGCCAGATCATGGTACATCCTGAAAGCCGCCTTTTCGGCCTTCATAGCTACTATCAGAGCTTGCTGATAAGTCATATTTGGGGAGAGAACGATATCAACCAGATGATCGCCAATCTTCAGATCAAGTACCCGCTGCTGCACGGGTATCATCAGTTTCCTCTGCTTGATCTCAATCAGCTTCGCTTTGTGCTGGAGTTCCTCTCCGGCAAAGGCTTCAAAGACCTGCTTCACCGGCTGTTGGCCCACCTTTGCGGCAAGGTCCATGTAGAATTGCCAGGCCTCCTGTTCCTTTGCGATGGCAAAGTCGAGGATTTGATCGACCGAATCCAGTTTCATCATTGCCTCCTAAGCGCCGCTGTTCTGTGAGACCTCGGCCTGAGGTCTCGAAAGGTACTCATGGATAGAGCGCGCCGCAAATCGCCCCGCTCCCATGGCCAGAATGACCGTGGCCGCGCCTGTCACGACATCTCCGCCTGCCCAAATTTTCTCACGCGATGTCGTGCCCGTCTTTTCATCGGCCTCAATGTTCCCTTTCTTTCCGATCGTGAGCCCGGGGGTGGTGGCGCCGATGAGCGGGTTAGGGCTGTTGCCGATGGCACATACGACCGCATCTACCGGGAAGGTGACGATGGCGCCTTCTATCGGTACCGGTCTCCTTCGGCCTGATGAATCCGGCTCACCAAGCGCCATCTTCTGACATTCGATAGCTCTTACCCATCCGCTCTCATCACCGATGTAGCGGAGGGGCAACGTTAGAAAATCAAAAATAACCCCTTCCTCCTCGGCATTCTCGACTTCTTCAAGACGGGCAGGCAGTTCCTCTCTTGATCGGCGATAAACGATGCGGGACTCCGCGCCCAGCCTAAGCGCACTGCGAGCGCAGTCCATGGCGACATTTCCGCCGCCAACCGTGACCACCTTGCGATGACTCTTAACCGGGGTGTGATACTTCGGAAAGAGATATCCCTTCATGAGATTCAGACGCGTGAGATACTCGTTGGCCGAATAAACGCCGTTAAGGTTCTCTCCGGGAATCTCCATGAACCAGGGCAGTCCGGCGCCGGAACCGACAAATACGGCGTCGTACTCTCCGAGAATGCTGTCGATAGTCCTGGTCTTGCCCACGACGAAATCCGTGATCAACTCGACTCCGAGTTTTCTGAGATACTCAACTTCCCGGGTCACGATTACTTTGGGCAGCCTGAATTCAGGAATGCCGTATATCAGGACCCCGCCCATCCTGTGCAAGGCCTCAAACACGGTCACTTTGTGTCCCAGCTTGATAAGGTCTCCGGCTACCGTCAGGCCGGCCGGTCCGCCTCCCACTATGGCAACCTTGCGACCGCTGTTCGGTAACATTTCGGGCATTTCCGGCTCGCACTGCTGAGCCTCCCAATCGGCGAGGAACCGCTCGAGCCGTCCGACGGCAATCTGTCCGCCCTTCTTGTGAAAAACACACGTCTTTTCGCACTGCTCTTCTTGAGGACAGACACGCCCGCAAATGGCGGGGAGACAATTCTTATCCTTCAGAATCCTAATTCCACCGAGGAAATCTCCCTCGGCAATACACTTGACGAAACCGGGGATGTCAATTTCCACCGGGCAGTTGGATATACACAAGGGTTTCTTGCATTGGATGCACCGTTTTGCCTCTTCGATTGCGGTTTCAGCCGTGTACCCCAGCGCTACCTCGTTAAAATTATACCGGCGCACCTCAGGCAGTTGCTTCGGCATCTCCCGTCTATTCAGGTCATACTGCTTCTTTACCGGCTCGGTCATGGCTTCCCTTCCTGCGACGCAACGTGGTGATCTTCGCACGCGCTGGTTCTGAGCGGGACAATCTCCTCCGGCATATATGTTTTGCGCCTCTGCAACAGCTCCTCCCAGTCAACCTGATGGGCGTCAAAATCCGGACCATGCACGCAGGCAAACCGGGTCGTCGCTCCGACCGTAACGCGGCAAACTCCGCACATGCCGGTTCCGTCAATCATAATCGGATTCAGACTGGCCATCGTCTTGATTCCTGAAGGTCTTGTCTCGTCGGACGCTCTTTTCATAAAGAACGTGCAACCGTTTAGTATGAAGCGGTTAATAGGTTCATCCAGCGCCCTCATGATTTCGGGCAATCTCCCCACATGTCCGCGGTAGCCCTTAGTCCCGTCGCGAGTGATGTGAATGACTCGGTCTGAGACGGCCGCCAATCGTTCTTCCCAGTAGAACAGATAAGAACTCCTGGCCTCCATCACGGTAATGACTCTATTGCCTTTCTCTTTGAGTGCTCGGGCGATGGGGTATATGCTTCCCATGCCATAGCAACCGCACAGGCATGCGACCGTGCCGAAATTCTCGATCTCCGAGGCGTTTCCGAGTGGCCCCACGACGGTGGGTATGCTGACTCCTGCTGTAAGCGATGCCAACCTGGCCGTCGTACTCCCAATGGCCATGAACACGACCGTAATGGTTCCACTCTGAGCGTCCCAATCCGCCAAAGAGAGCGGGATACGCTCACCTTCCTCCTCAGCGCGAAGAATCACGAACTGACCGGGCCGTGCTTCGCGGGCAACAGCCGGAGCCACCAGTGTAAGGAGGTGCATATTGGGCACAATCATCCGACAGGCGATCACCTTGAACATCCGTTCCTCCTTATCCTCACGCGCTGGGGGTTGGGATTGAAGCAACTATAATCGCGTAGCGAGGCATGCAACGTCCCCAAAGGCTGCTCCTGCGCTAATCTTGCCGGCAAGACTCTTTCAAGATGGGAAGAAGTGACCATGATGGTGTCTCCCGGTTCAATGCCGGCATTCTTGGCGTCCTCCGGATTGATTTCCAAAACCCCTTCGGTGAGTAGCATCCTCGACCCCTCTACCCAGGTAGACAGCGGAAAACCGCGGTATGAGTGCTCCACAGCCGAGACAGTTAGAAGGAAGGGGAAATCATTAGTCTCCACCGTAGTCTTCTCATGTCTGGAGCCAGCAGCCGACATCTCTCCAAGTATGCGCAACGGCACGGGAGCACGATCAGGCTCCCGGCTAAAGCGATCATCTTCAACTACCTTTGAGATCTCCTGGCGTATTTCCTCGGCGGACGAGAAATCAAACCCACTATAGCCCATCTTCTGCGCAATGCGGCAAAGAATCTGCCAATCCGGCAATGCCCCACCCAGAGGCTCAACTCCTTTGCGCACCATCTGAACACGGCCTTCACCGTTGATATACGAGCCGTCAACCTCGGTAAAGGCTGCTGCCGGTAGAGCGAGATCGGCCCGACAGAATCCATCAGGAGGATAGATACTCTGGAAGATCAGGAAGTCGGCATTGGGAACCCAGCCCGAAGGAACTTCACCAACAAGGTAGAGCACCTGCTTCCGATCATTGCCGAGCAGCGACTTCGCATTCCACCGTGGGTTTGAAGAGGAGAGTTCGCTGTTCCAATGTGAAGATAGTTGAGCCCTCTTCTTTTTGTTTGAGGACGGGAAGCCACCCGGTAGAAGTTCACCGTAGGCTCCCATCAGAATGGACCCGAGGAGATTGTTGTGTGAAGGTAGCGGCAGAACGCCGGCCCTGACATTCCGTGCAATGGATGCGACCGAGTTCAATATATCTGCACACGCATCATATTGTAGGAATTCCGATCCAACCAGGATAACAGGAGCGGTCGCGCTCTGCAGAAGCGCGGCAGTCGCCCGCAGTTGCTGATAGGATTGGGCACTGCCCACCGTATCCTGCCGTGGTCTTTCGTTGGCGGAACCTTGCTCGGCCGTGAGCGCCGCCAGCGTCCGCAGCAGTCCAAGTTCCTCCCCAGGCAGTGGCTGCAGCCATGTATCTGCGATCCGAACCAGATTGTGATCCCTGGGATGAATGGTTATGATTTTTGCCCCTCGTTTTCCGGCCCTACGCAGCGCCACTCCAACTACTGATCGGGCATACCTCGTGTCCAAGCCGATACAGAGGATAACCGGAGCGGTACGCAATTCAGATAGCGGCACTGACATTTTCAGGAGTTCCACATAGGCACCGAGCCCCGAACGGTAGAATAACCTGGCTGACGTATCGATATTATGCGTGCGCATTGCTACCCGGGTGAACTTCTGAGCAACGTACAGGTCCTCGTTACAGCAGTTAGGTGAAATGAGCATCCCGAAGTCCTCAGGCGGGCAGCTGGAGAGCTTGTCGGCAGCCAGCTCAATGGCCTCCTGCCAGGAGATCTCGGCATTGGTATCGCCGATTACGCGATAGGGATGCTTCAACCGCAGCGGGTCGCTCACCAACTCCGTTCCGCAAAATCTTCCCTTAACACATAACTGACCCTCATTCACCAGCGGGTCACTTGCCGGCAGACTGCCAATGACTCTCTCTCCCTTCACCAGCAACCGCACCTGACACCCCACTCCGCAGAACGGACAGGTTGTCATTTCCTCCCGATCCGGCTTGCCCTCCCACGCTCTGGTTTTTTCGCGAAGAGTGCCCGTCGGACAGACGGCGACACAGGCACCGCAGAATTCGCAGCCCGCCATGAGATGCGTGCGGCCCCAGGCCGGACCGACCGTCGTATCGCGTCCCCGGTTCTTGAAGGCCAGAACATTGGCGACACGGATCTCCTGGCACATACGAACGCAACGGCCGCACAGGATACAGAGGTTGTAGTCCCGATCGAAGAATGGATCTTCGGTTTCCACCCGCTGATTGCGATAGTAAATCGGGTAGATAATCTCGGTGACGCCCAGCCTCTCCGCCACCGTCTGAAATTCACATTGTCCGTCCTTAGGGCAGTACCGGCATCCTGTCGTTACACTGGCCTTTCGGATGGTAGTTGAGTATCTCTTGCACTCGTCCTTTTCGTCACAGATAAGGCAGCTTGAAGTATGCTCGCTCATGAATAACTGCAGAATCTCCAGCCTCATCGCCTGTAGCTGAGCCGTTTGTGTTCGGATGATCATGCCGTCTTCCAACGGTGTCGTACAAGCGGTAGGCAAGTTGCGCATACCTTCCACTTCGACAATACACATCCGACAGCCACCATGAGCCGAAAGGTCGGTGTGGGCACATAGAGTCGGAATATAGATATCGTTCTGCTGCGCAGCCTGCAGGATAGTACTCCCCGGGGCGACGTTCAGCAGTCTATTGTCAATGGTAACGACTATTGTAGCGCCATTCTGACTCATGACACTCTCCGTGTCGACCGGTAAACTATGGCATCGGACGCCAGAGGATCGAAGCGACAGATCTCATAGCAGGCCTTGCACTTGATACAGCGAAGGAGATCGATCTTGTGCAACTCGGCTTTGGCTCCCGAGATCGCGGTGGTCGGGCAGACGCTGACACATCGCTGGCAGCCGTTGCATTTCGCCGGATCGATCTCATACTCAACCAGCTCCTTGCACGAAGCGGCGGCGCAGTATTTCTCCTTCACATGCATAAGATACTCGGAGCGGAAGTGACGAAGCGTCGTTAACACCGGGTTAGGAGCCGTCTGCCCCAGACCGCAGAGTGACGCTCTGGCGACCGTTTCGGCCAGAATCTGGAGCCGTGACAAATCCTCCATCCGACTTTGACCGCGAGTAATTCTCTCAAGGATATCAACCATATGATGAGTACCCACTCGACAAGGAGAGCATTTGCCACAGGATTCATTCTGGGCGAAATGGAGGAAGTAGAGCGCCAGATCAACGGCACAGGTATCTTCGTCCATCACTATCATGCCACCGGATCCCATTATGGACCCGGCGGCGGTCATCGACTCATATTCAACCGGGATATCCAGATACTCTTCCGAAAGGCATCCGCCTGAAGGTCCGCCGGTCTGGACAGCCTTGAAGGGTCTCCAGGATCCCCCGCCGATATCAAAGATTATCTGACGGAGCTTAATTCCAAGCGGCACCTCGATCAGTCCCGGGCGACGAATCTTGCCGACGAGCGAGAACGTCTTCGTACCGTAGTTGCCCTTTACGCCAAACTGCCGATACCAGGCCGCTCCATTCCTCAATATGTTTGGAAGAGCGCCCAGAGTTTCGACGTTATTTATGATAGTCGGCTTGCCTTGGAGACCGGCGATCGCAGGAAACGGAGGACGCGATTTGGGCATCCCTCTCTTGCCCTCAATAGAACCGATGAGAGCAGTTTCTTCGCCGCAGACAAAGGCCCCCGCACCTTCCTTAATAGTAATGTCGATATCGAAACCTGAATCGAGAATGTTCTTCCCAAGGAGCCCGTATTCTCTCATCTGAGCTGTTGCTCTTTTCAGGCGTGCGATAGCTAGGATATAATCTGAGTTTATATATACGTAGCCATGACTTGCTCCAATCGCGTAAGCGGCAATCAACAGCCCCTCCAAAACACTGTGAGGATCCCCCTCGATCAGCGACCGGTTCATAAATGCACCGGGGTCACCCTCGGAGCAGTTGCAGATCATGTACTTGGTGGTCCCCGCAGCATTTCTGCAGATTTCCCACTTTCGATAAGTGGGAAAACCCGCTCCCCCTCTTCCGCGCAACCCCGCCTCTTTGACCTCGAAGATGACATCCTCCGGGGGCCTCGCAAGAGCATTTGCTAATCCAATATACCCATCGTTGGCAAGGTAGTGGTCGATGTTCTCCGGGTCGATGAAGCCACAGTTCCTGAGCACCACGCGCACCTGTGGTTTGAGCATCGGGAGATCAAAAAACTTAGGCAAGCCATCAAATTTGCTTTCACCGTTGCTCCCGAAATGCCCAACGGCTGATTCAATTGACGGATCACCCTTAGTGAGATAGCGCTCGAGAATCCTCTTTGCTGATTGGGGCGTCACGTTGGCGTAGCTGATTCGCGGGGAACCCGGTACCGTGACATCCATCAGCGGTTCCAGATAACACGGTCCGATACACCCGACTTGAACCACTTTGGCGGCAGGTTGAATCGCCTGAAGAGTCTGCTGCACCGATGCGAGCACGTCCAGCGCACCCGCCGCATTGCCGCAGGTGGCAGTGCCCATGTGGATGATCGGCAGTTCGCCTGCCATCAGCAAATCCCACTTGCGGCGGGCTTCTTCTCTTCTTGTCGTCAGATCATTCACCGTTGTCAAGTATCTCCTTCAAACCGGTTACCCTCATGCGGCCATGCACCCGGCCATTGACCTGGATGACTGGAGCCAGGGCGCAACAGCCCAAGCAGTTCACCCTCTGAAAATCGAAACGGCGATCGGCCGTAATCTGCCCGATCGATACGCCGAGCTTCCATCCAACGGCATCTGACAGGAATTTGCCGCCGTGCACGTGACACGCGGTGCCCATGCATACTTTTATGGAGGTCATGCCGGGCTCCACAAAACGGAATCTGGAGTAGAAAGTTGCCACTCCATAGATTTGGTTTTCCGAAATCCGCAGAAACTGGGCCGTCCGCTTGACTGCTTCTTCGGAAACGTAACCGAGTCTTTCCTGAATCCTCAGCAGAATCGGGATTAAGTCACTTTCTTCACCCTTGAAGGTCGCGAATAGACTTCCGTAATCGCTATCGTTCATCTTGTTACCCTATAATTAGTGACGAGAAATTGACTGTCTATTTGCTATCATCTCCCGCTCGCTCGGCGAGGAAAATACAGTCAGTGAGTTCCACCTGCCCTCTCACAAAATCTTCCGCAAAGGCTTTGCACGTGGGCGATCCGCAACAGCCGCAATCGATCTGGCGCAACCCCTGGTACACCCTTTCTCGCTCCTTCATTCTCTTGATTGAAGTTTCCAGGTCGGTATCAAAGAATTCTGTAGGCCGGGGAAGAACCGGATTCTCAAGTGAATAATAACCCTCTTGCACTTTTCGCCCTACGTCCTCCAAGGCACCCGAAGCATAACGCTCGTATCGATGTCGCTGCTTCTTACTATTGGACTGTGCGACGTACGGGTTTTCCACGTTCAAAGGACCGCCAATGCAACCGAACATATGAGCCATCGCTTCCACGTAGGTCACATTGCGCAACCGAGAATTCTCGATATCATCGAGGATTTGCATAACTTGGTCCAGACCGTACACGGCCAACCAGTCCTCGGCCATGACCGACCGAATGACGCTTCCGGTAGTTACCCAGCCACTCCTAAAGGAGAAATCTTCCGGAACCATGCCTGCATCAAACTGCTCGTTGATTGCCGCAACGTGAGAGAGCAGGGTAGGGTACGTGTCCCTAATGGAGATCACGTCGTCAAACCAGGACTTGGCTTTTTCAGCCGGCTGTCTGACGGAGACCATTTTGGCCGGGCAGTTTGCAATAAAGAATATGCCAATCTCCTCAGGTAAAAGCCCCAGTTTTTCCGGAAAGGTCCGTCTGATCTCACGCGCCGTCATTTCCCTGGGAACATCAAGCGGCACAATCAGCTCGACTAGATCGGGATACTTAACCTGTATCATCCTGACAATAGAGGGACAATGCGATGATATCAGCGGAAGACGGCCGTGATAATCCTTTAAGTACTCCATTAGCGCGAATCCTATGGCAACCGCGGATGAAGTACTGTCCACTACATCATCGAACCCCAACTGCTTGAGCCCAAGATGGATCACGTAGGGATGGACATTAGCCGGGAACTGAGAATAGAGAGCAGGAGCCGGAACCGCAACCTTATACTTGAAGTCTTGGCTCTTAGAACCCTGGTCCGCGCTGAGACCGATGGCTCCCGTGGGGCACAGAGACAGGCAGCGGCCGCAGTCGACACACAACTCCTCTGATATTACTGCCTTTCCTTGCCGCACGCGTATGGCCTGGGTGGGACAATGTCGCATACAGGTCATGTGCCCGCGGCATTTATCCGAATCAACCCTGTGAGCGTGATAGTATTTCGACACCGTATTGTCTCTCCGTTAGAAACAAGAGCTTCCTATATCGAGAATCGCATTTGCAGAATGGTACCTTTCCCTACCTCGCTGCTGATCTTGAGATCGTCTGAGTTTCGACGTATATTCGACAAGCCCATTCCGGAACCGAACCCCATCGCGCGCTGTTCTTCAGTCGAAGTAGTGAATCCTTCCTGCAACGCCAGACCGATGTCCGGAATTCCCTTTCCTTCATCATCAATCACGACTTCGATGACTTTGGGTGTGACCATGAGGTGCACCTTTGCGCGGATGGCGTGCATGACCACATTCATTTCACCCTCGTAAGTAGAAATTGCGACCCGCCTGACGATCTTCGGGTCAATGCCGATCTTCTTCAGAATGGACTTTATTTCAGTGGATACCATTCCCGCTCTGGCGAAATCACTCCCTTCAACAGAAAACTCACTGCTGAGCAGCATCTCTCCCGGTCTTTCCCCGGCCGGAGCGACAGTCGAGCCAATTCCGATCTCTCGCTTTTGCGCGTCCAGTCTGACACAAGAATCGTACATATCCAATTCAGTCGACAGCAGCACCAAATGATGCTCTTTCGCAAATGCCTGGGATCCGTCCTTAGGTTTCTTGCCACGAACCAGCACGATACCCTTGAATTCAGCCATGTGGGCGGATACGACCGCTTGTTGCGACGCCAATCCCGTCAACAGAACGGAATTGGGCTTGCCGAATGCCAACACATCGCTCATGAGATCAGATGCGTAAATGTGTTCAACCTCCGTTTCGAGCAATTCATTTCCTTCAATCACGGTAGCTTCGAGGATGTCCTTAATCGATCCTATCTTCATGATCTATTTAGCGTAGTGCATGTTCCAATGAGCCTGCGCTTCACGTACAACTATTTGGTGACCAAACCCAAGGCATACAGCTTCCCGATCAGATCATAGGTAGAGAGCTTGGTCGAGAGTATGCCAATGTTGTGCTGATTTGCCAAATCCAGAGTATCCTGTGGTACCCGCTTTCCACTGGTGACGACTATCGCCGAGACATCAACCAAATTGGCGGCCGGAACAATGTTCTTGTGTGTTTGAACCGTTATCCACAAATTGCCCGACTTCGCACCGGCCATTACATCGCTCAACATATCTGACACGAACACCCCGTCGACCTCTCGGTGTTCGAATGTGGTCAATGGCGTGAGTCGGGCATTGTCGATCAAGTCCTTAGTATTCATGAGAAATCTCCACCTTTGGGTTCTTTCAACACTGGCATCACCCTTAGAACAAATGCTTTCTTTCGTCGGGCGGTTCAAGAGAGAGCATTCCGACATCGTGAATGAACTCCCCACGGCACTGGGCAAGGCTCTTGATCAGATCGAACCACACAATCCTGATCGTCGACCGAGCCGTATTTCGTCGTGAGTTGAAATAGTCGGTCAATATTTGGAGCTTGTCCTGGGGGACGGGTCTTTTTTCGGCCTCCGGCAAGTAGCCGAATGCGACCAGCAGGAAAGTTCTCCTCCGTTCGCATTCTTTACGGATGATCTCCACTTTGCAGTCTGCCATGCAGCCCGTGCAATAGAGAAGGCCTAGAAGGTCCTCGAAGCTTTCGAGTCGCTTGCACTCGGAACAGCGCAGATCGAATCGAAACGTCTGTGCGTTTTCGACGATACCCCAGACACAGAGGTCCTCGCGATATTCGTCCCACGTATCCTGGAAAGAGAAGTACGTTCTGACAGTCTGACAGTGGGAACATTTTTCAAATACGGTGAAGCCAAACTGAATATTGGTCATTTCCCATCGATGTTGACATTCGGGCATTATGCTTTACTCCCTCTCGCCGGACGGTTGTGATTCATCTTTATCACGGCGCGCTTGCATAATATCCCTGGACTTGTGAGGAATGGCTGTAAGCGTTGAGCAGAATCTTTGCCTCAGTACTCGCCTGTTGTGGCCACCTGGAACTGTTTGTCTTTCGTGTAGTCCTTACTATTCCATCTGACCGCGATTCCTTGCGCCCCGCGGTCATGAGATTGCGGACGCGCTAATCAAAGGCCGGCACAGATGCATCTACGACGCCTAAGAAAGAATAGCGCACTTAGGTGACAAATGCAAGCCCAATCGCGTGCCCGTCCAAGTTCCTACTGCGGGATGACCTTACCGTTATGGACTGGTCCGGTTGAAACGCCGATTCCGGGGTGCCCTGCGGACGGGGCGGCTTCTCCATATCTGAAAGCGGGGGGAGGAGTTATTACTTCCGACGTAATTTGACTCGGCCGTCAACCAAGCGGTGAGGCAGAGTCCGCGGTGGTCAGCGTTGGCTGCTCGCCTCCACATTGGACTGCGGCGGCATTAGTAGTCCGACAGCCTCATCGAGATCCGCATTCATTAGCACTCTGAGCACCTGTCCACCTGCGCTCGCGGGCACATCGATGACTCGCACGAGATGCTCGAAACTCGAGCAATCCGGAAGCAATGCGCCCAGGATGTTGGAAGAGCCCAGCAGGAACTGTTCGTTAAATTGCACCCCGCGACTGTCAGGATAGATCGGAAGGTACCGAATCCCGGATTCCACCAGATCCTGGAAAAAATGTGTACCGAAGGAGAGATCAGGAAGGTAATGGCCGGTCTGCCGAGCGATTTCGATCAGCATTATTGTGTTGCTGATGTCGGCATACCCCACACTTACTCCCAGCTTGATATCTCCGCGACTACCCCACCGTCCCGGTCCCATCAGGATGAAACGACGCTTGGGAAGAAGTTTATTCAGTCTCCCGACGATGCGACCAATTTCTACCAGGTCCGATCGCTTCTCGACCTCACCGTACCTAAGAGGATCGACATACACAATATGGGTAATGTCGGGAATCCGGCCGTTCGTCACATTGCGATTGGCAGAAAAGATGATGCGATCCTCAGGGATATTGCGCGGGATGTGCGCCGGCAAGCTTTCTTCCGAGCGACACTGAGGTCTACACTGAAGCAGATAGAAGGCCTTGCCGTCGAACGCAAACTCGATATCCACCGGCATGTCGAGTTTCTCGCGCAGGGTCGCCAGAATGGTCTGCACATCTTGCACAAAGCTGGTATCCGCAATCAATCCCTCGAAGGTGACGGTTAGGTTGTCACGGGCAAAATCAATCTGCCCGCCCATTGGCTTCCGCATGTGATCATCTTCGAGAATCGAAACGATTTTGTCCGCCATCGGCAGTTCTGTACCCACCTGTTGCAGCAGTTCGGATATCTCTACAGTCTCGAAGCTGACGCTGCTTAGATTGATGACATCACTGTATCTTGGCGCGTAGCGAAGAACTTCGTCAACCGAGACGTTGACGCGCAGATTGGGCTGTCCCGGTGCAATAAGCACCGGGTAGTCATCGGAAAGTCGGTCTACCGCACGAGTCCCCAGACCGAGCACGATCCTTAGCAGGCCGTCTTCCCGTCGTATTCTTGGTGACCAGCGAAACTCGTTGTTGCTAAAAGCCACCCCGGCAATCACCGGCATGTGGTAGTTTCCGACCCGTGCGCCGACTACTTCCTGAATCATGATCCCCATTTCTTCGGCAAAATCGAGCAACCCTCGTTCGGTCCGGTATTCAATCGGGTCCGACGAGAAGACCGAAGCATAGACTTCGGCAATGGCATCCAACAGTGCCGCCAGACGCTCCTTCTTGGTCCCCTGATTCGGGAGGAAGAGGCTCTTGTACTTCCCGGAGAACACGGCTCCGGCATTATCCTCCAACAAACTGGAGCTTCGGACAATCAAAGGTCGATTCTCAAATTCATCGAGCGCGACCGATATCCCTTTGATCATCTCGGGCGGAAATGGTGAACTCTTGAAGGTCTGAACAATGAAGGGATACTCATACTTTATTTGTTCACGGTCTTTATATTTCTGCTCGATAATATCGTCGAAGTTGTTGTAGTGCATGAAGCCGTACATCATGTCGGAAGTGATGTACCAGGTTCGCGGCACCTTGACTTCAGGAAAGCCGTCCGTGCGCTTTCGCGCGTCTTCCAGAATCTTCTTGGCCAGATGGAGACCGGCGCTTTTGCCGCCTAACCGCCCGAAGCTCTCAGGAGAGTAAATGGTTCTCTGCAGAATCTCGAAGAAGTCGCTTATCTCGATATAGTCCTTGGCAATGCTGATAAAGGGCAATTGGTCGGAGAAGAACCGTCTGATCAGCGATACTTTGATACCCCTTCGGCTCGGCGACTGAAACTCGCCCCCTTGGGTCTCTGTCTGGTGATAGCGACGGACGGCGTTGGCCACCTCCAACAACGGCAGGTTGCGGTTGGCGACCTGCACGAAGTAGCTCAACTTATCTTCCTGAATCCATTTCTGGATCCGACCAAGCATGTCGTGATCGCTAAGATGCGAAGCAGCGATTCGGAATATCTCTTCGACCAGCCCATTGGAGATGCCGAGGGGTCGGCTGAACTGCGGCAGATTCGGATCTTGCTCCGCGTCCTTCTCGTCAAGCCCTCCCATGAAGCCTAACGAGCGACGCAGATCCTCGGCTTCGGGAATGCCGCTCCAGCACAAATGATTGAGCATTTTGTGTGATATATTGACATAAAGAACGCGGTCCGTTTGCCGCAACAAATCAAGAACGACCTGCCATTCCCCCTTGCGCGTTGTTTCTTTCTCGGTCTCCTCGACAGCTCGCTCGTCGGCCATCTGCTTGAATTGACGGAACGTGATAAAATAGCTCAGTCGTTGCGCCACCGCCTCAATCAGATGCGACTCTTCAGGAAGAAATGTAGCTCCACCCTCCGCCGAGACATCCTGACTATAACAAACCTTGAGACTGCCAATGGAACGGCCCCGGACGACAATGTCCGCCGCGATCGACCAGCCGGTGTTCTTGTAATCAATCGACTGGTAGGTAGCGTTCTCAATCGCCATCTTCACATGGCACAACTCAGGGTGGCGAAAACCCTGTGGAATGGTATGCACGATGCCGCGGCAGACCTTGCTTATGTTGGCGTCAGGTCTGCTTATTAGTTCCGCGATTGTTGAAAGACAACGAGCCTCTCGTGATTCACTGTTCATGTTTTCAGACCACTCATCATGCGCCTTTGGATAGCCCTGAACGGGCCAGTTCCTCCGGACTCGGCTGCAATAGCTCTAGGGAAACTCCTCTGTCGCCGCGACCGGGTCTCGGTTGTAATCGGCTTTCATGCACTCTGGCGTATAATTTTACAGAGATGTTGGAATATTGGCAAGGCTTATCATGGTTCCCGACGGTACATTCGTACCAATGGTAATCGGAACGGCCTACATTATCTGATATGATACTTCGCCAGCCGGCTCAATACTTGCCGGTCTGTTCGCGCAGGGGACAGGAGCGTTCCTCTAACCGGCTCTGCGCAATCCGCCATGAACTCGCATCGAATGACTCCGGCCCACGACACTCTTGTCCGAAGTTTTCCTTGACTGTACGGGCGACGACCGCTAATATGGGCTGAGGAAGCGTCTTCTGACTTCTTCGACTGCGCACCATAGTTTGGAGACGCACATTCTTTGCAACTGAGATTGCAGGGATTTTCAGTCCCGAACGAGATTGGAAAGGGCGACACATGCGTCAGACGGACACCGAATCCACTTCTCTTTCTCACTCCGACCGAGGTGGCAGCATCATTTCAATCCTCGAAGAGATTCAAGCAAAACATGGTTATCTTCCTGCGAGTGAACTCCAGCGAGTAGCTGTGGAAACCGGGCAGTCGCTGGTGGATATTTATGGGGTGGCGACGTTCTTTAGGGCATTCAGTCTTACGCCGCGCGGGCGGCATTTGGTCTCAGCCTGTCTGGGCACAGCATGTCATGTAAGAGGGGGCCCGGCAATAGCCAAGGAATTGGAACGTCAGCTTGGTATCAGGGCTGGAGAAACAACTCCGGACCGGGAATTTACACTGGAGACCGTAAACTGCCTTGGCGCTTGTGCCTTGGGCCCGGTCGTAGTGGCTGACGGTCACTATTTTTCCAAGGTCAGACCGTCAATGGTAAGGAATATTCTTGACCGGGCGCGGTCCGGACTTGAGACTACTGACGTTCGGACTGACCTGAGAGTCATTCCGCTCGAAGTCAATTGCGCCCGATGTAA
>Ga0315293_10002901_pt1 | contig 16499 bp, 15 predicted proteins | sample YL17G13_20_MG_FD_203071 | JGI IMG/M metagenome (GOLD analysis project Ga0315293, IMG submission 203071) | Sediment microbial communities from Yellowstone Lake, YNP, Wyoming, USA - YL17G13_20 | ecosystem: Environmental > Aquatic > Freshwater > Lake > Sediment | place: USA: Wyoming | collected...
CTGTCGTGTTCGGCACCGAGCCGATCGGAACAGACTACCGCGGCCTCATGTACTTCCCCGACATGCTCCCTCTCTCGGTCTACAAGGGAGGCATCCACGCGATCAGGGGGACGGGGGTGAAGGTCGACTTCACGCCCAAGCGCGAGACCATGCTGTTCAGCCTCTACGGCTACGAGGACACCGCGACCGCCTTCGGCGGGGCGCTGGGCTACTTCTCGGGCGATTTCCGGTTCCTGGGCAGCTTCGGCCCCTTCGCCGTAGAGGGCTTCGCCGGCGCGACCCACGCGCCCTCCTCCCCGCTGGGCTACTACCGGGGCGGAGCCCTCGTGCGCACGTCGTACAAGAACCTCGAGGTCCTCGCGCAGGCCGGCATTCCGAAGTACGATCCCTTCAGCTCCCCCAGCTTCGGGATCGAGCTGTTCTACCTCCTGTTCGAGCCCAGCCTCCATCTCGGGTTGTTCTCTATCGTTCCGACCTTCTTCTGGCACCCCGGCGCCTATCTCCAGGCGGACACCCCGGATCAGCGCGGCGCCTTTGATGTCAACCTCAACATGTTCTTCGGCGACCTTGTCAAGACGAGCTTCCGCGCCGGCCTGGAAGGCAACTTCACGATCCAGTCCTCCACAGGCGTCTTCGAGGTGAACGCAGCTCCGTACGTGGGCTTCACGACCCCGGGCGTTCTCTGGACCCTGCGGCTCAACGCCAAGGTGTGGCCGTTCGTCCTGGCCGACATGTTCGAAGGTTTCATCGGGCTGCGGGCCGAGCTGTAGCCCGCGTCCCTCAGGCTGGCTGCAGGGCGGACAGGACGGCCCGATACTCGCGCGGCGTGTTGGCGTCCTGCAGCTCACTAGGATCCCCGGCTCATAGATCGCACAGACGGGAGTCACGGGCAGCCGCCAGGCGCGACAGCTTCGTATGCGTGACCCCTGGCAGGTCCACTGCGACAACCAGCCACGCGCAGCCCGGGTCGAAAGCGAATGCAGCCGGGAGCCCTGCCATCCGGCCGATGTTCTGCACGGGATCGCACAGCAACCGCAGCCCTCGCAGGGCCTCTTCGTCGACCTGGCTTTCGCGCACTGAAACATATGCCGGCGGCGCAACCTCCTCCAATAGCGCGGCCACGTGCCGCACATTCGGCGTTCCATGGCAGCTGAGAAGAGCCTTGTCAGAGCCCATCCTGCTGCTCGCGCCGCCGCATCCCGGGGATGCATGTCCAGCGCGTGCGCGGCCCTGCGCCGGATTGCCGGTATGCCGCTGCCCTGCGAGTGGGTGCGATGGGGCGATTTCGGGGTCAGGAGCAGGAGCGGGCAGCGTGGATCAGTCGGGGGCGCCCGCCAGGTGGGGATTTCAGGGAAGCCAGTTTCCTGCCGGTAGCGCGGGCAGGCGATCTCAACCTTGCCCGAAGGGGTGCTGAGGGGATGGCGCACAGCGGGTCGGCGGCGAAATCGGCCAGCCCGACGCGTTCCTGGTCGGGTGCCAGGTAGAGTCCGGATCGGCGGAACTCCTCGTGGTCAGGCACCTCCGACTGATCCAGAAAGTGCTGAACCCACGCCGAGCTGTCGCGGCCTTCTGAGAACTGCGATGCAAAGCCCATCCTGTCCGCGAGATCGCAGAAAATGTCGAAATCGCAGCGGGCCTGTCCGCGGGCCGGGACCGCCGGCCTCTTGTACGTCAGAAAATTGCCCAGCCACGGAACGCCGATATCCTCTTTTTCCAGCGCATGCGCCGCCGGCAGGATGACGTCACAGTAGCGGGCGGTGGGAGTCAGGAACAGCTCGTGGCAGGCGGCGAAGTCCACTTTCATGAATGCCGAGATGTTCTTCCTGAGGTCGCTGCCCTGGTTGAGGAAATTGTAGCCGACGCTGTAGATCGCATGGATATTCGTGGGATAGCCGCCCTGACGGCCCTCCAACACGGCGTCCGGCCAACGCAGGACCGGCACCGCCGGCTGGCCGGACACCGCGGGCACCGGCAGCCTGCCGACGCGCGGGGCGGGGAGGCGGTTGTTGAGCGAGCCCGTGGAGCCGCCGGGCAGGCCGAAGTTGCCGGTGGCGATCTGCAGGGCGACGTCGAGGCGGAAGGGTTCCTCGCCGGCGAAGACCCGCTGGATGGAAAAACCGGGCAGGAGCATGGCCGGCTTCGCCGACGCCAAGGACATACCCTTCGAGCTGATCGAATCCGACGCTGTGAGCGGCGGCATGCAGCGCGCTCGTCGAGCCGGCACTCCCCATGTCCAGCACGGCCTGGGCCCCGAACCTCGAGCGAACCTCGCCCAGCCTCTCCGCCGTGAATCTCAGGGCCTCGTCCCAACTGGCCTCGCGAAAACGACCCGAGCCTCGCTCTCCGACCCGGATCAAGGGACTCAGCAGACGGTCGCGGGCATAAAGCTCGAGGGGCAGGTTGAAACCGCGCCGGCAGCCCTTGAGGTATTTCCCGGCTGCCGTGTTGTTCGCGACGCGCCTGAGACGGCCGTCTTCGATCGTTGCCACGAGCGGGCAGGCATTGCCGCTGCAGTCCTTTCCGCAGAATGTGGGGATTGTGTGCAAGGCCTTCCTCCGAGAAACAAAAAGGGCTCCCGCAGGGGAGCCCTCGTCGTATCTGCGTTGACCGATCCGCGGCTTACTTTGCGGGGGGCTCGACGTGCATCTTCTGCTTCTCGAGGAAGCGGAGGACCTGGAGGTTGCCCAGGCGCTTCAGCTCCGCCATCCTGCGGGCCTCGTAGCGCTGCTGGAGGATGTTCCAGATCACCTCGTCGTTGATGTCGCGCTCGGTCTCGATGACCGCCTTGTCGTAGGTGATCTTGATGTCCTTGATGTAGGTGACGAAATCCCCGCCCTCCTGCGCCGCATCGCGGTAGACGATGATGCCGACCAGCTTCACGTGCGGGGTGCTCTTCGGGTACAGGGGGTATTTTCTCAGCTCCCTGTTCCTCACCTCAGAGATGTAGTTCGGGTTGGTCCAGGTAAGAGTCCTCCAGCCGTCGAACTGCAGGTAGTCCATGAACATGACCTGCTCGTTCCCATCCTGGTCCATGAGCACCACGCCCAGCCCGTTGGGGAAGTTGGCGCCGTAGACCGCGATCGAGAGAGTCTTCACCACGCCGACGTTCTTCACGACGCCGTAGCCGTTGAACTTGGCGCCCAGCCCCGCCTCCTTCGCCTCCACGACAAGCTTGTCGCCCTGGAGGGTGGTCTTGTCTGCATACGCGGGAATGTCCAAGGGGGGCTTGATGATCGCCCAGGAATTGAAGGACTCCACGGGGAAGTGGATGCGGACCCCGAGGACCTTCTTGTTGGCGATCTCCTCTCCGTTGAACGGCTTGGCCTTGGCGGAGATGGGAGACTCGCGCGTCATCGTGTCGCTCTGATTTTTCACGGAGCGCGACGAGGAGGCGAGCACGACGTCCCAGTTGCCCAGAGCGAGGGAGGCCTTCATCGCGCCCTTCTCCTCGTCCGTGAATGTGGCTCCGGCGACGTTGCTGAAATCCACGAGCGTCGCGCCGTTCTCGGTCGGGGTCTTGTTCTTCCCGACGGTCGTGTCAGCCGCCAGCTTCGTGAAATCGATGAGCACCGACTCCTCGGCGAACAGGACCGATCCGACGAGGAGGAGTGCGACGACAAGGATGAAACTCAGCCGCTTCATTCATTACTCCTTTCGATGGTACGCAGATACGGAGTTCTACAGGTAATTATAGCGAAGCACCGGCCTTTGTCAACTTTTTTTCTGTTCTGGCCCCTGGAGAGCCTGGCCGTCGATGAACACCACGACCTCGCGCAGCCGGGGGAAGTTCGCGCGCACAGATCTCGCCAGGACCTCGGCAGCCGCGGCTCCCCTGAGCGGCGCCTCGGGGTCGGGGAGGGCCGCCGAAGGGGCCAGATCGACGTACAGGATGCGGTTGTGCACGACGAGGGCGCGCACCGCGGCTCCGCGGGGAAAAACGCGCGCCAGGTCGTGGCGCATCGGCCCCAGGAGGACCCCCTCCACGAGATCCCGCACGTCGCCTTCCAGGGAATGCTGCCGCGGCAGCAGGCGCTGCTCGGCGGCAAGGTGGGTTCCGTGGCCGACCGGAAAGAACAGCACACGGGAGACCTTCCCGTTGCCCAACAGGAGAAAGAGGAGCACGGAGAGCAGGAGCGCGCCCGCGAAGGCGCCGCCCACGATGGCCGGCCTGCCCTTGAGGCGGGCCTGGAGGATGAAATCCAATCTACTGAGCACGGGAACTCCCGCCGCGTTCGAATCGTGAAATGAACGCGCGCAGACCATCGTACATGCCCTCGGCCACGTCGTTCAAGTATGCCTCGTCGGCCAGACGCGCCGCCTCCTCGGGGGTCGAGATGAACCCGACCTCCACGAGCACGGCCGGCATCTTCGCGTTGCGCACCACGTACCAGGATTCCTCCTTCAGTCCCCTGCTGGGGGAGAGCTGCCCAATCTTTCCGTCCAGCCCCTGAAGGATCTCGCGGGCGAGGACGATGCTCTCGACAGTGATCTCCTCCTCCAGCATGCTGTTGAGGATGGGGAGCATGTCGCTGTCGACCTGCGCGCCCCCTCCCTCCAGAAGGGTGCGCTTGTACGCGGGGGGAAGGTACCAGACCTCGAACCCTGTCGGACGGGAGGCCTTGTTCAGAGTAGAGTTGGCGTGGATCGAGACGTACAGCACCGTGTCGCCCGTCTTCGCCAGAAGAGCATTTGCCATCTCCGCCCTCTTCTCGAGGGAGATGTACGTGTCGTCGGAGCGCGTGAAGAGGATCTCCTTGTCGGGGTACGCCTCTTTCAGGCGCCCGCCGAGAGCTTTGGAGACAGCCAGAACGACATCCTTCTCGCGGACCTCGGGGGAAGCCTTTCCCGAGGTGGAGCTGCCGATCGCGCCCGGGTCCCTGCCGCCGTGGCCGGGATCGATGAGAACGAAGCCGATGCGCAGCTGCTCCATCGCGCGCGCGAGCCGCTGCCGACCGATCGCGTCGCCCAGCGCGGCGACCGCCTCGGAGGTCAGGTACACGACGCCGTCCTTTCCAGTTGGAGGGTCGATGGGGACCTTTTCCGCGAAGTCGACGACCGCGAAGGGCACGCCGACCTGGAACGCGATCCTGTCGTCGCCCACCGCGATCACTCCCGTCCCGCGCAGGGGGCTCCATTCCAGCGTCCCGCCCAACTCGTTCACGAGCCCCAGCAGCTCCTTCTGCTCGGCCGCGAGCCGGGGAGGCGCGAGCAGGAGAGCCGGCAGGAGGATGAGAAGCGCGGCGGCAGGGAGCGCTAGACGCATATCCCCTCGAGGTAGTGCGGCAGGGTCCCGCGCTCCGCCGCGCTTCGCACGCTGTCGAGCAGGTAGGCGCCTCCCTGGACGGAACCCCTGACCATTGCGCGCCAGAACACGCTGCCGAGAACGAGCGCGTCATGCGCAGGATGAGGGTCGAGTTTGATCCCGCATTCACGCGCGACCCTCTGCACCGCCTCCTCGAACCTGATGCCGTGCCAGTCCCGGCATTTCTCCTCTGCGATCGCAGGCAAAGGAGCCGCGAAAAGCGCGCTCTGGGGCCTCACACGGGACGGATCTCCGGCCCACGACGGCATCGTCGCGAGCGCGCCGAGATTCTCCTGCCGGGACAGCGTGAACGCGTCCGTCCCGGCACCGAAGAGGAATCTGTCCGTCGGCTCGCTGAGCGGGACAAGGCGGATCGCGATCTCTGCGATGGCCCTCTCCGCAGCCTCGATGGCCTGCCGCCTGTCGGCATGCACCGAGATCACGTTTCCGCATTTTTCGACGTTGTTGCGCGGGAACACGACCCGGGAGCCTGCCCCAGTGCGGAGGAACAGCTCCACGACCCCTGGGACGGCGCGGGCCCGGTCCTGACCCGAGATCTCGGCGACGGTCCCGGGAATCGAGATGAGCGCCCGCTCCGCGGACACCTTCTCAAACCGCGCCGCCAGGTCGCCGGCAGGCAGCCCCACTGCCACGTTCAAGGCCGCTCCCGTGACGTCGACGCCCGATGACAGCGGGAAGGTCCAGCCCGACATGTACCCGCCGGACAGCCGGGCGGCGATCTCGCCGATCATCGCGCCCCGGGGGGTCATCTTGATGTCGCCCTTCGCAGCGCCCCTGTCGATGCCCAGGGCCCGGATGCCGGCCCGGAAGACCTCGCAGGCCTCCTCCGCCTCACGCTGTCCGAGGTCAGTCGGCATCGTGTGCCCCAGCTCGACGAAGTACGGCGGAAAGCAGATGTGGCGGTCAGCCGCGCCGCAGACGGTGATCCGGCCCCCATCGACGATGGCATCGAGGCTGAGCTCCCTGCCCTCCATGTACTCCTCGAGAATGACGCGCGAAGAGCGCGAGAGCGCCAGCGCCTCTCTGCAGGCTCCTGCAATGTCCGCCCGGTCGTCGACCCTGCGCACGCCGCGGGCCCCCATGTTGTCCACGGGTTTCACCACGAGCGGGAACTGGAAGCCCTGCAGGAGCGCGCCGGGGTCGCCCTTCCCCGTCCAGCAGGTGAACCGGGGGCTCGGCACGCCCGCCCTCGCGAACGCCTCCCGCATGAGAGCCTTGTCGGTGGCCCGCAGCGCAACCTCGCAGCGAATACCGGGCAGGCCCATGTTCTCGGCAATCCATGCGACGGAGGTGGAGAAATCGGTCCCCGCAGTGAAAACCCCGTCCAGGCCGTGCGCCTCCCGGCAGCCCCGCGCCAGGGCCAGAAGCCCGTCTCTGTCCTTGAGGTCGACGTGCTCGAATCGGTCGCACAGGCCCCTGCCCTCCGCTTCGGGGTTCCCGTCGGCCACGACGACCCGCCAGCCGCGGCTTTTCGCGATCCGCATCGCCGGGATCTGCATGATCCCCGCTCCGAGTATCATGATCGTCCTCATCGCGACCTCGCTTTCACCGCATAGGCTTCGAACGTGTCCCCGAGCCCGAAGAGCTTGCTCGCGAAGAGCAGCGCCGCCCGCGCAACGCCCGCGCGGCGAGCCAACATGCCGAGAACGCCGGGGAAACGCTCGGGGTGATGCCCCGTGACCCGTACGAGCCTCAACGAGAAGCCATGTCGGGCCAGGAGCGCGCGCAGCCCGCGGGGCGAGAAGATCGTGAAGTGATCGGCCGGGCTCGCGCGCAGAAAGGAGAACAGGTCGGCCCGCGCAGAGACCCCGCGGCCATTCGGGGTCGAGAATGCGAAAACTCCTCCCGGGCGGAGAAGCGAGCCGATGCGGCGCAGAACGAGGTCGACGTCCCTGAAATGCTCCAGCACGTACCAGAGGGTGACACCGGCGATCCGTCGGGGGAGCGCGCCCCGCGGGATGCTCTCGAAGGCACCTCGCACTGCCGGTATGCCGAGCGCCCGCTTCACGTGGGTGACAGCATCGGAGGACACATCCACTCCGAAGCCCCTCAGGCCACCCTCGCGCAGAGCATCGAGGAACGCCCCGAACGCGCATCCTGCGTCGACGATGGTCCCTGCGGACGACGCCCCGAGCAACTCGCGGATCACGCGGACCCGGGGCGCGCACAGCGCGCGGATGTTCTCGAAGTCCTCGAGGTACGTCCTGCCGTACTGCGCGCGGTATTCCGAGAAGAAGTACTCTCTGCCGTACCGGTCGCCGCGCGGTGCAAAGTCCTGCGCATGAATAATGCCGCAGCGCACGCAGCGGCGGTATGTCCTGTCGGGAAACCGCGCGATCGCGCGACTCGGCCCCTCTCCGCACACCGGGCAACTGAAGCAGCCTTTGGGTTGGAGTCCCTGCAGAAGCTGCGCCAGCTCCGCGGGCCTGTCGGGACCGATGCGGCGGTTGAACTCCTCCACGGAGGCGGCAAGCGCCCCGGTGTGGGTCAGGAGCGCCCGCAGCCTGCCCACGCGCAGCCGACCAACCCCGATGTCGGGGATTCCCGCGATCCTCCCCAGGGAGCGGTGATAACGGCTTGGATTGAACAGGACGACCGGCACGCCCGAGGCCAGTGCCTCGAAGGCGGTGATCCCGAAGTGGGTGAACACCACGTCGTGCCTCCAGAGCTCCTCCGCGAGGCCTTCGTGATACGAACGCACGGTCACACCCCGCGGCCAGCGCCGCTCGCCGAAAAGGGCGCCCTGGACGACGGTGATGCGCTGGGCTGGGAAGAACCTTCCGCGAATGAGGCTCTCCACCAGAATGCCGCTCAGCCCTTCCCTGTCCTCGCCGCCGAAGCTCACGAGCGCCCGGCGCAGCCGGGACACCCGTTTCCTTCTCCTCGGCGGCAGGGCGAGCAGGCGATGCGAGGCGGCATTCGCGGGGCTCCTGTCCCGCGGGCCCGGGAGCGTGTCGACCAGGAACGGCGCTGTTTCGCGCGCTGTCCCGCCCTCGTCGAGCAGCACGGGAGGGCCCAGACGCGCGAGGCTCTCAAGCTCCGCGAGAGTTGTGCGGCGCTTGTCCACGATCACCATGTCCCATTTCCTGCCCGCAGGAGGGCTGCGCAGAGCCCGCGGCCGGGGCCGGGGCTTCCACCGCGCAAGCTCGCTGGCAAGGAAAGCGCGCGCAGGGTCGTCCATGAAGCGCGTGAGGAAGGCGGTCGGTCCCCCGAGCTGCCGCGCGAGCCGCAGGCACCTCTTCAGGTGCCCCATCCCCTCTCCCCTGCCGGCAGCGGGAACCAGGAGGAAGGCCTTCTTCGCTCGGGTCACGCAGCGCCTCCGCCCGTGGAAGCCCCGCGCGCGCCGGCGCCGCCGAACCATCTGACGATCGCCTCCGCGCCTATCGGAGAGCCTTCGTACAGATCCTGGAAGATGCGGCTGACCCGCTCGTAGTCCTCAGGGGTATCGACGGTCACCCGGGCATCTGGCAGGTGCGCTTCGGCCGGAGCCTGCTCCTCGACGATCGCGAACCTGTCGGGGTGCCTGTAGTGGAAGGTCGTGATGTGCTCCCGTTCGGCCGGGTCAGCCGCCGCCCGCTCGGCGTCGAAAAGGGCGCGCGATTCGACCACCTCGACGCCCGTGCCCCAGGGGCATCCCAGGAAATGACTCAGGTCCGCGCGCCTCTCGGCGTGGATCGAAAGAATCTGTGAAGCCAGACGGGGACAAGTCAGCGGATTGTCGCCTGTCGCGCGCACGACCCGATCCACGCCATACTCCCTGCTGGCCGCGCAGAAGCGGCCCAGCACGTCTTCGGGAGAGCCGGTGAAAAGGAGAAACCCCTCGCCCTCGGCGACCGGAGCCAGCTTCGCGGTGCTCGCCGGGTCCGTGAGCAGGGCATGCACGTCAGCGGCCACCGGCGCGAGGGCGCGCATGACGTGCTGGATGACGCTGCCCCCCGGCAAGGGGAGCAGGGCCTTTGCGGGAAGCCGGGTGGAGCCCAGCCTCACCTGCACGAAGACTCCCGTCCGCACTCAGCCCGCCTCCCACCGCTCGACGATCTCCCGCGGCTCCCTGCGGAACCGGAACCTGTTGGTCGTCACCCAGGAACGGGCTGCCGAGAACTCCTTGATCGCGTACAGGGGCCCCGTGTCCGAGCGCATCATGTACTCGAGGAGCCTCCCCCACGGCAGGGTGCCCACCTCCCTCCTGATCCGCACGGCGAGGTTCTTGAGGAAGAAGGCCTTGTACCCGTCGTCGGGGGTCGTGTCGTCCGACGGCGGGGAACCCGTGTACACCACGGTCATCCGCTTCGAGCCCGCAATCCTCTCGCCCCACAGCCAGCAGCGGAAACCGAAATCGAGCTTCTGCCAGTACGGGTTGGCGATGCCGGGATCGAAACCGCCGACCTGCAGGAAACGCTCCCTGGCGTACACGCCGCAGTAGTCGAACGGGAAAAGACATTTCTCGCCCTCCTCGCGGGGCGTGCGAAACCGCGGCACGAACCGCCGCGTCTTTCCCGCGGGGGACTGCCAGCTCGGGATGGCCTCCCCCTTCGCGTTCCTGATGACGGGAAGGGTGCAGAGGTCGGCGGTCTTCTCGAGAGCCTCAAGCGCGGCGGGCGGGATGGCCGATACGCGCGCGTCGCTCCACAGACAGAACACGAGCGGCGCCCGCGACTCGGCCACTCCGATGTTGATCCTCTCACCGATCGTGCAGGGCGCCTTCACGAGGAGAAATCGTACGTCGGGGAAATCGCGAGCGAGGGATTCGGTGTCGACGGAGGGGGCCGGTCCCTCGACCCAGACCACCTCGCCGATGCCTCGGGATTCGAGGTCTCGCAGCAGCTCTGCGCGGAACAGCCTGTCTCCCCTCGCCATGACGAGGATGGTGAGCCGGAAGGGGTACTTGCGTATTCTGTCCCAGCGGGGGCCGCCCACGACCGTGTACGGCGTTGCAGCGACCACGCGCGCTTTCGGGCGGTCAGAAATTGTACGTGTAGTATTCATCGCACCGCGCGCACGGCCCGGGGTACTCCTTCCTCAGATGCGATCGATGCACCTCCGCTCCCCGTTCCCAGATCACCGCAAGCTCTTCGGCAAGGGCGTTGCCCAGAGACCTTTCCGCCTTCAACTCCTCACGGCAGAGGGGCACCGTCCCGTCGAGGAGGATGGGCAGGTCGCGCATCAGGTGCCAGCAGGGGAAGCGCTTCACCGGAGAAAGGTCGGCGACCGTCCGGTCGGGCAGCAGCCCGCAGAAGGAATCGTACTTCTGGATGATGACGGCGCTTGAAGCGCCGTGGTTTTCTGTCCGGGACTTCCAGCCCTTGAAGAACGCCTCGAGGTCCTCCTCGTTCTCCTTCATCCGCACGGCCTGCACCCATGCCGAGCCGGGGAAAAGCTCGAGCAGGGCCTCCGCCGTCCGCAGCGCTTCGGCAAAGCCCTCCCCGCGCAGGGCTCGATAGACGGCCTGCTGGGAGGCGTCGAGGGAGACGATCCACGTGGGCATTCGGGGCAAGGAGGAGCGCACCTTCTGGAACAGGGCCTGGTCCCAGCCGATGCCCGAGGTCTCGATCACGAGGTCGAGCGACGGGCGGGAGAGGGTCTCGGAGATGAGAGAGAAGATATCGGGGTGCAGCGACGGCTCTCCCCAGAGCGAGATCCCGATGACGGCGTCGCCGACGAAGCCCTCGATCCCGCCAAGCAGGGCGACGAAGCTCTCGGCCGGCATGAACCCCTGCCGTTTTGTGGGGTCCCCCCCGACGAGGGGATACGGGCAGTACGCGCAGCTCTGCGGGCAGCCCTCGGCGATCTGGATCGGGAAGTAGGCGGGAAGCGTGCGCAGCATCGCGGGGGACTCCTGCAGCAGGCGGCAGGCGGACTGCGCGTCACGGCCTCCCCCTTGCGTGATTCGCGACAGCAGGAGAAAGTTCCGCTCCGAGTCGGCGGCGAGCACCGCCCTCAGCATGCGCAGATCGACCGGCGAGAGCTCAGTCTCGACGTCGAAAGAGTTGATGTCCTTCTTGAGAACCGTGAAGACCGTCTCGCGATCGGGCGGCCTGCGCGCATCCGGGCCGTCCCCTGCAAGCGCGCGCAGTCGGCGGGCGGTCCCGGCCCGAAGGATCTCGGGGGCAAGCCCGTACGGAAAGCCGTCCGCAAAGGTGTAGTCGGCGAAATACCGTCGGTGGTTGCCGTGCATTCGCGCGGCGAGTTCAGCATCGAGCAGGGGGCAGTCGCCGAAGAAGTAGAACGTGTCGTCCCGCCCCTCCCCCAGTTCGGCGAGGGTGTCCAGCAGGTCGGCAACCGACCACTTTTCACGGAGGATGGCCCTCGCCCCTGCGACGTTTTCCGTCGAACCCGGGAAGGACTGGGAGACGAGCAGCGCGACGTCCGCCACGCCGGGCAGGCCGCGGCCGAAAGCAACGGCCCTCTCCAGTGCGCAGCCCCCTCCCGCAAGCGGACGGAGAGCCGGCGGCCGCAGGTTGATCGCGTTGATGACGGCGATGTTTTTCATGGTTCTGGTGCAATTATCGACAGAACGGGAAGAAGTTCAAGGAACTGGACAGCGGGCCGTTGCCAACACCACCGCGAAGATGTACCCTCCCGCCATGGCCGGCCAGGCGGAGGACCGGGTTTTCTCGGTCTCGGAGATCACGGAGCTCATCAAGGCGACTCTGGAAGACGGTTTCCCCCGTGTCACCGTCCAGGGCGAGATCTCCAATTTCCGCCCCTCGAGCACGGGCCACTACTACTTCAGTCTCAAGGACAACGAGGCCGTCATCTCAGTGGTCATGTTCCGCAACAGGCTGGACGGGCTGCGTTTCCAGCCCGCCGACGGTCAGCTCGTGAAGGCATTCGGCGGCGTTTCCGTGTACTCACGGCGCGGGAGCTACCAGCTCATCTGCGAGAGCCTCCTGCGCGCCGGGGAAGGCGATATCCTTGCCCTGCTCGAGCAGCGCAAGCGGACGCTCGCGGCCGAGGGCCTTTTCGACGAGAGCCGAAAGAGACCCCTGCCCCTGTACCCATCGCGCGTCGCTGTCGTCACCTCGCCCACAGGCGCGGCCGTCCGCGACATCCTGCGCATCCTCGCCAGGCGGAATGCGGGCATCGACGTCGTGATCCTCCCTACGCCCGTCCAGGGGGACGGCGCCGATGAGCGGATCGCGCGGCAGATCGAGACCGCCAACCGCTTCTCGATGGCCGACGTGCTCATCGTCGGCCGTGGGGGCGGCTCCCTCGAGGACCTGCTTCCCTTCTCCTCCGAGCGCGTCGTGCGCGCCGTCGCAGCCTCCCGCATCCCCGTCATCTCTGCTGTGGGCCACGAGACCGACGTTTCCCTCGCGGATTTCGCGGCCGACGTTCGAGCGCCGACTCCGTCGGCCGCGGCGGAGCTGGTCGCCGCTTCCCGGGCGGAGCTTGCTTCCCGCGTGCGGGCGCTCGAGTCCGAGATATCGGTTTCATTCAATAGGAGAATGGAGAGAGTGCGCCTCCTCCTGTCGCAGTTCACGGGGGAGGACCTCGCCCGCTCGGTCCGGCTTTTCCTGCAGCCCGTCTTCCAGCGCTTCGACGACGCGCGCGCGGATCTGTCGCGCGCGATGGTGGATAACGTGAACGAGAAGGCGCGCAGGCTCGAGCTCGCCTCCCGCGAGCTCGCCTCCTGCTCCCCGCTCGACATCCTCCAGAGGGGCTACGCTGTGGTGAGCCTCGAGCGCACCGGCAAGGTGCTCCTGTCGGCCGAGCGCGTGAAGAAGGGGGACGGGATCAGGGTCCGGCTCGCGAGGGGCGGGATGCGGGCCGTGACGGAGGAGACGTATGCCGGCGAAAAACTTTGAGGACAGGCTTTCGAGGCTCGAGAAGCTCTCCGAAAAGCTTCGGGAGGGCAGGATCCCGCTGGAGGAGGCTGTCCAGCTCTTCGAGGAGGGCATGAAGCTCGCCAAGTCCCTCGAGAAGGACCTCTCACGCGTGGAGCGCCGGGTGGAGATACTCTCGCGCGAGCCGACGGAGGAGGACGGGGAGCCGCCGCTCACGCTCTTTCCTGAGCTGTCCGACGAAGACAAGGAGTAGGTCCGGCGCTACCGAAACCTCTCGGGGAGAACCACGAAGTCCCCCTCCCCTGCCCCGACCTCACCGAACCCTCCCTGCCGCAGCTCCAGGGCGTACCTGCTGGAGAGGCGCGAGCGGATGAGCTTTTCGGAGAATGGCTCCATGTCGGCGATCTCGAGGATCTTCCCCTCCGCCGAGAGAAACGCGATGGACAGCGGGACGCGGGTGTTCTTCATCCAGAAATCGAGGTGCTGGTCGCGATCGAAGACGAAAAGCATCCCCTCCCGCTGGCCGAGGGTCGAACGCCCCATGAGCCCCTTCGCGCGCGCCGCGTCCGTCCGCGCAACCTCGACGCTGAACTTCTCCCCGCCCACGACGAGTGAGACCCTCTCGACGACGGGCGCGCAGGCCGCGGCGGCGGCCGCGATGAGAGCGCCGAGACATGCAGCCTTCACGGGTCTACTGCGCATGCACCAGCCATCCCTTCAGGTACTCCCCTTCCGGGTGCGCAGCCGCAACGGGGTGATCCGCATCCGCGTGCAGCTCGCGCACCAGACGAACGGACCGGCCCGATCTGAATGCGGCTTCCGACACGATCTGCCGGAAAAGGGGCCTGTCGACGGCACCCGAACAGGAGAAAAGGAAAGCAAAGCCCCCTGGGTTCAGCGCCTTCAGAACCTGCAGGAACAGGCTGCCGTACCCCCGCACAGCGCCCGCGGTTTCCGCCCGGCGCCGCGCAAAGGGGGGAGGGTCGGCGACGATCACGTCGTGGCGGCCCGGGTCCTTGAGGAAGGCGAACACGTCGGCTTGAACCCATCGAAGCATCTCCGGGCTGATGCCGGGGTTGAGCTCGGCGTTCCTCCTGCTCGCCTCGATGGCGCGTGCCGAGCTTTCCACCGATACGACGGAGCCGGCGCCCGCCGCGGCCGCGCGCAGGGCGAAGGCGCCCGTGTACGAGAACAGGTTCAACATCGTCCGGCCCCTGCCGAGAAGGGCGGCGAGGCGCCTGTTCTCCCTCTGGTCGAGGTAGAACCCGGTCTTCTGGCCTTTCGCGAAGTCCGCGATGAACCTGACGCCCGCCTCCTGGATGAGGCTGGTCCCGTCCCCGTCGCCGACGAGGTAGCCCGCCGCGAGCCCGAGGCACTCCACCCCTGCGTAATGCTCGTCGCGCTTGAGGAAAACGCGCGCCGCGGGGAACGGCTCCAGCAGAGTGGAGACGATCTGCTCGATACGCGTTTCCATCCCGCGGGCGTGCGGAGAGACCACGATCGTGTCGCCGTACCTGTCCACGACGAGCCCGGGGAGAAAGTCGCCCTCCGCGTTCACGAGACGCACCGCGTCCGAGTCGATGCCGAGGCCGACGCGAAGGGCGCAGGCGGCCCGGATGCGCTCCGAGAGCCATCCCTCGCCCGGCTGCTTCTCGCCGTAGCTCACCATGCGCACGGCGATCAGGCTGTCGGGCGAGTGCAAACCCCAGCCGAGTATCCTGCCCTCGGCAGAGGTGACGGGAAGGAGCTCGCCGTCGCCCGGCTCCCCGTCGACTCGCGCGATGCTCTGGCTGTAGATCCACGGGTGCCTGCTGCGCAGCAGGACGCCGTCCCGTCCCTGCCTCACGACGAGCGCCGGCCGGACCCGGGATGACGCGGATGATTCGCACCCGCTCGACGTCTCAGAACTGCACAATGAAACTCTCGCGGGACAGCTGCTCGAGGTCCTCGGCCGCTGCAGCGCTCTGCACAAGGCGGGAGAAGACGGCGGCGTCGATGTACTTCACCGTGAGGGGCCTCTCGATGGAAAAGCGCACCGCCTCCGAAAGCCAGACGGATTCCTGGGGGTTGAGCGTCGAGGGCTCGCCGTACTTCGACGAAAGGGCGGTGAAGAGGCTGTAGTGGTCGATCTTCTGCGTGTCCAGCACGAGGATCATGATGAACAGCCGGCTGTCCGCAAACTGGAAATAGGCGCGCCGGATCCAACCCGTGCCCGCGCACTCGATGAGGAACTGGCGGGTCTGCGGAAGAAAGCTCACGTCGGGATCTCCCCTGTAGCGGTACAGGGGATCGGCCGCGAGCGCCTGCTTCACTTGTTCCAGTTCCATCCCGAGGGCGAGGGTCCGGAAACCGCTGGGAAGCGCGCGGGCGGGACTGGTGACCGACTGGGCGGCGGCCATCCGCGGGAGCAGGACGAGGGTGAGCAGGACGAGGAGGCAGGAAAGCCCCGCTCGCTCAGGGCGCGTCGTCGAAAGGGGGTGCTGCATGCGTCTCATGCCGGGTTCCTTCTTCCAGTATCGGACATTTGGGACCTCTTGTGATAGAGTCGGAATATGAGCGCAAGAACGTCGATTTCCTTCGTTCTCATCGCCGCCATCCTGCTCGCCGCGGGGCTCCTCGTTTCGTGCGCCACCCAGTCAGGGAGCACGCTCAAGACCGTGGCGTCGGTCGAAGGCGGGAGCGCCGACAAACCCTCCGACAAACCCTCCGACAAGCCTCCTGCCAAACCTCCGGCGGAGCCCGCGGCCGGCGGCGAGGAGGGTCTCGAGATCGTCTCGACCCCGAGCGGCGCGGAGGTCATTCTCGACAACGACTACCGCGGCAGGACGCCGCTGCTGCTGGACGCTGTCGGCGACGGCCGGCACTTCCTGCTCGTCAGCAAGGACGGCTACTACGCTGTTGCGAGGTGGATCGATTATTCGGGCGGTTACATGCTCTACGAGACGGCGCTGCTGCCGATCACGGGCTTCCTGAGCCTGTCCGTCTCGCCGGATGGAACCGGCGTGACCGTCGGCGACAGGCGGGTCTCCCCGGGATTCTCGGAGCTTCCTGTCGGCTCCTACCCGGTCGTGGCCCGGTCCTTCGGCTATGCCGACTATCGCGCCACGATCAGCATTCTCGAGAGGAGCCTCACCACACTCGAGATCGTCCTTCAATCCGTCTCCTTCGGCTACACGAGGCTCTCGGCCGTCCGCTCCGTGGTGAATCCCGAGAATGCCGGGATTCTCGGCTTCCTCGAGCTCACCTTCTCCGTGACCGGACCCGGCGCGGGGGCTCTCACAGTCCTCGACTCCGACTCCCGGCAGGTGGTCACGCACCAGCTGTCCGAGTTCACCACATGGGATCAGTCCTACCGCTGGGACTGTTCCGACAACGACGGCCAGCCTCTC
>Ga0315293_10002903_pt1 | contig 16489 bp, 10 predicted proteins | sample YL17G13_20_MG_FD_203071 | JGI IMG/M metagenome (GOLD analysis project Ga0315293, IMG submission 203071) | Sediment microbial communities from Yellowstone Lake, YNP, Wyoming, USA - YL17G13_20 | ecosystem: Environmental > Aquatic > Freshwater > Lake > Sediment | place: USA: Wyoming | collected...
CGCTTACGCCTCCTGTCCGGCGCCGGACGCTCGAGATCTCGGTCGACGAGGACAACATCCTCAAGAACGCCGTCAAGGCCTTGGCCCTGCAGATCAAGCACCGGATCTACGGCAAGGACATCCTCAAAGAGGTCATCATCAATTACGACAAGGGCGATCCACTGCAGGCCGATTACACCTACATGCACGAGGACGGGAATCTGGGCTACAATTACAAGGTCGTCTGGCTGCTCCTGGACGGGCGGGAGGTCCATACCGACTGGATGACCAAGGAAAGCCCGTTCATCTACGTCGTCTACGCGAAGAAATAGCCGCGAAAGGAGACTGGAAAGAAAATGAACAAAAAATTATTCGCGACCGCCATCGTGGTGTTGTTTGCGGCATCGTTCCTGGCCGCGGAGGTCGAGCTCGACAAGGCGCCGCTCCAGATCGGCAACGCCCTTCTCTTCAAAGACCAGGCCGAGGCGGGGGCCTATTACTACATGCCGAACCAGCCCCGCCTGGCTTACTGGCCGGACGGCACACCCAAGTTGACCTTCCTGAAATACACCAAGGCCGGCAAGGAAGAGGCCAAGGGCGGCATCCTCCATTTCTTCGTCAAGTACGGCCTCGACGAGCAGGAGCTGAACAAGGTCCGCCAGGAGCTGGCCAAGCAGGAGCCGAACGCCAAGCTCAAGGGCCCCATCGTTTTCAAAAAGGGGACGTTCATGGTCATCTCGGCCGCGGCCGGCGAAGGCGGAGTTTTCACCCGGAAGATCATCGGCGAGGGCAAGGCCCCCCTCATCACGGGGTCGGAAGTTTCCGTCTCCATCGCAGTGACGCCCGAAGGCGCGGCCTTCCTCGAGGAAGCGCTTCGCCAGCCGACCTACCCGGTCAGCGTCCGCTTCGACATGACCTACGAGGGCCTGACGCCGAAGTACCAGGCCAACGCGACCATCTCCTGGTCGAAAGTGCGTACGTATTTCGAGCAGTACAAGAAGTGGAAGATCTACAAAAAGAAAAGCTTCATGTTCTGGAGCTGGTACGTCCAGAAGGGGACCGGCGAGGAGCTCCGCATCTCCGACGACCTCAAATCCGTCGGGGCCGTCAAGATCGACGTCACCGGCGAAGACCAGAACATGGAAGCCATCCTCCAGACCGTCGTCGACTCCGTCATGCGGGAGATGTTCGACATGAAAATGGAGCTCCCCGGCGAGAACCAAGAGTCGGGAGAGGGCGGCGGCCAGGAAGGCGGCGAGGCCCAGCCGCAACAGAAGGACAAGCCCTACGGCGTCAGCACGACAATGAAGAGCGTCACCCGCTCGGACACCTGGACGGTCAACATGACCAAAAGACTCCGCCAGGACCGCGAGACGGGCCCGATGGACGCCAGCATCGGTGATACGCTACGCAAGTTCAAGAACAACAAGAAGGTCTACGACATCATCAACCTCGACGACCCGGACCTCCAGGACCGGCAGGTCTTCGCCATCCTCGACGGCGAGGATTTCGACACCTTCAAGAAGTACATCAACTTCGTCACCGTGAGCTTCAAGAAGACCCACCCGTCGGGCGAGCCGACAACGCGCGACATCATCTTCAACGCCCAGTCGTTCGCCGAACGGGGCAACATGCTGCCCTTTGTCTACCCCCGGCTCGGCGAAGGGGCGAGCTGGCTCGGCTACGAGTTCAAGACGACCTGGAGCTTCATGGGCGGCATCAAGGTCGACGGGACCTGGACCCGGAGCGAGGAGGCCGCGGTCAACCTCTTCCCGCCTCACCGCTACCGCCAGGTGGACGTCATCGCCGACGAGGAGAACGTCAAGGCCTTCAACATCAAGCTCATCACGGTCGCCTTCAAGAACAAGATCTTCGACCGGGAAAAGACGGGCGAGACCAAGATCCTGCCCTCGGAGACGCTCCTAACCAAGTACGAGTACCTCCACAAGGAAAACGATATGAGTTTCCAGTACGAGGTCACCTGGCTCCTCGGCGACGGCCGGCGGGCGAGCTCCGGCTGGCAGACGACGACCGACCCGTTCGTCTACGCGCTTTACAAGGAAAAATAGGGACAGCGGGCCTTCGGTTATTTCGTTTTGGACGGAACGAAACTCATCGCCCCAAATGCCCTCTCTTCCATCCTTTTCCTTCAGCCCTCTCGCTCTTCCTCCGCCCTCCAAAAAATTCATGGCCGCGGGCCAGCTCTCGCACCAAATTCTCCCAGCAGGACCCTGACGAACCGGTGCGCCTGGTCGAGAGGCGGCATCTTCATCGGCGTCTCGTTTTGGAACCAGACGCCATTCTCCTTGCGGACAATCCCGCCCTTGACCTCGAGGACAAGGATGCCGCGTGCCGGGTCGGCGATGACGAAATCTGCCTCGGAGAATTCCCCCGGCTTGGTCCGAATCTTGAGCGAATGCCAGGCGGACCAGCCGGGAGGAAGAGCTTCAGCGATCGCACCGTAGACTTTACGTTCGGACTCTGCGGCTAGTGGGGGCAAGCCATGAAAGGGATAAAGCCGCTGCTCAGCCGCATCTATCTTGCTCATGCCACCGCGCTTCCCTTTATCTGTTCGTGCATCCCCTTAATCAATCCCCTCCAGTCGATGTGGGCCTATCGCCCTGATGGTAAGCGCCTTTCCTTCTATTTCAAGATGGATGCGATAAGCTCTGTCAATGCGGATACGAAAGAAAGTCTCGCCACCCTTTTTAATAATCTCAGCGCGGACTCCCGGATGTCCCGGATTTAGGGCAAATTGGGTAAGGATTCTCAATACCTTGCCCCGTACTTCCCCCGGCAACTCTTTCCATTGCTCAAGCACTTTATAAGCGAACTTGATATCAATTCCGTGACCTTTATCTATTTCGACGATCTCGGAAGGCTTTTCGGCCAACGGAACCCGTTTCCTCTCATTCGCTCGAAAACTATTTTCGTCTTCGAGCGGCAGCCCGAGTCGCGCAGCGTCCTCCCGATCTTTTAGAAAACAGAGTTTCTCGTAGGGGGTTGCGTATCCGCGCTCATTATTAAGAATGGATAGGAGGTCTTTCTCATTTGAGGCTAGTCCAGCCCTAGCTAAAAAATAGCCGATCGCTGTAAGAACGGAAGGGCCAGCGTTCTGATCGCCAAAAGCGTGGAAGATCTCGACGAATTCCTTTAAGTACGTCCAGTCTATAACATTCCTATATAAATCTTCCGCAAGACAATCAACAACAATCGCAATACGTTTTTTTCGGACATATTCCCCTAGGACAACGGTGAGGCCGCCTTCCCATATGTCAGAAATCATCCTCGAGTCCGCGAGATGAAGGCTATAACACTGAATGGGCTCTTCCGGAGTCAAGAGTCCGTATAACCCAGATAAGACCAGGACATCTTGTGACCGCGTACTCCATGAATCGTCAGATATTTCTTTATACAAGCGACCGGCATATCTTTCATGGGCAGAGAGGAAGATACCTTTTTCATTCCCCCCGAAATCTGCACTCATTCTAAGGTCCGCATTATAGGGTAGATCGATTATTCGCTTGCCGTGACGCGTGAATCCGCCGCGGCGTATGTGATCAATTGCCGCTTTTCTTGATTCCAATAAGTAGCGCCTGGCTTCTGACGCCAAGGAGTTGCCTACCGTGTTCTTAGAATCGTAACGTTCGATTCCGCCCCGAAGCTTGTGATTAGAACAAGAAACCAGAACAAGAATCGATTTTTCCATGATCTTGCCCCTTTTTAGCATCCCTCTTCACAGGAGAGGACATCAGCCCCTCCGCTGAGCCCACAACGGTTTGAGATGTCCTTACGGCTACCAGCTAGGCTCCGACTTGGGTCATGATCATCTGGGATCACCTCGGATATTTTATATCGTGAGCTTATCAATGACCGGCTTTAGCGATCTTTCTAGTTTGATCATCGCTTCGATCATCGCCGATTGTATTTCCGGCCATTTATCCTTGTCCTGATAACCTCCAAGTCTAATATCTTTTCTGATTCTGCAGGCCCTTCTTCCCTCTAGCTTTTCCCATATCAGTTTTTCTCCGAATGACCTTTCTATTTCTTCCCTATTTTGATAAAGCTGGTCAAAAATCATTTTATTTTCTTTTTCTGACTCTTTGCCTCTATCGATGTAAAGCTCAACTCTGCCTTCGTGTTGAGAAATTGAGTAGTTATATGCCAATCCCGACTTTCCAGCGCCAGTTCCAGCCCAGCCATACTCTGAAGGCGAGATCTGTGCATGCAGTTTAGTTGATGTTTTTGCTTTATCAAGTAGGCTTTTCCAAAATTGATAACGAATATTATATCTCTCAGCGATTTTTTCTTTTGCCTCACCTGCCTCTCTTGAAACTTCGCTTGGACCGACGATCAGAGTTAAGAGCGGTGCAGGTTCAGAATTTCCTATCCTCATTCCCTCTATCTTTATCAAATAGAATCCCGCTGCCAGGGACTCGTTCAGCCAAGAGATTGCCTTTATGTGTTCGGGACGTGGATCTTTAACTATCCACACGGCTGTTTTTGCTTCTATTGCAGTAAGATATGTAATGAGTTTACCCAGATGACTATGATCACTCTTCTCAAGTTGGTTCTCGATGATGACAGGATTTCCCGCCTCATCCTCTGCTAGCAGGTCAACGTTGAAACCCCCAGCAGGCTTTTCTCTTTCTGCGCTTGAAAGAGATAGTCCAGTGACTTCGTTCAGAATATCAAGATTTTCCTGAAGCCATTTAGTAAACCCTTGCGCTTCGTGTTTCCAAATGTCCCTAAGATCAACTCGCTCAATTTTGCCTATCAATTTTGTATCCTCCCTCAAAAAGCCTAGACTCTCATGGCTATTAGTAATCATCCAAATAAGCAGTCATCAGACAACCGCCCAATCCTCCGACAACACCTCCGCCTGCTCCAGCACCGTCTGAGTCGCTTTATCCTGCTTATCCGGCGGATAACCATGTTTGCGCAGGATACGCTTGACCAGGACCCTTAAATTCGCCCGCACATTTTCCCTTATCGTCCAGTCTATCGTCACGTTAGCCCGCACGGTTACCACTAGTTCCTGGGCGATCTTCCTCAGTGTATCATCCCCAAGAATCTTCACCGCGCTGTCGTTTGTCTCAAGCGCATCATAGAAGGCGAGTTCGTCCTCCGTCATCCCCAATTGCTCGCCCCGGGCATTAGCCTCCCGCATTTTCTTCGCCAAGCCGATCAGCTCTTCAATGACCTGGGCCGCCTCGATCGCCCTGTTCTGATAACGCTTAATCGTCTGTTCCAACATTTCGGCAAACGATCGCGCCTGCACGACATTCTTTCTCCCACGTGCCTTGATCTCTCCTGCAAGCAACTTGCGTAACAACTCCACGGCAAGATTCCGCTGCGGCATACCTCTGACTTCAGCCAAGAACCCTTCGGACAAGATCGAAATGTCCGGTTTCTTGAGCCCCGCCGCGGCGAAGATATCCACCACGCCTTCGGACGCCACCGCTCTTGAGACGATCTGCCGGACCGCCAAGTCGAGCTCTTCTTCTGGTTTCGCATCGCCCGGCGCCCGCTTCGCCAACACGGCCCTCACCGCCTGGAAAAAGGCCACGTCGTCACGGATTCCAAGAGCTTTTTCGTGCGGGACTGCCAGAGCGAACGCCTGTGAAAGCTCGCGAACCGCGCCCAAGAGACGATCCTTACCATTCTCCTGGGCCAGTATGTGTTCTTGCGCCACAGGCAGCAATCCCAGCCGCTGCTCGGCGGTTCCCGATATCCACCTCGACCAATCAAATCCGTGGAATAGCCCGCAGCACACCTCGTGCTTCTCGAGCATGACCGCGACGGCCTCCTCCTGGTCGATTGCTGTCTTCCCCGTGCCCCCGCTCTCCGTATAGGTCGCCAACGCCTGCTTCAGCTCCGCCGCAAGCCCGAGGTAATCCACAACCAGGCCTCCCGGTTTATCATGGAAGACCCGGTTGACCCGCGCGATCGCCTGCATCAGCCCATGCCCGCGCATCGGTTTATCCACGTACATTGTGTGCAGCGAAGGCGCGTCGAAGCCGGTGAGCCACATATCCCGCACAATTACAACCCTGAATGGGTCGTTTGGGTCTCTGAATCGCTTCGCCAGAATCTCCCGGCGCTGCTTATTTCGAATATGCGGCTGCCAATCCGGCAAGTCGGACGCCGATCCGGTCATCACAACTTTCATCATTCCCTCGTCGTCCTCGGCGTGATTCCATTCCGGCCGGAGTGTGACGATCGCCCGATAGAGATCCACGCATATGCGGCGGCTCATGCACACGATCATGGCCTTGCCGTCCATGGCTTCGAGCCTGTTTTCAAAATGCGTAACGATATCCCACGCGACGAGCTCCAGGCGTTTTTCCGCCCCTACGACGGCCTCGAGCTGGCCCCATTTTGACTTGAGTCTTTCCTTGCTCTCGATTTCTTCGCCCTCGGTTACGTCTTCGAAATCCGGGTCTATCTTCGGGCGCTCCGCTTCATCCAGCTCGAGCTTCGCCAACCGGCTTTCGTAGTAGATCGGGACCGTCGCCTTGTCCTCGACAGCCCTTTGGATATCGTAGATGCTGATGTAATCGCCAAAAACAGCTCTGGTGCTTTTATCCGTCAACTCGATCGGCGTGCCGGTGAACCCGATATAGGAAGCATTGGGCAAGGCGTCGTGCATGTGTCTCGCAAACCCGTCGATAAAGTCGTACTGGCTGCGGTGCGCCTCGTCGGCGATGACGACGATATTGCGCCGCGTGGAAAGAACAGGATAGCGATCCCCCTTCTCCTCAGGTAGGAATTTTTGAATGGTCGTAAAAACCACTCCACCCGCGTCGACTCGGAGCTTTTCCCGAAGATCAGCCCGACTTTCGACCTGGACCGGCGGCTGGCGCAAGAGATCCTGACAGCGAGAGAAGGTGCCGAAGAGCTGGCCGTCGAGGTCGTTGCGGTCGGTGATCACGACAATCGTCGGATTCTCCATCGCGGGCTCTCGAATAATGCGCCCGGCATAGAAGGCCATGGTGAGGCTCTTCCCCGCGCCCTGGGTATGCCAAACGACGCCGATCCTGCGGTCCCCTGGCTCACCTCCGGGTTGATGACCTGACTTATATACTCCCGCCCGGAGCCGTATGCCTTTTTTCCCAGACGCACGCAGTGTTTCCTGAATTGCGACATTGACGGCATGGTACTGGTGATAGCCCGCCATCTTCTTGTTGAGCGTTCCTCCGCCGGAGTCTTCGAAAACGATGAAATAACGGATCAGGTCGAGAAACCGCCGTTTATTAAAAACCCCTTGGATAAGAACCTCCAACTCAAGTGTTTTGGGGTCGGCCAGGCTTCCGCCCTCGATCGTACGCCATGGTTTGAACCATTCGCGGCCGGCGCCCACGGTTCCGATGCGAGCCCCCATGCCATCGGAGACCACAAGGGCGGCGTTATAAGCAAAAAGAGAGGGGATTTCCTGCTGATAGGTTTGGAGCTGATGGAAGGCCGTCCAGATCGTCGCGTTCTCATCAGCGGCGTTCTTGAGCTCGATAACAACGAGAGGCAAGCCGTTAACGAACAGCACGATATCCGGGCGACGATTATGCTTGTTTTCCGCGACTGTGAATTGGTTGACCGCCAGCCAATCGTTGTTGTCCGGGCCGTCAAAGTCGAGGACGCACGCTTGAGCGCCGGCAATTGAGCCATCAGCGCGGCGATACTCAACCGTTACGCCGTCTACGAGCCAACGGTGCATCGCACGGTTGCGCGCATCGAGCGACGGCCTCTCGGGCCGGGTCAGCTTGCGAAACGCGTCCTCGATGGCTTCCGGGGGCAGCGCAGGATTCAGCCGAGTGAGTGCCTGGCGTAGACGATTCTCCAGAGCAACCTGACCATAATCTCTGCGCTCGCCGAACAGCTCGCCCGGCGCAATTTCCGGGCCATGTTTGACAGCGTATCGGGAGCTTGCGAACCAAGCCAACGCGGCTTCTTCGATAGTTGATTCTGTCATGAACTCGTGGATCATCATCTTTATGGCGCCTTCGGAGTGGGTGTGCCCAAACTACTTGGCCCACCGACCAGAGTAATGATGACAGCTGCCAGAGCGATGAGAATGACCAACCACCACACCTTGCGCCAGCGAGGCCGGAATAGCCCCAGCATGAACGATATAATCGCGCCGGAAACCCCTGCTTGCAGGCCAAAGCTGTTGGTATGGTTCTTGAGCCAGTTCCAAGGAAGCCCATAGACCAGCATCTCGAATCCGATGATCAGCACCGTAGAAACGCCAAGCGCAGCCACAACTGCATACAAATGCGCTGCACGTTCCGCTTTTTTCCTAGCTTCAGCTTCCTGCATAGTTGCCTTCTCCGCCACGCCCTTCGCAGCCTCTATCTCCTTCAACTTCGAAAAAACATTTTTTGCTTTCGCCTCGGCATCGCTTTTGGAGGTAGAAAGTCTTTCAACTTCTTCCTCTTTATCCTTTACCTTGGCGGCTATCTCCGCCTCTGCCTTCTTTTTCTCTTCAAGTTCCTTCTCGGCCCTCGACTTTTCAGACTCCAGAACCTCAACCCGTCTTGCCAAAGCCGCACGTTCTTCAAGAAGCGCTTGGTTCTCCGTCGCAATGGCCGATTCTACCTGTGCGTGGAACTGCTCGTCGTTCTCGGCCGAGCGGAGTTGATCAATCAGCATGTCATTCGAAAGTAATCTGGCCGCCGTTTCCTCGCGGAAATCCTTATATGCAGCAAGGAGGGCAAGCATCTTCGAGCAAGCCCTAGACGCACCGCTTCCAATGGTTCTGAACTCCGGTATGGCAAAGGTTTCCGCGAAAGACCGGTCAAAATCCTTACTGGCTGGTATAAATGGCCGAAGGATTTGCCAAAGCACATTCGGTAACACAACGGACGCCAGAGACTTTGCGTTCCGGCTGGCCTTGCTGTCAAATCGGTACAAAGCGTAGTCGCATGTCACAAGCAATGCACCCGCTTCAATCGTAGACTGAGCGTTGCTCCGAAAAGAACGCACGCAATCGAGCACGGCTACGTCATGAGCTATCAGCTCATAAGGCTTTTCCTTTGGTAGCCGCGTCAAGAAATCTTTGTACTCAGTCTCGAGGGTAGCACGCTCCGTTAGCCTATCAGTTGGCGGCCGATAAACAATAATCTGGCGCTCATTCAGAAGCACATCCACATGCTGATACGGCCGCAGAAACGCGTCGACATCAATCCCGGTTTCGGCATTCTTCTTGTGGTATTTGAGTTCGATGCCAGACATGAAAGGTGAAGTTGTAGCTGCCCGGCTCAGCGCCTGCGGCCACTTGTTCCGACGGAGCATGTCACCATAACGAGATATAGAAACTTGGAGTTCCTGAAGCGTTGCTTCGTGATATCGCAATTCAATAGGCAATTTGTGCTGGGCGATTACATCCAGCAGCTTATGTGAAACCTCAACAAGGGGGTGCACGTGAAGGTCAAGAACTCCAAAAAGGAAGTTCGTATCGCAGAATAGCATAAATGGACTGAGCTTCTCGCGGAAACGTACCGCAACTTCCGGAGAAACCGACAACGAGAAGTAGTTGGCTGCCCCGTCGGCACATTCGGCGATAAACTGAGCCCTCTCTGGGTACTCCCCGGCCTTTGCCAAGAAATCGGAAATTGCATGCCTGGCCCCCTCCCGATAAGATAAGTCAAATCTCGCCTTCACAACCTCGGCAAGAAGGGTTGATAGGCTTGTGGCATGCTCCGTCGGCAATTCAACCGCTGGGTCAAGAAAGACAACAACCTGAATTCCATGCCGTACGAATGCCTTTGCAAGATAGTCCTGCAGCGCAGCCCATGCGAGTTCGGCGTCGACGTCGGGGAACCGCCTTATCATTTCCGCCATCCATTGCATCTTGACCCGGTCTTGCAGTTCCGACGCCTGCTCAATGCGCAGCTTGACTTTCGCACGGGCTTCAGGGGTGAGAACGTAATTCGTTCCCATGGGCTTGTAGACCTGTCCATCGGATGTCAACTGATCCAACGCTTCCTGAACCTGATGATTTGGGGCTTCGACACCGAACATGGTCTTCAGAATGTCGGCCACATCCTGAACGCTGGATGCTTTCTCCTCTTCGAATGTGAGTAGCGTATGGAGGACCAGCTTCCGAAGACTCTCAGCAGGGCTTTTTGTCTCAGCGATGGCAACATAGTTGCACATCTGTTGAAAAGCAGTGCTAGGCATCGAAATTGTGATTTTTGACTCTGCAGGTAACGACATTAGACAATCCCTCCCATGAACTTCTTGACATCTTTGGTGCGGATTTCGCCGAATATGAGCTTGGGCAGCAGCGCGTCGCGCAGGGCGGCGAGGATGCGGGATTGTACAATGTTGTTCTCGATGGTCTGGTCAATTGGGAAAGCAGCCTTCTCGAAGTCCAATACGAGGTGCGGAGGTGGAGCAATGGACTTGATTCGATGAAAATCGTCCTTGTTGATGCATCCGAAGACTGTTCCCTCGGCCTCGAAGTCCCCGAAAACGTCGACCAGTGAAAGCATAGCGTGGTAGGTGTATGACCGGCTACTGCTTTTGTGGCGGATTGCAGCCACTCCACGACCGACTGAGCACCTCTCTAATGCCATGTTGATATCGCCTACAGGCGCACGAACGCTCACGAGAGTATCTCCTGGATCGGCAAACCGCGTAGGCGCGGTGCAGAATACCCGGTGGCTTGGATAGCGGAATCCAAAGTCGGCGCGTCCTTGAAAGAAAGGTATCCCTTCGCCAATATCATTATATGTTTCGCCAGGCGGGGATTGCCCCATCGTTAGAATGAATTCCTCACCGACCGTGCTGATCCCCCACCCCTTCGGAATCTCGCCCAGCTCCAAGTCCTCGAAGGAATCGGGGAAGAGGTCGGTAATCTCCTTGGGCAGGCCGTGGTCGCGGCCCTCGGCTTTGGCGCGGACGGGGTCGAAGTCCACGAACCACGACTTGAAGATCGCCCGTGCAATGGCCTCCAGCGTCTCGTTCATCCGCCAGTTCAGCTCGATTTTGTCGTCCAGCGTGCCAAGGATCTGGGCGATGGCGCGTTGTTCTGGGAGCGGTGGGACAAGAATCTCAATAGTGCGCAAGTACGTCACTGGCTGAGCAATCGAGGGAACACCTACCTGAGATGCGTTGGCTAGCAGCTTGTGCTGGCCCTCGGGCGTCTTGAAATACGCCACCACAAACTCTGGAATGACCTTTGAACGGTCGCAGCGCATATAGAACTGACGCTGCGAAATAACATAACGCTCGAACTTCGAATCCTCCGGGACATACGCCACCTGCCCGATGTTGCCTGCGTGCGTAAAGATGATGTCCCCACGTTGAACATTAGCATTCTTGAGACGATCAGCATGCTCGTAACTCACAAAGTTGAACTGGACGCTCTCGGCAACCTTGAAGCCACGCAAATGTTGACCGCTGATCACAGGCACGCCGGTTGGGACGAAGGTCTCAACCTTGATCGAGGAGCCGAATGGCCCCATCGCCACTTTCTCGGCGACTTCTTCAATCCTCGCTGCGCGCCACTCATGTGCCATACCCAAGCTCCTTCAAGTTTCTAGCAATAGCCTCGTCCAGCTTTCTTGCCTCGGCCTGCTGCTCGCGCAGCTGGCCAACCAGCCGCTTCATCTTCTCCTCGAACGGTTCGCCATCGTCTTCCCGCACCTCCGCGCCGACGTAGCGCCCAGGCGTGAGTGCATATCCTTGCTTACGAATTTCCTCGAGCGTCACCCTCTTGCAGAAGCCGGGCACGTCGGCGTACTTGCCCGAGTTTTTCTCACCGCGCCAGGCATGGTAAGTGCCGGCGATGCGCATAATATCCTCGTCGGTGAGCTCTCGGTGAGTACGGTCCACCATTCGCCCGAGCTTTCGTGTATCAAAGAAGAGCACTTCGCCGCGACGGTCACGGAAACGGCTGTTCTTCTTATCGCGCGCCAGAAACCAAAGGCAAGCCGGGATCTGCGTCGAATAAAAGAGCTGGCCGGGGAGCGCCACCATGCAATCCACAAGGTCTGCCTCCAGAATATTCTTGCGGATCTCGCCCTCGCTCGATTGGTTGGAGGACATCGAACCGTTGGCAAGGACGAATCCTGCCAGTCCCGTCGGCGCGAGGTGGTGGATCATATGCTGAACCCAGGCGTAGTTGGCGTTGCCCGGGGGTGGCACGCCATACTTCCAGCGCTTGTCGTCTTTCAGCAATTCGCCGCGCCAGTCGCTTACGTTGAAGGGCGGATTGGCAAGGATGAAGTCGGCTTTGAGGTCCGGGTGGCGGTCGTTATGGAAGCTGTCGCCGTGGGCGATCTGGCCTTCGATGCCGCGAATGGCGAGGTTCATGCGGGCCAGCCGCCAAGTCGTGTAATTCGACTCCTGGCCATAGATGGCGATATCGTTCTTTGCCTTACCTGCGTTGCCATTCCCGGTAGCATGGGCCTGGATGAACTCGATTGACTGCACAAACATCCCGGAGGAGCCGCAACAGGGGTCGTACACCCTCCCCTTGTACGGCTCAAGCATCTCGACGAGCAGGCGCACAATACAGCGCGGGGTATAGAACTCGCCACCCTTCTTGCCCTCAGCGCTGGCAAACTGAGAAAGGAAGTATTCATAGACCCGACCGAGATTATCCTTAGAGCGGCTCTCCGCGTCGCCGACCATGATATTGCTGATGAGGTCGATCAACTGACCGAGCCGCGATTTATCCAAGGCCGGGCGGGCATAGTCCTTGGATAGAACGGCTTTGAGAGTCGGGTTATCGCGCTCGATGGCTGCCATCGCGTCATCCACAAGTTGGCCGATCGTGGGCTGCTTAGCCTGGGCCTTGAGATGCGACCAGCGCGCCTCGGGCGGCACCCAGAAGATGTTTTTGGCGCGGTACTCGTCGGGGTCTTCCGGGTCGGCACCCTGAGCTCGCTCAGTCACGAGCTTGGCTTGATGCTCTTCGAATGCGTCCGAGATGTACTTGAGGAATATGAGGCCGAGGACGACGTGTTTATATTCGGCCGCGTCCATACTACCGCGCAGGGCGTCGGCCGCGGCCCAGAGCTTGGCTTCAAAGCCGAGGATGGCGCCGTTCTTGGTGGGTTGGGCTTTGGGTTTCTTTTGTCTAGGAGACATCTCTATCCTCTCTTTGCAAAACCTTCTTCACGCTCTAAAAATATTGTCATTATGCCAAATCAATAGTTCATTGCTCGGGCGATCTTCCGGGAGCCCGGGAAGATGGCCCAGGGGTTTGCCGTGGAATGGATAATACGACCGGCCGTTTTCGAATTCTTCTTTGAGGCGGCGGCTGACCTCGATGCGATATTCGGGCGTGACGGTTATATAACCGCGGTCGAAGAGGCGGTGGAAATCGCTCCGCAGGAGCAGGCCGTTGTTCACGGCATGTGGCCCGCTTTCGTTAAAGGGCTTGATGTGTGCGGCTTCGAGAGCCGGCAGGGAATGTTCCTCTGTTATCGCGCATGCACGATGGTAGGCATCGGTAACCATGATCCGGAAAGTCCCTTGGCCGAGGCGCGGGCGAACGAGCATCTCTTTTCCATATCGAGCCAAATCCTCCACCCGTTGCTCGGGCATCATATAGCCCGGCAACTTCGCCAGCCGTATCTGGATCTTTTCCCAAAGCGATTTCCCGGGTTCCTCGGCGGTGGTGTAGTGCTTTCCCTGCTGGATCGCAGACCGCCAATCCGAAGGAACAGGGATCCATTCCGGGCGGTCAAAGAAGAAGGGCTGCGTCAAAAGGATGCAGCCGATCATGAAATCGTCGCGGCTGCTAAGACTTTCCCGGCGGCGCTTGACAATCAAGGCCCGCAGATCGCTGAACGACCGTGCGCCGTTCTTGATATCGAAAGTCTCCCAGGCCAGGCTGATCGGAAGAATCGTCTGCTTGAGGAAATAGCCCCCGCCGGCGATATGGTTGAATGGGCTGCGGAGTTTAAATAGGAACGGTTCTCCCGGCTGAAGGACCCTGAAGGCCTTCGAGCCACCTCCAGGCTGCCAAAAATTCACTTCGTCGATCCCCGCAACACGCGAGACGACATCGAACCAGTCGTTGTCCGTGACGTGGGCGTAGAGCTTCATCGCCTAGCCCCCAACTCACAGCACCGAAAAATCATCTTTCTCCGGCTCCCTTCGTCCGGTGTCTCGCGAACCTTCACCTCTCGCCTGCTCCCCTTCTCCCCCTCTATCCGCCCCGGCTCGCCACTCCCCGCTCTCTTGCATCGTCAGATGCCCTTGGGCAGCGGCCTCTTTCAGCACGGCCATCTCATCGAATTCCGTCCCCTTGACCGTGCTCAGGTAAACCCATTGGGTGGCACGCGCTACGCCCACGAACATCATCCGCCTCAACTGCTCGCGGCGGGTCCAGTCGTAGGCCTTGGCCGTGAGCCGCGGCAGGAGGACGCTGTCGAAGGTCAGGCCCTTGGCCATGAAGAAGGTGGCGATCTTGGGGACAAGGTTGGTGAAAGAGCAGGTGACCTCGACCTTGCCGGCCTTCTCCTTGGTCGCGGCCTTCTCGACCGTGACGCCGCGCTCGGCCAGGCCCTCGGCGATGCCGTGGAGGAGGCGGTTGGTCGGGACAATGATGCCGATCCGCTCGTTCATGACCTGGCGGGACCGGACGACCTCGGCCAGGCGGTCCATCTCTCGGTCGAAGGAATCCGCGACGTAGCCGAGCGGCCGCTCCTTGACCCGCTGGGCGGCGCTGATTTGGGCCAGGAACTGGGCCCGCTTCTGGCCGTCCTCGATGAAATGGGCCGCGAGCTCGGCCACGTAGACGGCGTTCCGGAAGGCGCCCAGGATAGTAATCTGCGGCGTCGTGACGTGGAGCCGGTCGAAGATGAATCCGGCCTCGGCACCGTCCTCGAAGATCTTCTGCTGGGGGTCGGCGAAGACCGTGACGTGGCGGGCGGCCTCGTGGATGATCTCGTAGGCCTCGGGGCTGAGGTCCTGGCCTTCGTCGACGAGGACGAACTCGAGCGCGTTCTGGAGGTCGCGCTTGCCGCGGATGAGGCCCAGGACGCGGCGGCGGATGGCCGGAAAGTCGATGTCGCGGCCGTTGGGTTTGCGGGGCAGGCGCGGGCCGAAGTGCTTCTCGAAGAGGTCCACACACCAGAAGTCGAAGGTGCTCACCACGCGGTCAGGGAGATTGAGGAACTCGAGGCCCGAGCGGATGTATTCCTTGATGACGTTGGTGAAGACGAAGACCCGGTAGCGCTCGGGCGGGATGCGGTAGGTTTCGGCGAGATGGGCGGCCCGGTGGACAAGGACCTGGGTCTTGCCCGAGCCGGCCATGCCGAGGACGACCCGGTTGACGGTGGGCGGGAGCTCGACGACGCGGGCCTGGTCGGGCGTCAGGTCTTGGCGGGGGATGAGCCAGGTGATCATCAGGACGCTTTCCCTTTGGGCTTGCGGCGGGCTTTGGCTGTTGCTGCGGCGGATGATTCATCAGCGGGGGACGGCCCGTCATCCATGACGGCCGGGCGCAGGACGTCGTCGCGGGTGGGGGTCGATTTGGCGCGGCGGTGGCGCTTTTTCTGCTCATCCTCGGCACGCTTGCGGACCTCGTCGTTGCTCGCAGTCTGGGAGGCGGTAAGGAGCCAGCCCAATCGCCAGTCGTCGAGGGCGGCGGGCGGGGCAAAGGCGCGCACGGCTTGGGCGGCGGCGGCGAGGGATTCCTCGGTCCGACCGAGGGATTCGAGGCAGATGGCTTTGAGGCTCAGGTAGGGGCCGGGGTCGCTTGTCTTGCGGATCGCCCGCTCGATCGTCTCGAGGGCTTCGGCGTGACGGCCCCGGCGCCTGTAGCTAAGGGCCAGGTTGAAGAGCGGGCCGGCCCAAAGGGGTTCGGCCTTGTCGGCCTCGAGAAAGGCCGTCGTGGCCCGGTCATCGTCGCCGAGCTCCATGAAATAAATCCCCTGAAGGTTAAGGATCTCGGCGTCGGGGCGCGAGATGCGGCTCTGGGCCGTGCGCAGGTAGTCGAGGGCCTTCTCGCGCTGGTTGAGCTCGGCATACATCCGGGCGAGGTCAATGTAGGTCGCACGGTCGCGGGCCGTGCCGCCCTGGTGCTGGCGCAGCTCTTCCTCGACTTTCTCGATCTTGAGTTGGGTCGTGTGGGGGTTGGCGATGTTTACGAGGGGATTCTCGATGGTCACTTCGAGGAGGACCGACGGGCGGGCGGCGAGGTAAGCCCGGCATTCGAACTGCTTGCCGCGGGTCAGGCGGTATTCCAGGACGATCTCGTCGCCGGGTGAAACGCCCTCGGGGAGAGACCAGACCTCGTCGAGAAGTTGCTGTTTGTCCTGCTCACCGATGACCTCTAAGCGGAGCTCGCGGACGGGGGAGGAAGCGGTCGGCGGGACGCGCAGGGGCTCGGCAAGATACGAGCCGTCCTCGGGGAAGGGCAATGGGGTGCCCGAAGGGATGAGCGGGTTGAGCTTGCCGTCGGAGGTGATGAGCGCGATCCCGTCGTGGAGGACGGGCTGGATGAGGGGGCGGCCGGTAAGGGCCTTGAAGGCGGCGTTCCAGGCGGCCC
>Ga0315293_10002904_pt1 | contig 16488 bp, 21 predicted proteins | sample YL17G13_20_MG_FD_203071 | JGI IMG/M metagenome (GOLD analysis project Ga0315293, IMG submission 203071) | Sediment microbial communities from Yellowstone Lake, YNP, Wyoming, USA - YL17G13_20 | ecosystem: Environmental > Aquatic > Freshwater > Lake > Sediment | place: USA: Wyoming | collected...
TATATTATTATATGAAGAAAACGATTGAGAATCGTAAAAGAACCAATAAATCTTATTTATTCGGACCAGGCAATAACGCTAATCCTAATGGTAGACCTAAAGGCACTCCAAATAAAATAACAAAAGAAGTTAAAGAAGTTATCTCTGAAGTATTTGAAAATATGGGTGGAGTGGAAGCGTTTACTACTTGGGCTAAAGCCAATCCTAAAATATTCTATCCGTTTATTTATACGAAAATCATTCCTAAAAATATTGAAATTGATAATACTGATGGCAAACCGTTTGAAGTAAGAGTTATCAATGGTAATTAAAGGGTTTGAGTTAGGTCATAATGGACAGAGCAAAGAAATCAAGTTTTACAAAGATTCTAAAGAAAACGAAAAACAGATTAGATACTTCAATAATTTGTTTGACAAAAACTTACAATTATATAATTGTAACCGATATGGAGAATATGCATACTTTGGGGCGTTTCGCTGTTCCAAATCGTTTAGCCAACAGTTAGCGGTCTTTCTTATTTGTTTGCATTATCCCAAAACGAAAGCTGTTTATATCCGTGAAACTTACGACGAATTGAAAGACTCGGTTATAAAACAGTTTAATGACGACTTTGAATATTTAGGAGCGTATGAGTATAGAATCTCGGATAGAGTTGCTAAGTTTAAAAACGGGTCAGAGTTACGGTTCAGAACGTTCGAAAAAGATACTGGAATATTATCGACGGAATATGATGTTATAGCAGTCTGCCAGGTTGAAGATATTCCTCACGAGTTGTTTTTGCAGCTGATTGGTAGAGCATCAGGCAGAATCTTAGGGCAGAAAGGAATAATTTTAGTGGAAGGTAATCCCGCAAGCGGTTGGGTTAAAGACAGATACAGGGACCAGTCAATAGAAATGTTAGAACAGAAAGGTATATTTTGTATTCCTGATGGAGTAACACCGGACAATCCGTTTGTCACAGCAGAATATAAACAATGGCTTATAGATAACTATCCAAAGTTCTGGCTTGATAGATATTATTATGGATTATGGGATAATCGTGAAGAGCTTGTATTCAGTGAGTTTAACGAATCAAAGTATGTAATCGAACCAATAAGCCCAAGAGACATCCCCAAAACTTATGTTAAGCGTAACGGGTTTGATTGGGGATGGAACAATCCAAGTTGTATACTACGAGCGTTTTTAGATTATGACGGACGTTTAACAATATACGATGAATTTTATCAATCTAAAACTTTACCCGAAAACTTAGCTGAATGGAATAACCAGTATGGCAAGGTATTAACAGTAGCAGACCATTCGATGAAAGGTTTGAAAATGCCCACCAAAGATGATGAAAACAAAACAGTCTGGAGTGAGTGCGAGAAATACGGAATGTTACTTCAAACTTGCAACAAGGAAGAACTATCTAACATCATACTTACCAACAGTCTAATGAAACAAGATAAGTTCAGAATAACTAAAAATTGCGTCAATACATTGAGAGAAGTAAAGAACTGGAAATGGAAACGGTTGAAATTAGGCCAGGACAAGAACATGCCTGAAGAAGCGATAGACAAAGATAATCATGCTTGTGATACCATAAACTATTTAGTAGCAGATTTGTTTGGCGAACAAGCACCAAACCCAGCAGACGCAGAGTTCAAAAAATCGTTGCAGTACGTAGTTATGAAACATAACACAAAACAGTTGGCGTATGTGAATAGTTAAAAATGAAATACAAATACGATAGAGAATTAGGTAAAGTAGTTGAAATATCAGGAACAAAACATAACGGGTTCAAGAAGTTTTTCGACTGGTCTCTTGGTAAACAGATTAATAGTTTAGACGATATAAAAGCGATAGAAAAAAAAGGTCAGATATTTACTACAGTCAGGGAAGTAGAAGAACTGAAAAAGAAAAAAGAAAAGTGGAGAGAAGAATTACATTTAAAACAGATAGAAAAAGGTATTAAGAATATATTGATAGACGGTAATCAGGGCAGGAAGTTTAGTATGGAAAACAGAGAACATCGGGAACGATGTTTAGCGGAAATGAGAAGAAATTAAATGAGTTTACTTGGTAAAGCGGCAAACTATTTAAAAGATTTAACTGGTAGGAATAAATTATCAAAACCTCAAGACCACGATGATTTGTTCAGGCTCATTTCTAATATATGGGATAAGTGCGAGAACAAATCTGGATACGTTAAAAAGCAAAGAAGTTACTGGAACGGCGAATTACAGAACTCTTTATCAACTCTTGGATATTTTTTAGGTCAGGATAGGTCAAACTACAATATTGTCAAATCGATAACAGAAACTAAAGTTAAAAACATGCTTGATTGCCAGTTTGTTATTACCGTAGTTCCTGATTACGGTTCTTTTTACGATATAGATAAAATGAAAGATGTGCGAGATGTAGCTGATATATTTACAGACGCATTGAGGGGAATAGACAAAGCAAACAATGTGGATTGTATTGAAGAACAAATTGCGAGAGATGGTGAGCTATGCGGATTTGGTGGTTCTCAGGTTGAATTGTCAACTACTGATAGGGCTGATGGCGAAATCAAGATTAAATATATACCAGCAGAGAATTTACGGTGGAACAAAACCGCTTCACAAGACCATATTTCTGCAATTGGATATATAACTGAATATACACCTGCGGAAGCGAAAGAATTATACGCTAAATTAAATGGCGTTTACGACGAAGAACTCTGCAAGAAAATTGATGATCTATCTGAAAACGTATACGAACGTGAAGGCCATAAATCGCAGACAGGAGCAGTATTGAATTACGTTAACACCGCCAACAATACCGGTGGCAGAGCGTTTATAGAGGCAGGGAGTGACGGTATACAATGTGGCAGAGTAGTCAAACTTGTAACGTTGTATTTATTAGACGATTCGGTGTATGCTCCCGAAGAAACCGACTCTAACGAGACAGAACAATTAAAACAAGAATATATCAAAGCGTTCCCTGACGGCAGGAAAATCGTATTTTGTCCAAGAGACAATAAAAAAGTTATATTATTGGACGAACCCGCTCCAACGGGATTTAAAAAGTTAGGGAATATAGATGTTTATAATCATACCTATACCAATAGTTTAGCCGGTAAGGGAAGTATTGACGATATTATACCTATACAAGACAGGATAAACGGATTATTCGCTAAATACCGGGAAAAAGTAAGTTTTGATTTCGATACGTTAATCGGTCCCGATGACTTAACGGAGGACGGTAGCGATATAGTTAAAAGCGGTTACACAAAAGTTCCATCGTTTAACCAAACTAAAATACCCGCTTTTATTTCCTCCAACAGTATGGAAAAAGCGAAAGAAATTTTAGTCGCTATCGAATCGTTTGTTAAAGGCGCTTACGAATTAGCACATATTAACCAGATAATGATGAGTGGCCAGCAACCGAGTGGAATAACCAGCGGAGAACAGATAGAACGTTTACAGGAATCACCGATGGTTGATATTCGAGCTCAGCAACGTAATTTCAAGAATTGGAAAATAGCTGTTGGTGAAAAATGTTTGTTGCTTATTATACAAAATTATACTACACAACGATTAATATTTCTTACCTCTGCGATTGACGGCGCTAAGATAGCTAAAATCGATACGAACAACGAAACAGGTGAAAAGAAAATAATATTATACAAAGAAATTGAAGGTAAAGTAGAAGAAACTAAAAGTATAGATTTTAACAACGAATGGAAATTTAAAGTTGAAGTTATTGCGGGAACAGAAATACCAAGAAGCAGGAAAGAAAACGCTGCTTTAGCGGATAAAATAGCAGTATCACCTATAATGCAATCGGGCAATATACCGTTAATAGAAATGTATCTGGAATCACAGGATTATCCTAACCGAAGAGCGGTAGTGACATTACTAAAACAACAGCAAGACGCTATGGTAAAGAACCCGCATGTAATGACGATTGAAGATATAATCAAAAACCCGCCTGTTTGTACAGCTGTTTCGAATTTGTTTAAATCGTTAGATGGGTTTAGTAAAGCCCAAGGACAGTTGCTATCAAGTGTTGGTTTAGATCCATCAACAAATACATTGACTACAGCTCCAGCAGATAAAATAACGTCAAAATCACAGGTAAAAGATATAGCCGTAGTTGTACCTCAGCAAATTTCAGAAAATCCAGACCAGATTGTTTTTGGGAATAAAACAGCAAGAGAAATAGAGGACAAGAAACAAGTCCTGATAGAGAGCAAAAAACAAGCTCAAAAAGGAGGTGTTCTGCAATGAAAGATTTAGTGTATGGTGAGGAGTTTGAATTTAAAGGGATGACACTTAAATTTAAGGTTAGGGGTATTTTACCGGCAGGTCAACCATTGCAATTAAATTTTAGTGGAGAAAAGATTTATAACGTCGAAGTAAATGGAAGATGTGAATATATGAAAGAATCGTTTTTGGATATGTTAAATGTTAGTCAGGTAAAAGCTGATATAGGTATTGGTATTGGTAAACCAACAGAACTTATAGGAGAAAAAACAGAAAACCTAATAAAAGCATTACCAAAAATATTAGGCAGACCGCCTAAAAAAAGGAGGGGTAAATAGATATGCCACCAGAAATGGAACATTTACAAGAAGATGAAAAAAGGTTTGATGAAATATTGCAGTTGTTAGAACAAGCAAAACAAGATCCGTCTGTAATAGACCAGATTATCCAGATTGTTTCTGAAATGAAATCAAAAGACGAAGGTGAAGAAAAGCAGGGAGAAGTAGAGGAAACAGGTCTAACCGTAAAAGGTTCTAAGCCAAGTTTCGAAGAGAAACTGCAAAAAGTAATGGCTCAAAGAACAGGAGGGTAGTATATGGTAAATATACCAAAAGAAGAATGTAAATTTGTATCTCCAGAAGAGTTTGGTTTGCCACAGCAGATGTCTAACGCCCAGTTAGTTAAAATGGCAAAAGCAATTAATGGGATGACAGAAAGATTATCGAAAGAAGAATTGAAACAAAAAATAGCGGAATTAACTAATAAATTAAACGAAACGCAGGGATAAACAAGCCCGGAACAAATGGGTAAACATTCCCAAACAGGAGCAGTAAAAATGGAATCTACAACAGTAGTAGCAACAGAACCTACAACAGTAGTAGCAACAGAACCGGTAAAAGAAAGTTTAACTCAAACGAGTTTGTCTGGAACAAAACCAGAGTCGTTGGGCACACAGGTAGGGGTCAAAACAGACCTTGCAAAATCTGTATTGCCTGAGGCTAAATGGTATGAGAAAGACGAACGATGGGATAAGGTATGGAAAAAGAATCCAGAGAATATCATAAACGGATATAAAACTCTGGACGAAATCCTTGAAACGAAGTATAAACCTACATTCAAGATGTGGGAAGATTTACAAGGTAAATTCAAGGGTGTCGGTATTGACTCAGGTAAAATTGACGATTATATAAACGAATATAAATCGTTAAAAGACCCTAACAATGCCGTAAATCAAGTTTATAACTTATTGAAAGAGCTTATTTCCGACGACGATTTAGCGGCTCAGGATTTCGATTTGGCTATTGAAAAAATCAAGGAAGGTAAACTGTCACGTAAATATCCCGGTGTTGACGCAGAGTTACGAGAGAAACTAATAGCCCAAGAGAAAGAAACTCACGAGCTGAAACAATGGAAAGAGAGTTTAGAACAGCAAGAAAACGACAAGTTATCTTTTGATAATGTTACAAAATCGCTTGATAGCATTAAAAAGATTGCCGAGTCCAAAGGGTTTGAGTTTAATGATAGTATCAAAGCAGAGTTTCTTAAGCATTGTCAAGAAAAAAATGTGCCTACAGCATATATAGTACAGGAATTTAGAAATAAATACGATGAAGCTCTGGATAAGTCTTACGAGAACAAGTTGAAATCAAGTATGCTGGAAGAACAGCAATCCAAAAATAAAACTACTATACAAGTTACTAAATTACAGAAAAACGATTTATCCAAAAAGAAAAGTTTTGAAGAACGATTGGGTGAATTGCTAAATCCTAAAAAATAGTTAATTGTATAGAGTTTAAAAGGAGATAATAAAATGACAGTTCAAGCAAACGAAATGGCGTCGGGAGTAACTCAGCTTATCCTCGACAAATGGCATGACGGGTTGGCTTTTACTACGCCGATGTGGGATATGGCGGTAAAAGGTGAAGGCAGAGAAAAAGAAACTGGAGGAACATTCTTGCAGTTTCCGATCAAATTAATCCCTAACGTAACCCAGGGATTTATAGCGGGTTCAGGTGGCAACGTAGGTGTTACACCATCAGTTCAAAACCAGTGGGGATATTTAAACTGGAAATATGTATATTGGGCTAGTAATTTCACCTTGGCCGATATGACTATTGCAAACGGAGAACAAGACAAAATCAAAATATTAGCAAAGAAAATCAAAGGTGCAATGGGAGACGCTGCACGGCTTATGGCTTATGCAACGTTTAATGGTTCTGGTTCAAACGCTCTGGCTTTCGAAGGGCTTGCAGACGTGGGCGCAGCTTCAGGTACCGCCTACGCTTCTTTAACAGACACTGATTATTCAGAGGCAACAGCATATTTGCCTTATATTTCAACTGCTACAGTTATTTCGTATTCAAACATAGTTGAGATAATCAACAAAATCAAAGGCAGAATACAGCAATCTGAATATAACCCTGAAAGAATTTTTGGGTTGATGAATGACGGAGTGTTCTCTAAATTTCAAGCGGCAGTGCAGAACGCTCAGATGTTTATAGACAAGAAAGACCTCTATTCAGTTGGCTTCCAGGGTTTTCGGGTTAATTCGGTCGAATTTTACCAGGATGCGTACTGTCAGGGCACTAATACCGCCTCAAGCACAAACAATTATCTGTGGGTAGTCCCGATGGACGTAATGAAATTTCATTACAAATTTGGTTTTGATGTTGCCAGTCCATTCGATACAGAAGAATTGAGAATACCAGACCAAGCAATAGTAACAACTCAGAAATTTATTGCTGGAAACTGGGTTTGCACAAACAGACGTTTAATCGGAGTATGCAAAACATTAACACTATAAAATTAAAAAACGAATATTATACTTGCTCTTTCTTACGAGGGGGAGCAGGTATAAATTCGTATAAATAAGGGAGGAGAAAATAATGAGTCAAGTAATAAGAAAATATCCGTTAGGTAATTTTGCTGATTTAACTACACCGACGGCGACACAAAATCCCGCCTATAAATTAGGCGATGAAGTCGCTATGTGGGATGGTGATTATAAAGCACGAAAAGTATTTAAATATGTGTATTCTGGAATAGGGTTAACACAATATGGTGCATACCAGATTACCAATTCTGGTGTAGCTGGAACAGAAGTCCAGTCAGTAGCTTTCACGAGTGGATTCGCAACAATTCCTGGACCGCTTGTTGGTATCACTCCAGTTACTGTAACCTCAGGTTACTATTGTTTTTTACAGACTGAGGGACATTGCACTGGATTGATAGCAGCGACGTCTACTAACGTAGCTGGCTGTGCGTGTTTAACAGCAGCAGCAAGCGCTTCGCTGGTTGGTTCTACAGCAACTACACCATTGACATCGACGGTAGCATATTATGTTTCAGGTACTTCGGGCGCTTCTGGAGTGATGTATTTACCAGGCGGAGTTCCAAGGATAATTACAACCTAATAGGAGGGATAAAACATGTCTCAAAAAATTACTACATACGCATTAGGTGTTGATACTGATTTAACAACACCAACAGCAACGAAAAATCCCTCTTATCAGCTGGGTGATGAGCTAATATTATGGGATGAGGATTATAAAAGTAGAAAAGTATATCAGTATATATATTCTTCTACCGGTTGCACAGCATATCAACCGTTCCTGATTAGACACACCGGGACTGCAGGAACAGAGGTACAAACTAATATAGCTAACGTTTCTGTACCCAAAAAAACGTGGCAGTTAGGTATTCCTCAAGTAGCTATCACAAGCGGATATTATGGGTTCGTTCAGACAGAAGGAGTTGGTACTGGATTGGTTACTACCAATTCGTCAGGATATATTGCAGGAGCCAGAATGACCTGGACAAAAGACGCTACTTCTTTGGTTGGCTCGACAGTATTGATAGAAAACGCTCAGACAGTAGCATATTTAGTTACAGCAACGTCAGGCAGTTCAGGTAAAATATATATGACAGGTAAACCAGTGATAGTCTTATCAACATCGGGAGCGATTGTATAGATGGCAGAACGAGTTGTCAACATAATAGGGATGGGAATTAGTGCAAAGCAAGTTCCCGACACGGGAGAAAACTGGGTGATTAACGTTGCCTATAAAAGAATCCCGACAGGTAAAGTCAACAAAGTATTTTTCTTTGATGATTTTCCTTCTTTTTTGTCTGATGACCCGATAATTCCGCCAGTAGACTATACGTTTCTAAAAATGTTGAAAGATAACCCTGAGGTAGAAGTTATATCCCGTTATGCGGAGAATATAACCATACCAACAGGTGAGGTCGTCGGTAAAGTTAGTTCATATCCATTAGAAAAAGCGTTGGATTTAGCTTATATAGGATATTTTACATCTTCAATGGCTTATACAATCTGTTACGCCATACTCGAAAAAGTAGACCGTATCAGATTGTATGGCTTTGAGGTGTGGTCTGGTTGCGACTCTAACGAGTATGCTTTCCAACGGCCTTGTGTGGATTTCTGGTTGGCGTTTGCTATGGGTAGAGGTATAAAAATTGAATTACCCTACTACATGATACACACTCTTTCGCCAGAAACTAATTATTTTTATGGATATGCCAAGAAAGAATTAATAAAAAACAGTCAATTAAATAAATAAAGGGGGGATATTAAAATGGCTTTTGCTTACACGAAAAGTTCGCAAGAAGGACATGGGTTTGGTTTAAAAACTGTATGCGGAACATTCTCTAACGTTTCAGCTGGTACAGGCGGAGTAATATATACAGGATTGAGCGTAGTTATTGCTATGACATTGTCAAGCAATTCTACAACCCATGCGTATATTACTGACGTCCCGGCTGGCGGTGTTCTAAAACCAAACGATGGGATCACTATTGTTACTGGTTCTACCGATTATGGGACTTGGATTGCTTGTGGTTTGTAATTGTATTATAGTAATCTAATTTAAAATTGAGGTATAAAATATGAATGTTCAAGACGCTTATACCCGGATATGTTTTGATATCGGAACCGCTGACGACACTTCTGGCAGGTCGGTAAATCCGCAAGTTAGTAACAAGATAATACTGATAAAACTACTTGACCAGTTGAGAGATTATTCTAATATTACAAAAGGGATACAGGACGTTTACAGTTTTTCACTTGACCAGCAAATATCTTTTATCGCCGCTCCACCATTAGCTTTACGGTCGAGAGGGTATATGTTTGGCTATATAATATCTAACGGTACGATATTCCCAATGGACTTTAGAAGCCCGACAGACGTATTCCCTAATTTCAGAGTAAACCCGGTAAATGGTATAACAAACTGGTTAATGCCCTGGCAGGCAGGACATACCGGTTATCTCTCGGGATTTCCTAACAGTTCAGTTTCAGCATTAACGGCTACATTGACATCAACGATAAATTCTTCAGCGACTACAGTTCCGATTGATTCTACCGCAGGACATATACATAATTTCGGGAGAATAACTGTTGATTCTGAAAAAATATTGTATGAATATAAAGACGACACTAATTTTTATAATTGTGTGAGAGGTGTAGAACAGACAACAGCGGCAAGCCATACGAATGTTACTACTCCGTCGGTAACTCAAAACAATATAATTTTGTTTTATTCACGGCTACCTGAAATATTTGCAACGGAAAGTGACGGGACAATATCAGTGTCAACGTTAGCCCACGAACTCGAACCTTGTAATGAACACATGAAAGGGATAATTAAAGCAACTGACTGGGAATTGTTAAGTAAAATAGACGTTGACAGAGCCTCATTATATAAAACAGATTTCGAGGATATGTATCTACGGTATGAAAAGGACATTAGAAGTGGTCATGCAAGAAACAAGCAGAATGTAAATATAAGAAGTCCATTCCCCGGACACGAGAGTGGAATACCTTTCGGGACTAACTTGGTTTATTGAGGAGGATAACAAAATGCCTTTTAAAAGCAAATCTCAGCAAAGATTTATGTTTGCAGCTGCAGGACGTGGAGAAATACCTAAAAAAACAGTAATGGAATTTGCTCACGCAACAAAAAACATTAAGAATTTACCAGAACAAAAATCATCACGAGACAAAGCATACAAAAAAGCAATGAGTAAATAACATGGGACAAGAAGTAATATTAAATTTTAAAGAGTTTAAGGGACTGAAAAACGATGAAGATACTAAACAAGTTCCATTCGATTATTTTTATCAGATGAATAATTTTAATTATCCCGACAATGGCATATTAGGAATACAAAAAATACTAATGCCTTCACAAGTTAGCCAGATTGGTACTGATAGCATTGATGGATTATTTGAATATAAATATTTAGATAGTGGTGGAGTATTACGGACAGAAGAAATAGCAGTTACCAACGGGGAAATATACAAAGATTGTTTAGCTGTAAGTCCAGTTCTACTAAAAGAGGGATTGTCGGGTGGAAAAACATCGTTTGCAATATATAAAGATAAATTGTTTATTGCTAATGGTGTGCAATACGTGCAAGTTTTCTGGGGTAGTGAGGGAGTAATAGCTGAGATGGGTGCTCCAGCAGCAGTTATAGATGGTAGTGGAGATGTTGAAATAGGCGAACATTATTATGCAATGACTTACGTTACCGCTGGCGGTGAAGAGGTTTTGGGGTCAGTAAGTAATGTTATAGATATTACAGGTTCAAAGAAAAAAGTAAATTTATCTTTACCGATTGGATATACAGGAACATTAACAAGAAACATATACAGAACCGAAGCAGATGGGACCCAATTATATTTACTTACTTCAATAGCAAATAATACAACACTAACGTATGAAGACAATACAGCTGATGGTGGATTGGATACAGGCACTCCTATCCCGGTAACAAACAATGAATTACCCATACCACACCAGTTAGGTGTAGCAAACTCGGCATTATACGGAACGGTTGCTATAGGATACCCGACCCAAGTATTTAAAACAGATACAAACGTTGAGGTTTGGGATTCCGCTAATTATATTGACGTCGGTAATTTTGGGAACGATAATACAGCTGTAGTTGGCATGGGTGTTGATTTTAGTAATATTATGGTCGGAACGAGTAAGAATATATATTTAATACAATGGAACGGAACAACTTCGCCAGTAATACCAACGAGAGCAAATGTGGGTATGAAAGATGGGTTTGCTGTAGAATCAGTTCCTGCATTTGGTGATTTTCTTGGTGGGTTGATGTTTGTTTCGACTTTAAATGATGTTAGAATATTAAATGGGATGGACGCTTTACCTGTTGCGACCAGCATAAACAATGTAAGAACAGACAATTGGTCACAAGATATAATGGGTTCTCTTAACCCAGCATTAAAATCAGCTAATTCTATTTATATGAAATTTTACAAATACCGTCTAAATTTAGTAATTGATTATATTAAATATGTGTTTGATATTAGAACAAAGCATTGGACATATCATAATATTATTTCCGCAAATTATCGTTCTAAACCGTTAGTGTTAGGCACATTTGTAAACGAATTATACAACGGACAACCTGATGGATGGATAGAAAAAGAATATGCTTTAACAACATATAAAAGTGAAAACGTAAACGCTACTATTAAAAGCCCGAGAATAACTATTGACGAAAAGTATAAATATGTAATGAAATTTATCTGGTGGTTTATATCAAATAAATCTTCGGCGGTTACTGTTCAGGTTGTTACTGATTCGAATGCATATTATCCTATTACCGCTACATTTAATATGACAGGCGGGTTTTTTGATCCTACTTATTATAACGAAACATATTTTTCAGCAGATAAAAGCGAAATGGATTATAGAGTTTTAAACGTAAATACACCTTGCAGATGGTTTGAATATACATTAATAAACTCCGCAGGAATTGTAAGTATCCAGAATATATCTTTAGTAGGACAAATATTGAGAAGCAAACGAGAAGGTATAACAGCAAACAAAGGTGATATGAAAGAGATGTATCAACAATGATAGAACTCGTAGATTTTAACGACGAATATATAGAAAAAAGCGTAGAATGGCATAGAGATGAAATACTTAGAGACCGTATAGGTTTATGGAACGATTCTTATACCGACGAAGAATTAAGAAATGTAGTATTAGAATGGATTAATAAAAAAAATTCTAAATTGTTTGGGATATCAAAAGAAGGTAAACCGATAGGATATATATTATTAAAAGATATAGACACAAAAAATTCGTATGCTACTATACACATAACGATAACATCAGAGGAACAGAACAAAGGGTATGGTTATAAAGCGACACAAAAGATTATAGATTACGCTTTTGATACTCTCGGATTAAATAAATTATGTGCTTATTTTGTAGAAGACAATAGAGATATAATAGAAATGATGAGAAATGACGAACCGTTTGGGTTTGTAGAAGAAGGTACATTGAGAGAATCAATAAACAAAAAAGGTAGATTTAGGGATTTAATATATTTTGGTCTATTAAAAAAAGATTATATATACATAAAGGAGAAATAATATGGGAGTAAATATTAAAGATCCAATTTCAGGTGCAATTGAGGCAGGAGCGAATATTTCGGCAGCTCAGACACAGGCAGAAGCAGCTCAGAAAGTAGCTGCAGAACAGAAAACAATGCAGATGGAACAACTAAGAGAACAAGGCAGAGAGTTTGATATTGGCTCTAAGTTTCAGATGGAAACGCAAGCAGCCAGACAAAAAGCTTATGAAAACGCTTTAGCAGCTGGAGGTGGAACAGAACAACAATTTTTGAGTGCTTCTGAAACTGCCAGTCCAGAACTTGCACAATTGAAATCAGATATACTTGCAGGTAAATCCGAAGCATTAGGACAAGCTGGCCAGCAAATGCAATCGAGTATGGCACAAGAAGGTGTCCGTGGCGGTCAAGCAGCTACACAGTTAAGACGTGGAGTTGGTGAAATGGGAACACAAGCACAACGGGATATTAATCAACTTATAGGCACAGAAGGAATGCAAAGAGAGTCAGAAAAAAGAGCGTATTTAGCCGCTTTAGCGAGAACGCTAAAAACTGGTGGGGGAGTTGCAATATGAAACTAAATATACCTAAACTAAACATAGACATATCAAGTTTGTTGAAAAATCCTGTAAGTCCAGAAGAAGAAATGAAACAAAAATATATAAATTATATATCCAAACCGTCAACATACACTCCGCCAGCACAAGCAGGGGATATTGTTACAGCAATACAAGGTGCAAAAGGTATAGGTAGTAAAATATTAGCTGGCCTTGGAAAAGGGATAGAGTTTGTAGGTACAAGTACCGGTCAGAAATTACTATCAGGATTGAATAGAGAAAATCCTTATTATACGCAATCAATGTTACAATCAGCTCAACTACAGAAAGAGCAAGAATTAGGTGAAGCTGGAGCAGCCGGACAAGAAGAATTAGGAAAAATGCAATCAATCGGAGAATATGTAAGAGCGCAAGAACAGCAAAAAGCTGACTTAGAAAGAGCGAGAATGGAAAGAGAAATGGAGATAGCCGCAAGAGAACCGGAGAGAGAATCTAATATATTAATAAAGAAATCATTAATGGAACAAAGAGGAACAGCCGAAAAACGAGCGGGCGAAGAATTAAGGGTAAAACAAGAAGAACTTACAAAAAAACCTCTCGAAGAGGTTGTTGACGAAGCTTATAAAAAGGGAGACATTTCAGTGCAAGATTATGCAAAAGCAAAATCTGAACCATTACGATACAAAGTATACGGAGCAGGAACAAAACTGATGGGAATACAGTTAAAAAGAGCAAAATTAGAAGAGGGTAAATTACAAATAAATACAGAGACAGGTGAAAAAAGATATATATTTTCTGACGGAGAAATAAGAGGAGCAAAATAATGGCTTGGGTAGATGTTGTAAGAGAACAACCAAAACAAGGGAAATGGGTAGATGTTGAATCTGCAAAACCTAAAGAACCTACATATTTTGAAAAAGCAGGGAGTCAGGTTATGCCTGAGTTAAAAGGATATGCAGGATTGATTAGTAAAATTATTAACCCCATTAAAACTGGGTATGATATAGGTAAAGATATAGCAAAAACTTACGAAGAAAATCAAAGTGTTATGCAACCGAATAGGGGTATAAGTTCATTATTTCAAAAAGGTTTAGTTGAACCAGCTAAAGAAATGGGTCCTGCTATGGTAAAACCATATATCCATCCTATAAAATCATTTGAAGAAGCGCCTGTTTCAACAGCGTTGGCTTATACTCCATTGTTAGGCAGAAAATTATTTGGTGGCGCTGGCAAGGTAGCAAAACTTGAACCTGTATCTGAATTGATTGGTGGCAAACTTGAACGAAGCACAGTAGAAAATACAGCGACAAATCCTTTTGTGAGAAAAAATATATCTATGTTTGCAAAAGAAGATATAAATGATGTGGTAAATAACGCTGCAGAATCAACATTAAACGCAAGAACCAAAATACAAAATGCTCAGAATTATATATATACTAAACATGGTATTACCGACGATATGCAAGTACCATTAGGAGATACACTTAAAAACATAAGTGATGAAGTTAATAAATTCGGTAAAGGCGCTATTGGTGAGAACAAGAAAATAGCGTCACAGGCAAAAAGATTAGTTGTAGATTTAAAAATGCAAGCCTCTAATAATGTAGCAAATTTTGGGACATTAAAATCATTAACAAGACAAATATACGATTTAGCGGAAAGCAACGTAACAGAATCAGGTAAATATACAGAAGCTGGTAGATTATACAATAAAATAGGTGCAGAATTGACAAAATCAAAAAAGTCTATTCTACCAATAAAAGAAGCAAGCGAACAATATTCTGCTCTACAAGAAGTAGACGATATATTAAGAGAAACATTGAGATTAGACAGGATTAATGGCGAACAAACATTGCCAATGAAAATATTGAGAAGATTCAAAGATGCTGAACACGGACAATTTAAAAAATCGTTAAATGAAATTAATGATATTATTAAAAAACATTCTGATTTATTAAAAGAAAATCCACAAACAGCAGATTTAATCAATGAATATGGTAACGCTGGTTTTGTTGATAAAATTAAATTGACACAAGCTTTGCACGATATAACAACTAAACGTGCAATTACTCCGACGGGAATAGGAAGAATCCCTGTATTAGCTTTTTTGATAAGAGCTTCTAAAATTGGTGATCCGATGGCACAAATGACAATGTTAAGAAAAGGAATTGAAAAAGGGATAATTAATCCAAAAAGAGTTACTGAAAATATACCTGTAAGTCAATCCATTATAGGTGGAAGAACAATATCAAAAGTAAAAGCATTATCACATTTATTGAAAAGGGGGAAATAATATGGCAGTTCCGCTTATAACAGATTTTATTTTATACGTAGCAACACCATTAACAGATACCGACTGGGCTTTTAACTGGGGTGAAGTAGTTAAATACGTTGGTGATGGCACATTTGATTTTACAATTAATTCTTTGACTACAACAGCCGGAGCTACATTTGGTTCAGATATAGGAGTAACGGGCACAGTAACAGCAACAGCGTTGGTTGGCGATGGTGCGGGTATCACCAACATATCAAATTTATTGTTGTGGGGTATGATGGGCGGATAAAAACAAAAGGGGGAAATAAAAATGGTAACAACAGCGTTTAGGGTTGGAAGCTTAGGGCAGGACGCAGTAACGGGGATAAAATGTTTGTATTCTTTCCCGGCTAGCTCTTATTATGATTGCGTTAAAATAGCGAGCGTAAATTATCAGGTAACAGCAGGAAAAACATTGTATATTACTAAACTTATGTTAACAGTATCGGTAACAGCGTCTTATTTGATTATCGGTTATGGAGATAACGCTATCGATAACGCTGTAACAGTTCCAACAAACTGGAAAGTTATGACAAGCCGTTTACCTTTAGTCCTAGCAGACCAGATACAATCGTTTGATGTTTTTATACCTATACCGGCGACTAAATATGCGCATGTATATACCAGTGCCGGCGGTTCTGCAACAATTTTTGGGATAGAATTATAAAAAAAAGGAGAATAAAAAAATGGGAAACATATTACGTGGATTAATGGCAGTATTATCAGTGGCGTTGATTGGTAGTGTATTATGGTCGGTTAGCGACAATTCGCTTTTGCCGTCAGGGGATTATCATGATGTAAATTCGCCTATTGAGTGGTCAATAACAGTATCATCGTTGGCGGTAGTTACTTCAACGGCTGTTGTTAATGGCGTACAGCGGATATATCAAAATACCGGCAGTACGAATTTAAGTTTCTTTTATAATTTATCACAATCAAGCGTAACGGCTAACAAATATCATTTACCGGGACAATTTTA
>Ga0315293_10002906_pt1 | contig 16484 bp, 5 predicted proteins | sample YL17G13_20_MG_FD_203071 | JGI IMG/M metagenome (GOLD analysis project Ga0315293, IMG submission 203071) | Sediment microbial communities from Yellowstone Lake, YNP, Wyoming, USA - YL17G13_20 | ecosystem: Environmental > Aquatic > Freshwater > Lake > Sediment | place: USA: Wyoming | collected...
CGCCCCCAGCTCCCGACCCAGGGCGTCACGAAGGCGATCACCGCGAGCCCCAACCCCGCCGACACCGCCGACCAGGATGCCTCCGTGTGGGACTGGACGGTCTCGGGCGGGTTCTACCTCGGTGAGCCGGACCGCGCCTCCTCGATCTCCCTGGGCGGCGCCACCGTGCCGTGGCCGGACTTCGCCAACGTGGTGCCCGGCCACCCGGCCGCGCTCATCGTCGACGGACCGCTACCCAACCAGCCGGTCCAGAGCACCTACCTGCTCAACGGCAGCCGCGTGAACTTCAGCGCCGGTGGCTACCTGGCCGGCGGCACACGGCCCAAGCTCCTGTTCAACCCGACCAACGGACGGCCGGCCTGGCCGATGCTCCGGCCGCACATCGGGAAGCGTCCCCCGTTCTCCCCGAACGGCCACTCCGGGGCCCCGTACCTGGGCGAGTACGGCGGCCAGACCGCAGTACCCGTGATCCCGGTCGGCTCGACCAGCACCAAGTCGATCGACCCGTGGGCCAACCGCGCGGACGGCATCTGCCCGACAGGTGCGCCCCTCCGGACCTACAACATCGTGGGGATCGCGAAGCCGATCGTCGTGACCGATCCCACCAAGGGCTCCAAGGTCGTCGACCCGCTCGGCGCGCTCGATGTTCTGGCCTCGGACAAGGACGAGATCTACGCCGGGACCAAGAAGTATGCCGGCGTGACCCACCCGGAGTCGCTCGCTCTGCGCGGCAACATCGGTGACTGCCTGGCGGTCACCTACACCAGCGAGCTGACCGACGGCAGCCCCGAGCTGCCCTACTCCAAGACGAACATCCACATCCACCACGTCCAGTTCGACACGCAGGCATCGGACGGCGTCATCTCGGGCTTCTCGTACGAGCAGTCCATCCGGCCCTACAAGATCGTTGACCCGCAGCTGACCGCCGCCGCCAGGGTCGGCGACACGGTGCTGACCCTCGCCAGCGTGGCCAAGTTCCAGCCGGGCGTCTGGATCGCCGTCGGCATGGGCACGGACGGCATCGAGATCCGGCAGATCGTGTCGATCACGGCCAACAAGAACCAGGTCAAGCTCAGCAGCGGGCTGGGCAAGGCCCACCCGGCCGGCGAGTGGGCCGGGACCGAGTTCGTCCAGTACCGCTGGTACCCGGACATCGAGCTCGACAACATCTTCTTCCACGACCACGTCAACGGCATCCACGGCTGGAGCCACGGGATGGTGGGCCAGCTGATCATCGAGCCCCAGGGCTCGACCTATCACGATCCCGTGACGGGCCTCGAGATCCGGGCCGGCGCCGCGGCCGATATCCACACGGACCCCACCTGCGTCCCCACGAACGCCCAGGTCTCCAACCAGTGCGCCCTGATCCCGGGCGTCGTCCCCGCGAGCTATCGCGAGTTCGCCGTCTGGACGGTCAACGATCACGAGCCGAACACGGCGGAAGCGACGTTCAACCTGCGCGCCGAGCCGTGGACCGACCGGACTCCCATCGTGGCGGGCGTCGGGAATTGCACCTCGTCGGATCGCTTTGCCCGCGCGTGTGGCGGCAGCACCATTCCCAACCCCGACCTCACCGACCCCGCCGACCCGTACACGCCGATCCTCAAGGCCTACGCGGGGGACCAGGTGGTCATCCGCAACATCAACGTGGGCCAGGGCACCAACACCCTGACCATCGACGGGCACCAGACGTTCTGGGAGCCGCGCTATCGCGATGCCCTGGGCGTCGAATCGAGCCCGATCGACACGATCCACACGACCGTGTCGGAGAAGTACACCCTCATCCTGAAGGGCGGTGCCGGCGGGCCGAACCACGTCGCCGGGGACTACATCTACCACGACGGTGAGAACCGCCGCTTCCAGTCCGGCGCGTGGGGCATCCTGCGCGTGCTCCCGGCGGTGACGTCGGGCCTCAAGCCGCTGCCCGACACGGCCATCCCGGCCCCGCTGCCCACGTGCCCGACGGGCGCGCCCGTCCATACCTTCAACATCAGCGCCGTCGACCTGCCCAGCACGGCGGCCGGCGGTGGGCAGAACGGCCGCAAGGCCGCCTTCGTGCCCTCATCGCTCGCAGCCGGGGTGATCGCCAAGCTGATCTTCCCGGAGCCGCTCGTGATGCACGTCGCGGCCGGCGAGTGCGTCAAGGTTGTACTCAAGAACCAGCGCACCGCCGCTCGCGCTTCGTTCCACGTGGGCGCCCTGCTCCACGACCTCTCCTCGAGCGGCATCAACGTCGGCAACAACCCGGGCGACCAGACCGTGGCGCCCGGCGGCACGAAGACGTACACGTATTACGCCGACACCCAGAAGCTCGAGAGCACGACCATCTCCGACTTCGGCGGCGACAACAGCGGCTTCGACGGCCTCTACGGATCGCTGGTCGTGGCACCCGCCGGAGCCACGTTCACCGATCCCGAGTCCAGCCAGCTCGTCGACGTGGGCTCGTCGGTGGACGTCCACGTGCCCTTCAAGCCGGCCTACCGGGACTTCACCCTGATCCTCGCCGACCAGGATCCACGGATCGGCCAGAACACGATGCCGTACCCGTCCGCCGTGTCGGGCCCGGCCCTCGTCAACTATCGGACCGCCGGCGTCCGCGCGGACGACGTCGGGATGTTCCAGTCGTCGGTCGCCAACGGTGGCGACCCGGCGACGCCGATCCTGCGGGCCTACGCGGGCGATGCCGTCAAGGTCCACGTGCTCGGCGCCCCGGCCAGCGAGCAGGTCCATGTGTTCAGCCTCGGCGGGATGTCGTGGCCGGGCGACATGTACATCCCGAACTCGAGCCAGTGGCAGAGCCGGGCGGTGGGACCGTGGGAGAAGATGGACGCCCTGGTCTCCGGCGGCGCCGGCGGACCGACCCAGCAGGCCGGCGACTACTTCTACGGAGACCTCAAGCGACCATTTAACCAAGCCGGGATGTGGGGCCTCTTCCGGGTCCTGCCGGATACCTGCTCGACGGGCGGGACGGCGGGCCTCGTGTGCCTCGGCCACGTGGTTGCGCCCACCGCGCCGGCCGTGACGGGGCTCAGCCCGGCCACCGGCCCCTCGACGGGCGGGACGCCGGTCACCATCACCGGCACCGGCTTCGACACCGCGTCGGGCGGGACCGGGATCAAGTTCGGGGCCAATGACGCGACGAGCGTTGCGTGCTCCAGCACGACCAGCTGCACGGCCACCAGCCCTGCCGGTTCCGGCATCGTCGACGTGGTCGTCACGGCCCACGCCCTGCCGAGCGCGACGAGCGCCGCCGACCAGTTCACCTACACGGGCGCCGCCGTCGCGCCGACCGTGACCGGGATCAGCCCGACCTCCGGCTCCACGGCCGGCGGCACGAGCGTCACGATCACCGGGACCGGGTTCAACACGGCCGCCGGAGCCACCTCGGTCGCGTTCGGCGCGACGAACGCCTCGATCGTGGCCTGCAGCACCACCACGAGCTGCACGGCCACCAGCCCGTCCGGTGCCCTCGGGACCGTGGACGTCCTCGTGACGGCCAACGGCCTGCAGAGCGCGGCGAACCCCGCGGCTGACCAGTTCACCTATGTCACCCCACCGCCGGTGGTGGGATTCGTCGGGCCGACCTCCGGCCCGACCGCCGGCGGCACCCCCGTCACGATCACCGGCACCGGCTTCAGCAGCGCTCCCGGCGCCATGACGGTGTCGTTCGGGGCCAACCCCGCGACGGGCGTCCTGTGCGCCGTCGAAGGGACCTGCACGGTCACCAGCCCCGCCGCCGCCGCCGCCGGCACGGTCGACGTGATCGTGACCGTCGACGGCGTCGCGAGCACGCCAAACGCGAACGCCACGTTCACCTACGTTGCCGCTGGCCCCGCCATGACGCCCGTGCCCGTGCCGGTGCCGGCCCTCGCCAAAGGCTTCGGCTACTGGTTCACGTTCACGAGCGCGGCCAGCGGGACCTTGAGCGCCACCTGGACGACCCCGTCGTCCATCCCGGGCACCCTCTCGATCTACGCGGGCACCCCGTTCAGCGGCCAGCCGAACCCGGTCAAGCTCAGCCCACCGGCGGGCGCGCTCGCGTCGATCAAGGCGACCCGGGCGAGCTTCAGCGTCACGACCGGCACGCAGCCGGCCGGGACCTACACCGTCTACTTCTTCTCGAGCAAGGCCGCGCCCGCGGGCGACGGCACGGTCACCTACATGAAGTAGCCATCTCGACATTGGCGCCCCGGCGCGACCGGCACGCGGACCCCCCGTTTGAGGGGTCCGCGCTCCCCGGATGCGGGCTGGCGGCAGGCCCGGGTGGGCCGTCCAATACACACAGCGAACTGGGCCGGAACCAAGGCCCATGGCCCAGCCTCGGCTGGCACAGGAAAGTGAGGAACACGGACATGCGGCAACCCAGATCGGCTCTGCGACGAGCGGTCTCCCTCTTTGCGGCGGTGGCGCTGGTCACCACGCTCGTCACCGCCGGCATCGCGCCGGTCATCGCCCTGACCGTCAACGCCCCGGCGGCCGCTCCGGCCGCGCCGGCCCTGCCGGCATTTCTGCCGACGAGCACGCAGTTCGACATCGACGGCTTCCTCCAGACGGCCACGCTGGACGGGCTGGGTAGCGGCGCCCACCAGGGCGGCCACCTGACGGTCAACGGCCAGGTCGTGACCGTGCCCGCGGAAACCATCGTGATCCTGCCCGCCAACGCGCTCACCTGGGCAGAGCTCTTCACCGGTGCCCCGGCGCCGTACGCCCCCTCGAGGACCGGCATGGCCCTCGCCGACCTCCCGCTGCCCCCGTACACCTACGAAGTGCACGTGGTGGGCAACCGGGTCGGTGACACCTACATCGCCGGCCTGATCGACATCGCCCAGAACGGCCTCAACGGCGGTGCCGGCTTCATCAACTACATCGACTATGCCACCGGCGAATTCCGCGTCGGCGGCCTCATCGGCAACTCCGCCACGGGCGCCCGCGTGCAGCTCAACGACCCGCTGGGCCGCTTTGGCCGTGTCGTGTCGGCTGATCCGCGGTTCACCGTCGATGCGGACAACCCGACCGTCGCGGCCGCCACCGGCTTCCCGATGTGCATCCCGCGCACCGACCCGGCGGTCGCTATCGACGCGCTCTGCCCCGAGAGCAACCGGATCTCCAACGGCGTCGGCCTCGGCTTCGTGATCAACCAGCTGATGGCCGATCCGTCAGTCCCCGGATACGCTGGCGGACTCCTTGATCCTCGGCTGCAGGTGCCCATGGAGATCGGCGACTACGTCAACTTCTCCGGGACCCTCATCAACGACGCGGGCGGCTCCTATGTCTCCGCCCACACCGTCGGCAACAACATGGCCGTCTACACCGTGGCCGGGACCAACCCCGCCTACGTGTCGATCGAGGTTGGCCTCATCGGCACCGGCGGCCTGACCGTCATCGGCGCCGGCGAGGCGGCCATCCGCACCAAGTTCGAGGGGATGACCACCGACATCACCCGGCCCATCCACCTCTACGGCATGGACATGAACCCCGCTGACGGCTCCATCACGGAGCGCGACTGGGGCACCGTCGGCGTTGACACGGCCGCCGTCCCCGGTCGCTGGCGCTTCCGTCCGCCGTGCCTCCCCTTCGGGAATGTCGCGACGGTCAGGGATTGCGTCTACGGGCCGCTCGGGATCTTCCTGCCGCCGACCCGCGAAGTGCGGGCGGTCATCGAAGGCCTGCAGACGCAGGTCCCATCGCCGACTGCCCTCACCTCGGCCAACGGGATCTACTTCGGCCAGTACCACGCCCCCATCGGCGAGTACATCTTCCCCGAGAACATCCCCGGCACGCCGATCGTTCCCAACAACTTCGAGTCCATTCCGTTCCTCGCCTGCGGCGGCTACACCTCCGCCGGCGGAACCATCGCGGCCGGGCTCAACCCGTGGCCGGGAGCCGCGGCCCCGACCTGCGTCGGTGCCCTCACGGCACCCGTCGCCAACGCCGGCGTCGATCAGACGGCCGCCTCCGGGGTGCCCGTGTCCATCACCGGCACCGCGACCGGGAACCCGGCCCCGACGTTCAGTTGGGCCCAGGCCGTCGCGGATGTCCCGCAGGTCATCCTCACCAACGCGAATACCGCCACCGTGAGCTTCACGGCACCGAACGTGCTGGTGCCGACGACCCTGAACTTCACCCTAACGGCGACGAACAGCCAGGGGAGTTCCACCGACGCCATGACCGTCACGGTCAACCCGGTGGCCAGCCCGACCGTCAACCACGTGAACCCCATCACCGTGACGTCCGGGAACAACTCTAGCTTCGAGGTCAGCGGCAGCGACCCGAATGTCCCGGCGCTGACCCCGCTCACCTTCCACGTGACCCAGGCCGGGCTTCCCGCGCTGATCGGCCTCACCGACCCCGCAGTGAACCACGCCTGCGCGCCGCTCGTCGCCGGCACGACCTGCGCGACCGTGAGCTTCCAAGCTCCGATCGTCGCGGTCCCCACCACGATCCAAGTCGCGATCACGGCGACAAATACCGCCGGTGCCGTTTCGACGGCCGAGAACACCACCGTCACCGTCAACCCGGTCGCGGACAGCCCGGTGATCACCAACGCCGAGTACCGGACCGGGAAGCAGAGGCTGGTCATCACCGCCTCCGACCTCCCCTTCAACCCGAATGTCGTCCTCACCCTCCAGCGATACCTCACGAACGCCCCCGGCGGCACCACCTTCTACCCTGCCCTCGCGACCGATCTTCTCCCGGGAGTCATGACCTCCGGCGGGGGCGGCCTCTATACCCTCACCCTGGTCGGCGTGCCGCAGCCGGCGGGCGGGGCGGTCCTCCAAGTCAAGTCCAACCTGGGCGGAGTCAGCCCGCTGCACGCGCTGGACCGCGTCCGGCAGTAGCACCCGACGACCCGACCTGCGAGCACCGGCCCGCACGTCACCCGAGCAGGGACCTCCGGGCGCAGCAAGGGCGCCCGGAGGTCCGACTCCATCGAGGCTTGTCGCCCGAGGCGACGAGCCTCGATCACTGTCCATTGACCTCCCGCTCGATCCGGGGGACCCGGCCGAGCCGCACCCCGCGGCACATCGGCGGGGCACCGCAGCCTCTCGGCCCATTCGCGCCGCTCCGGCGGCACGCTCCGTGCCGCCTACGTCCCTCAACCCACCGGCGCGAGCGCATCGCCGGGCCTCCGGGAGACAGCGATGTTCACGAGACCCGCGTTGACCGTTCCGATCCTGCTCGCCCTGGCCTGCGCGTTGGCCGTGGCCGCCTGCGACGGCGCCGCCGCTCTGGGCGGCTCGCCGAGCGCCAGCCCGGTGGCCACGGAGCGCCAGGCGTTGGTGCCCGCGACTTCGGTCCCGAAGCACGTCGGCATCGAGGCGACGCCCGCGGCACCTGCCACATCGCCGGCTGCCGCGACGCCGGCCCGGCGGTCCACGCCGAAGCCCACGCCGAAGCCCACGCCGAAACCCGCCCCCGCGTCCACGCCCGCTCCGAAGCCGATCTCTGCTTCCACGCCCACGCCCACGCCGAAGCCCACCCCCGCGTCCGCGCCGACCCCCGCACCCACGCCAACCCCCACGCTCACGCCCACCCCCGCGTCCGCACCGACCCCGATCACCGTGAAGGGGGGCATCGCGGCGGTCTTCGCCAACGGCGACTTCCTCCTCGCCGCCGGGCCGACGAGCTACACCGTCGTGATGACCTCGACCACCTCGGTCGTCAACCTGGACGGCCACCAGGTTCCGGTGCAGTTCATCCGGGTCCCCAACTCCGTGGAGGTAACGGGACTCCTCAGCGGGTCGACGATCGAGGCGCAGCAGGTCGTGGTCCAGACCCACAAAGACTCCTGATCGACGGGCCATCTCCGTCCTGGTGAGCGCGTCCTGCCACCACCCGCGGCTGGGTCGGCCCCACTGCCCGGCGACCCCCAAGACGCGGGGTTCGGGGCGCCCCACATGCGGGCTGGCCCCTGGACGACCCAGCCTGCCTAATCCACATAGCGAAGTGTTTAGGGCCCGATGCCGCAGGGATTTGTGACAAATGGCACTTGACACCAGAAAGAGGCTCGCGGATCCGCGACACCGGGGCCCACGTCAGACGACGGCGACTGTCGATCCAAGGGGGGAAGCTCGTGGACATCAAGACCAGGATTCACCGGGGGAGCCGGTGAGAGCCCGTACGGCCTCTCCCAACTCGATCCTTTCAGCGCGCCCGAAGAAACAAGAGGGAATCCAGTGAACACCGCGCTTCGCACTCGACATCTCTCGCGCGCCGGGCGCGCGACACGAGCCGTCGCCAGCATTGTCCTGTCCGCCGCCATGGTCAGCGGCGGTCTTGTCGCGCCATCTTCCGTGGCGGCCCTCGCGCCGGTCGGCCAGGGGTTCACGGTCACGGACTCGGACCTGGCGTTCATCCTCGACCAGATCAAGATTGCCGAGCACCACTCGCTGACGGCTACGCCGGCCGATCCCTGCGCGGGCCTGCTCGGCACCGGACCCAACCAGGTCCCCAGCCCGCTGATCGCCCTGGGCCTGCGGACCATCGACGGCTCGTGCAACAACCTGCAACCCGGCCAGGCGCAGTTCGGCGCGGCGGACCAGGTGTTCCCGCGTCTCACCACCCCCGAATTCCGCGCCGCGGAAGACGCCAGCGCGTTCGGCGGGCCCGTTTCGTCGTCGTACACGCAGACGAGCGGGTCGGTCGCCGACACGCAGCCCCGCACGGTCAGCAACCTGATCGTCGACCAGACATCGACCAACCCGGCGGCCATCGCTGCGGCCGGCTTCCCGGTCCGCACCCAGGGCAACCCCGGGGTCTTCCCGTGCGCGACGGACCCGGATCCCCTTGCCATCCCGGCCGTGGACGGCGTCCCTGCGGGCTGCGTGCCGTCGCACCACACCCTGGACATCCCGAACGTGACCACGGACGTCGGCCTGTCGCCGCCGTACAACTCGTTGTTCACCATCTTCGGCCAGTTCTTCGACCATGGCCTGGACAAGATCACCAACGGCGGCAGCGGCACCGTGTTCGTGCCCCTGCACGCTGACGACCCGCTCGTCACGCTGGGGCCTGACGGCAAGCCCAACACCGGCGACGAAGTGCCGCCGAGCCAGGCCTTCATGGTGCTGACCCGCGGGCGGAATCAGCCCGGCCCCGACGGGGTCGTCGGCGACAACCCCGCGACCCTCGGTGTGAACGAGAGCCTCGATGACGTCCACGAAGGGACAAACACCGACTCCCCGTGGGTCGACCTCAGCCAGGCCTACACCTCCCATCCCTCGCACCAGGTGTTCCTGCGCGAATACGTGGCCAGCGCGAGTGGTCCCCAGTCGACCGGCCGGTTGCTCGGCAACGCCGATGGCTCGATGGCCAACTGGGGCGACGTCAAGGCCCAGGCGGCGACCAAGCTTGGTCTGCTGCTCGTCGACACCGACGTCAACGACATCCCGATGATTGCCGCCGATCCCTACGGCAACTTCATCCGCGGAGCCAACGGCCTGCCCCAGTACGTGACCGCAACCGGTCTCGTCGAGGGCAACCTGGCGGCCCCCGTCGCGGTCCCGGCAAACGGGCTTCGCATCGCGACAGCGTTCCTCAACGACATCGCGCACAGCGCCGGTCCGGGCTCGACGGCCTCGCCGAAGACGCCTGACGCCAACCTGACGGCCGGCCTCAGCCGGGACCCGGTGGCCCCCGGCGAGTACGACAACGAGCTGCTCGACCTGCACGTGATCGCCGGCGACGGCCGGGCCAATGAGAACATCGGCCTGACCTCGATCCACACGATCTTCGAGCACGAGCACAACCGCCTCACCGTGGACGAGCAGAGCACCCTGAATGCCAACCCGACGACGCTGGCCGCGTACCAGGCCACGAACTGCGCCGTTGGCTGCGCAACCAACAACCCTGCCGGCCCCGGCCCCGACGGCCTCGCCGGGACCGCCGACGACATTCTCATCACGTTCACGTACGGGGAGCGCCTGTTCCAGGCCGCCCGCTTCGTCACCGAGATGGAATACCAGCACCTGGTGTTCGAAGAGTTCGCCCGCAAGGTGCAGCCGGCCATCAACCCCTTCAACCTCTTCGCCTTCAGCTCGACGGCCACCAACCCGGCCATCAAGGCCGAGTTCGCCCATGCGGTGTACCGCTTCGGTCACTCGATGCTCGATGACACGATCCCGCGGACGAATGTCGACGGGACGCACAACGACATCGCGTTGCTGGACGGGTTCCTGAACCCGGCGGCGTTCAAGGACGTTACGGCCGCTGATCTTGCTGCGGCCGCTTCCGACATGGGCGCAGCCGGTGCCGGCGCCATCGTGATGGGTCTCTCGGACCAGGTCGGCAACGAGCTCGACGAGTTCGTCGTCGAGACCCTGCGCAACAACCTCCTGGGCCTGCCGCTGGACCTTCCGACGTTGAACATGGCCCGTGCCCGCAGCGAGGGCATCCCCTCCCTGAACAACGTCCGCAAGCAGATCTTTGCCCAGACCAACGACGGCCAGCTGACGCCGTACACCAGCTGGGTCGACTTCGGCCTGCACATCAAGCATCCCGAATCGCTGATCAACTTCGTGGCCGCCTACGGCCTGCACCCGACGATCACCGGCGAGACGACCCTGGCCGGCAAGCGTGCTGCAGCCAAGCTGATCGTCGACCCGGCGATCGGCGACATCCCGCCCCTCGATGCGCCGGACTTCATGTTCAGCACCGGTGCGTGGGCCAACAGCGGCACCACGTCCATCACCGGCCTCGATGACATCGACCTGTGGGTCGGTGGCCTGGCCGAGGTCACCAACCTGTTCGGCGGCCTGCTGGGCAGCACGTTCAACTACGTCTTCGAGCTTCAGCTGACCCAGCTGCAGGACGACGATCGCCTGTACTACCTGAACCGCACGCCGGGCATGAACCTGCGGACGCAGCTCGAGGGCAACTCGTTCGCCGAGCTGGTCATGCGCAACACCACGGCGACGGCCCTGAAGGCCGACTCCTTCGGCACGGCCGACTGCAAGTTCGAGCTGAAGAACCTGGCCGGGACGGCTGCCGGCTTCGCGTCCTTCGGGAGCACGGTGGCCGACGACCCGGCATCGGAATGCAACGAGACGGCCCTCCTTCTCCGGACGCCCACCGGCCAGATCCGGTACCGGCCGGTCAACACCGTCGACCCGGTCGGCATCAACGGCCAGTCCGTCTACAACGGAGCTGGCGGCGTCGACCTGGTCGCCGGCGGCAACGACAACGACACCTTCCGCGGCAACGAAAGCAACGACGTCATCGAGGGCAACGGCGGCGACGACAACTCCCTCGGCGGCGACGGCAACGACATCATCACCGACTTCGGTGGTGACGACACCCTCAAGGGCGGCCCCGGCAACGACGCCCTCGATGGCGGCATCGGCCTCGACCTCCTCCTTGGCGGCGACGGCAAGGACCTCACCGTTGGTGGCGCCAACACCAACGTCCACTTCGCCGGCCCCGGCGACGACTTCATCCTCGCCGGCCAAGGCGCGGACGAGGTCGACGGCGACAGCGGCAGCGACTGGATGGAGGGCGGCGATCAGACCGACCTGTTGCAGGGCGACAGCGGCTCGCTGTTCTTCGACGACCACAACAACCCCGGCAACGACATCATGATCGGCCAGGCGGGCGATGATGACTACGACATGGAAGGTGGCGACGACATCGGCGTCGCCGGCCCCGGCATCGAGAAGAACGCCGGCGCGGCTGGTTACGACTGGTCCATCGGCGTGGGAGATCCCCAGGCCCAGGACGCCGACCTGTCCCTTCCGGTCATCGGCGTGCCGCTCCCGATCAACCAGGTCCGAGATCGCTTCAACGAAGTCGAAGCGCTCTCCGGCTGGAACTTCAACGACATCCTCCACGGCGACAGCGTCATCCCCAGCCAGGTGGCCGGGGGCGGGTTCATCGGCTGCGATGCGCTCGACGCCGACGGCGTGGCGCGCATCAAGGACCTCAACCTCCTGGTGCCGGCCGCAATCCGGACGGTCCCGTCCGGCCCGATCGTCGCGGCATCGGCGACCAACCATTGCCCGCTCACCGGCCTGGTGTGGGGCGAAGGCAACATCCTCCTCGGCGGCGCCGGCAGCGACACCCTCGAAGGTCGCGGCGCCAACGACATCCTCGACGGCGACCGGTACCTGAGCGTTCGGCTCAGCGTCCGCACCAACGAGCTTGACCCGCTCACCGAGATCGGCTCGACCGACCTCCTCGAGCACGCAGCCGTCACCGGCGGCTTCGGCGCCGGCACCGCCGGCATGACCCTCCAGCAGGCCGTGTTCGCGGGTCTCGTGGACCCGGGCAACATCGTGGCCGTGCGGGAGCTCCTCAACCCGGGCGCCGGGACCGACGTCGACACGGCGCTGTTCTCCGGACCCCGCTCCAACTACACGCTCACCCGTAACGCGAATGGCAGCGTCACGGTCGCCGACAACGCCGCAGTCGTCGCCGCCGGTGACGGGACCGACACTCTGTGGAACATCGAGATGCTCAGCTTCTGTCTCGTCCCAGATCCCCTCGTCAAGGGGACGTGCACAACCCGCGATGCTCCGTTCGCGACCTCTCTCATCGCGGCAGCCGCCCCGATCGCCGGCAGGTCTCCCGCCTCGCTGCCCTTCGGGAACCAGGTCGTCGGGACGACCTCCGCGACCCAGGCCATCACGGTCACCAACACCGGCACCGCGAACCTCACCGTGACCGGCGCCACGCTGGGCGGTGCCGATGCGGCATCGTTCACCATCACGAACGGCTGCACCACCGTCGCGCCGGCCGGAAGCTGCGTCATCAGCGTGGCATTCGCTCCGACCACCGTCGGCGCGAAGTCGGCCAGTGTCTCCATCGCCCATAACGCGGCGGGTTCGCCGCTCGGCGTCACCCTGACCGGCACGGCCCTCGCGCCGCCGGCTCCGATCGCCGTCGTGGCCCCGGCCGCGCTGGCCTTCGGGAACCGGGCCGTCTCGACATCCACGACCCTGCCCATCACGGTCACCAACACGGGTACCGCGAACCTCACCGTGACCGGCGCGACCGTGACCGGTGCAAATGCCGCATCGTTCCCCATCGTGAACGGCTGCACGACGGTGGCACCGGCCGCGTCCTGCACCATCAACGTCACGTTCCTGACCGGCGCCACGGCTGGCGTGACTTCGTCGGCAAGTCTCGCCATCGCCCACAACGCCGCGGGATCGCCCACCTCCGTGCCGCTCAGCGGAACGTCGGTAGCCCCGTTGACCACGTTCTCGCTGCCGGCCGGCCCCATCGCCTTCGGCAGGAGGGCCATCAACACCAACCTCATCAAGACCGTGCTGGTGACCAACACCGGCGCCAACCCGCTCTTCGTCACCTCGGCCAACGCGGCCGCGCCCTTTGCCACGGTCACCCTCGGCACCTGCACCGCGCCGGTCGCCGCGGGGAGGACCTGCAAGCTCAACGTCACGTTCACGCCCACTGCCAGGACGGCATACGCCGGGACGCTGACGGTGGTGAGCTCCAATGCCACCAACAGCCCGCAAACGGTCGGGCTCACGGGATCCGGGAAGTAGGGGACGCAGGGGGCTCCCCTCCTTCGCAACCTGCCGGGGATGGGACGCGCCAGAGCGTCCCATCCCCGGCGCACTCAACCGAGGCTCCGCCTCTCCCTCACCGGAGGCGGAGCCTCGTCATGCCTGGACGACGCCAGGCCTCCCGGGGCGCCGGCCACGCGGGCTCGCGGCCTCGCCCTGGGCCGGGGACCCGGGGAGGAGATGCGTCGGACGACAGCGACCCTGGCCGATGGGCGGCCGGCGGCCCTGACGCCGGGCCTGGCGGCGGGGTTGCGAGCGCCCGGAGGGTCGGGGCGGCGCGGCCGGAGCGGAGGAGGCGTCGCCGCTCGAGCGCCTGACCCGGGTGCTGTGCACGCAGCGCGGTCGACGGACGCTACAGGAGAGGGTTCTCGATGCGCACCCCACGGATCAGGCGGCCGCCCTGGAGATCCTCCGTCGCGAGACGGGTCGCACCGGCGCGTCTCGCGGCTTCGACGACGAGGGCATCCCAGATCGACAGCTTGTGCTGCTCTTCGATCTGCGATGCCATCAGGATGAGCGGCAGGTCGACCTGGACGAGCGGCCACGCGGCGTACACGGCCACCACGGTCGCCGCCGCGGCGGCCTCGCCTCAGCGCGGACCGGCGACCACGATCATCCCGAGGCCCAGGAGCGCGCCCACCGTGCTGGCTCCGAGGATGGCCGGGCGGCTGGCGTCCGGCAGCGTGCGCGGGAGCACGCCGCCCGCGAGCCCGAACGCAAGGCCGGCGATCCCGAGGGCCAGCAGGAGCACCGCCAGGAGCAGCGCCGGGTCGACCGGCGGCACCGCCCGCCCTTCGGAGACACCCGCGGCATCAAGCGCGAAGACGAAGCGCTGGCGGCCGGTCTCGGTCCCGGCCGGGTCGCTCGTGACGATCGTCGCGTCCCACCGGCTGCTCTGCGCGAGGCTGGCGTCCGCCACGAACCGTGGCGCCGCCGCGACTGGCTCCGGCCGCATCGTGATCCGGGAGGTGCCCTCCTCCGCGTCCAGCCGTTGGAGCACCATCTCCACGACGACGCCGGGGGTTTCGACAGCGGGTCCCATCGTGACGAACCGGTTCGGCCCGGCCCGGCCGGGGTAGAGATCGAGCGAGAGCTCGGCGCCTGAGGCGGCCGTGCTGGCGGCCGGCTCGATGCCCACGGGTCGATCCAGCGCGGTCGGAGAGCCGCTCGTGACGTTCGCCGCGATCGCCAGCACGGCGATGCCCGCGACGAGCTCCGCCACGAGGCGCCTGGACAGGCCGCCGCGCCCGGGGCGTTCTTCCCCGCCGTCGAGGTAGTTGATGGCGCCGAGCGCGAGGGCGGCAGCGAAGACGGCGATCTTGACTGCCAGGCTGAGCTGGTATGGCGTGCCGACCGAGAACGGGTCGCGCGTCAGCGTCCAGTCGGCGTAGGCACCGGTGAGGGCGATTGCCGCCACCGAGACGAGCGCGAGGGCCGAGAAGCGGGGGATGATCGACCGGAGCGCGCCCGGAGCCAGGCGGCTCCCCCTCCCGAAGTCGGTGAGGGCCGCAAGCAGCCCCAGCCCGCTCAGCCAGATGCTGGCGGCCGCGAGATGCACGACGTCGACGACGGTGGGCACGGGCGAGGCGAATGCCGCCGCGTGACTCCCGGCGGCCGTGAGGGCGAGGCCGCCGAAGCCGGCCAGGCCGGCCAGGGCAAGCGCCCGCCCCGGGCCGTTGGCTCCTCCGACGCGGTGGAGCCCCAGGACGGCCGCTCCGCCGACGACTCCGAGAACGATCCGCGCCGTGAGGAGCGCCCCGCTGCGCGTGCCCGCCATGACGGCGACGATGCCGGTCGAACCACCGGAGCCGGACAGGGACGCCACCGCGATCGCGAGCAGGATCGCGCAGCCGGCCGCCCCCGCGACGAGGGCCCAACCGGCCGCCAGCGGGGTCGCCCGGAAGACGTTCGCGAGCGTCGTCGGGGGCCGTCCCGCGCCGCGTGGTCGCCGTCGCCGCGCCGCCGGGCGCGACACGGGCTCCACGGGGCCGCCGGCCGCCGCGGTCTCGCCCCGGGCCGCCGGTCGCAGGACCAGTAACCCGAGGATTGCCAGCCCGAAGGCCAGCATGCTCCCGCCGTAACCGAGGATCTTGCCCGGGATCTCGACCGCCACGATGCCGGCCGAGTGGCCGCCGTGAAGATCGCCGCTCCCTCCCGCGTCGGCAGCCCCGACCTCGGCCGCCGTGACGTCGCCGACCCCGAAGGTGAAGAAGCCACGGGTCACGTGGCCATCCGAGGCGCTGAGCGTTCGCCAGCGCACCGTGAACAGCCCCGCGCCCGGGATGGTCCCGGCGGGGAGGACGGCGACGAGGATGCGCGCGTCGGCGGGATCGGGCTCGCCCACGTTCGCCAGGGCCGCCGCTCCGTTGCCGTCGAGGAGATCCAGCGAGGTGAAGCCGGGATCGACGGGCTCGCTGAAGACCAGCCGGATCTCGCCGGGCGCCGTCGCCACGACCACCCCCGCCCCGGGAGAGCTCGCCACGAGTTTCGAGTGGGCGGCGACGAGGTATCCCGCGGCCCGATCGATCTGCGGTCCAACGATGACGGGAGCGACCGCGAGCAGGGCGATCGCCAGGCCCGCGGCGAAGGCAGCCCGTGCAACGACCCGCGGGCGCCGCGAGGTCATCCGTCGCCCGGGGTCACGCGTCCGGCCGGCGCCGTCCTGCCAGGGCGACGCCGATGCCCAGCAGTCCCACGATCAGGCCGGCCGCGCCGAGGGCCAGCGCCACCGGGACCAGCGCTGCCGCGTCGGCGCCCTTCTTGGCCTGGTCGGCGAGCTCGGCGATGGTCGGCAGGGTCACCGGGAACTCCCCGGAGGCCGCCTCGCGGACCTCGTCGAACCCGGTCGGACTCGAGGTGAACGTCTCATCGACCGACGTCCCGTCGATCGTCCCGGTGATGTGGAAGGTGTACTTCCCGGCGGCCGTCGGGATGAAGGCGGCCCTGTAGCCCGGTTCGATG
>Ga0315293_10002907_pt1 | contig 16480 bp, 16 predicted proteins | sample YL17G13_20_MG_FD_203071 | JGI IMG/M metagenome (GOLD analysis project Ga0315293, IMG submission 203071) | Sediment microbial communities from Yellowstone Lake, YNP, Wyoming, USA - YL17G13_20 | ecosystem: Environmental > Aquatic > Freshwater > Lake > Sediment | place: USA: Wyoming | collected...
CACCTGACTCAGGATGGGCGACAGCGTTCCGGCCGGGGTCTCGGGTCTGACAGCAATCCCGGCGTTGAGGCCGGCCCGCCGGATCTCCCGGATGCACGCCTGCGGATCCGGTGTCGCTTCCGGATGGAAGATGATGAAGTCGGAGCCCTTGATGAACAGGTGCAGGAAACGGCCAGGGTCGTCGATCATCAGATGAGTCTCGACCCGGAAGTCCTTGCGATGCCTCAGCAGCTGGAAGACCTCTGTGCCGAGGATCAGGTTGGGAACGAAGTGGCCGTCGCCAAAGTCGAGATGCAGCCTGGTGACCCCGGCGGAATGGAGCGCGTCGAGTTGCTCATCGAGACGCGAGAAGTCCATGCACATCACCGAAGCCGATACTTCCGACGCGGGACTAAGCATGGTCTCTCTGCCCTCTCCTTGAGGTGCACATGCTGGCTGAGGCGGGATGGATCGCGTTCCGTTCCCAAGGCCTGCTGCCACGTGCCCAGTCTGCCGACTGCAGCATGCCCGTCACTCCGCTGGCTCCAGATCTGCCAGGATACCCCGCAGGCTCTCGAAGGACTCTCGCGCCGCGCCCTCGAGACCGGAACGAGGCAGGGCGTAGTGAGGCTCCAAGGAGACGAGGCCCTTGTAGCCTGCGGAGGCCAGCCTTCCCAGCAGGAGGCGGAAGTCCACTTGGCCGCGGCCGATGGTGACGTACCGGTGCCCATCGGGCAGGTTCTCCCCGATGAGGATGCCTTTGACGTGCAGGTGGGCCAGGTAGGGGAAGGCTTCGGCGACCAGGTCGACGACATCTGCCTCTCCGCTGCGGAAGGCGTTGCAGGGGTCCCAGAGAAGCCGGAGCCAGGGGGAGTCGAGGGCCCGAAGAACCTCGAGAGCGGGGCGAGTCTGATCGAGATAGGTGTGAGGGCAGGTCTCGAGCGCCAGGACCACTCCGGCCGAGGCGGCCATTTCGACGGCCGGCTTGAGACGATCCTCGATCTGGTGGATCACCGCCTCGGTCGTCGGACCCTCGCGCCAGAAACCGAAGATGCGGACGAGCGGTGCCCCGAGCCGGCGGGCCGTGCCAAGGCAGCCCTCCAGCCAGGCCAGGTGCTGGTCATAGTTCCCTGCCAGGGACTGGAATCGCTTGCTCCAGCTTGCCGGAGGGGAGCCTCCGTCGAGCACGCAGCGTAGGAAGGCCGTGGAGTCGAGCACGGCTGGATGAAGATCGTGCTCCGCGAGCAGCCTCTCAAGCCGGCCGACCTGCGGCTCGGTCAAGAGCTCGATGCTGGTGTCCCAAAGGGTATGGATCTCGGCGTCCTTCATCCCCCACTCGCCGAGCAGCTGCAGAGCGGCCTCGAATTCGCGGCTGATCTCATCGGTGATGGCGCACAGGCGGAGCATGACCGGTCCTTCCCGGGTGGCCTACTTCGGATCGGAGGGCAGCAAGCGATCGAGGTCGGCGTGCCAGGCTTCGAGGGAAGGGTACACAACATCCGCTCCATTCGGGGAGACGGGGGCCAGATCGCTGTTCGGGATGAAGACGCAGACCATCCCCGCGGCGAGGGCGGCCTGAACCCCCGACGGGGAATCCTCGACTGCCAGGCACGACTCGGGGGGAGTGCCGAGGCCGCACGCCGCAGCCAGGTAGACGTCCGGCGCCGGCTTGCCTCTCTCCACCTGATCGGCGCCTACCATACACAGGAAGTACTCGGCGATCCCGTTTCGCGCGATGGCCTTGCGGATGTACTCGGATGAGCTGTTGGAGGCGATCGCCAGCCCGTAGCCTCGAGTGCGCAGATCCTGGAGCAGGGGCAGCAGTCCCGGCATCTGCTCCGCCTGCTCGATCAGGTCCAGCATGTGGGACTGGAAGCACCGGTTCAGCGCCTCCGAGGTTGTGTCCAGGCGATGCCTGCCGATCACCTCGCGCAGCGAGGCTTCATGGCTGACGCCGATCAAGGAACGGTACTCCTCATCCTGCATGCGCTTGCCGTCCGGAGCCAGGCACCGTTGCCAGGCCTCCAGGGCGAGAGGCTCGCTGCGGATCATCACCCCATCCAGGTCGAAGATGACGCCCTTGATCACCGGATCCTACCTCGTGCACCAGAATGGCCCTGCCGGACCTTGGGTTGAGCGGCGGCGCCGTGAATGTGCAACGTACATTGTACTTCGCTCGAATCAATCGATCGGGTCCGGCCGGCTCCGTCTGAGGACTGCCTCGATGGCCATGCGGACGTCCGCTTCCCCGGGCAGGACAAAGCGCTCGGCAATGGTTGCCAGCGGGACCGGGCTGTCGAGGCTGGCAATGCGCTGGATCGGGGCCTGCAGCAGGTCAAAGCCCTCCTCGGCCACAAAGGCGGCGATCTCGGCCGTCAGGCCGCTGGTCTTGGGGCCCTCCGCGGCGACCACCAGGCGACCGGTCTTGGCCACGGATTCCAGGATCGTTCCCTTGTCCAGCGGAACCAGGGTCCGAGGGTCGATGACCTCCACCTCGACGCCCTGGAGAGCGAGCTCCTTAGCCACGCGCAGGCTCTTGTGAACCATCAACAGCGTTGCCACGACGGTGACGTCCGAGCCCTGGCGCCGGACGGCTGCCTGCCCGAACGGAACCGTGTAGGGCTCCTCGGGCACCGGCGTCTGGAGAGACTCCATCTCGCCCCAGGCGCTCTTCATCGAGCCTCCTGGAGAGCGGCTGCCATACAGCATCCTATGCTCGAAGCACAGCACCGGATCCTCGTCTTGGATGGCCTGGGTGAGCAGCCCCTTGGCGTCATAGGGAGTTGATGGGCAGACAACCTTCAGCCCGGGGACATTCATGAACCACGGCTCCAGGCTCTGGCTGTGTGTAGGGCCCCGGTTGCTTGCTCCCGTCGGGGCGCGGATGACCATCGGCACGCCCCACACCCCGGCAGACATGAACCGCATCTTGGCGGCAGCGTTGACAATGGCGTCCATGGCCGACGGCAGGAAGTCCGAGTACTGGACCTCGACGACCGGCCTCATGCCGCCCATGGCCGCTCCGACGGCCAGACCGAAGAATCCGGCCTCGGCGATCGGGGTATCCCGGACTCGCTCCGGACCGAACTCCTCGAGCAGGCCGGCGGTCACGCCAAACGGGCCTCCGAATGCGCCGATGTCCTCGCCCAGGAGGAAGACGCGCGGGTCCCGGCGCATCTCCTGCGCCATCGCCTCGCGGAGTGCCTCGGCATAGGTCAGGAAACGACCTTGCTCAGCCATTCCGGATATCTCCTCCCGTATCGGAGAACACCAGGCGCAGCGGGAGATCCGGCTCGGGATCCGGGCTGGCGCGGGCGAACTGGACCGCGTCGGCGATCTGGGCCTCCACCTCTGCCTCGATTGTCTGGACCTGGCTCTCGACCCCGCTGCCCAACGCGGTCAGCTGGGAGCGGAAGCGAGGAAGAGGATCGCGGGCAAGCCAGGCGTCCAGTTCTCCCTCGGGCCGATAGCGGCCTGGCTCGGTGCGCGAATGACCGCGCAGTCGGTAGGTCATGCATTCGAGCAGGGTGGGCCCACCGCCTCGGCGAGCCTTCTCAATGGCATCTCCCGCCGCAGCATAGACAGCCAAGATGTCGTTCCCGTCCAGTCGCAAGCCTTCCATGCCGTAGCACGCGGCGCGCTCCGCAACCGTCCCCACCGCCATCATCTGCGAGATCGGTGTCGAGAACGCGTACAGGTTATTGGCGCACACGAAGACAACCGGCAGACGCCAGATGGCGGCCAGGTTGAGTGCCTCGTGGAAGTAGCCACAGTTGACCGTCCCGTCGCCGAAGAAGACGGCCGCCACTCGGTCGCTGCCCTGCATGACGGCGGAGAGGGCCAGGCCGGCGGCGATGGCGAGACCCTCGCCGATGATGGCGACGCCGGGGACGATGTTCAGAGAGGGATCGCCCAAGTGCATCGAGCCGCTCATGCCTCGGGCGCAGCCCGTATCCCGGGCGAAGACCTCCGCCATGGCTGCTCGGGGACTGCCTCCCTTGGCCAGGAACTCGCCATGCCCGCGGAACGAGGGAACGAGAAAGTCGTCGGGACGCAGGTGGGCGCACACCCCGGCCGAGACCGCCTCCTGCCCCGTCGAGAGATGCACCGTCCCCTGCATCTCCTCGGTGAGGAAGAGGTTGTACACGGTCTCCTCGAAACAGCGGGTGCGGACGAGGCGGGCGTAGAGATCCAGCATGACTTCCAGCGGTGGACTAGCAGCGCTCATTGGGAACTCGCCTCCGGGGCATCCGGATCGATGGCGATGACGCGGACCGGCGAAGCCTCGGTGCCTGCCAGGTTCCAGGGGAGGACGAAGAGCATCACGCGTTCCGAACGTAGCTGGTCGAGGTTGTTCATGAATTCGATCAGCGGGATGTCATGGCTGAACAAGGTGAAGTGGTTGATCTGGCGGTCGGCGCCGCGCGGCTCGATCCCCGAGGCATCTGTCCCCAGGCAGGAGATCCCTTGCTGAACCAGCCATTCGACCGCCTCGGGAACGACGTAGGGCCGGTCGTGGGCCTGCGGCGTCCGATAGTGTATGTTCGCGCCGGTGCGAAGCAGGACGATGTCACCCGGCTTGAGTCGATCGCCATACGCCTGGATCTCCTCGAGCGTGATGGCCTCGTCCTTCTGCTTGTGGCTGAAGTCCATCACGAGCGCCTCGCCGACCAGCCGGTCGAGAGGGAGCTCCGAGACATCCTTGCCGCCCTGGATGTAGTGCGAGGGCGCCTCGATGTGGGTTCCGACGTGGGGCGTGATATGCACTTTGGTGAGGATGTAGTGGTCCTCGGCATGGGTCCGGTATTGAGGGTACATGTCCTGGGTGCGGAAGGTCTCGATCTCCAGGCCGTACTCCTCCTGCCCCGAGTAGAGCTTGTGGCTCAAGTCAATGATGCGTCCGCGGAGCATACGCCTGGCCATCCTCTCAGCGGGCCCAGGCCTGCGGCTGAGCGAGCATCCCTTCCAGATGGGCGAGGAATCGGGCACCCATGGCCCCGTCGAGCACGCGGTGGTCAAAGCCGAGGGTCATGCGCAGGAACGAGCGGACGCCGGCCTCGGAGAGACAGGACATCAGGATCTCGCTGATCATCTTCTCGCTCCGGGCGCCGTACCTGAACCTCCGGTGCGCCCTATTCAACGCGCCGGCTCTGAAGCTCGAAGCGGCTCTTGTCACCCCGTATGACCGTCTGCGAGTACTCCACCGGACGGTTTTCCGTGTGGCCGCTCGGCCCCTCAAAGGCCCGATCCTCGAGCACGTGGACCGCGGCCGGCGGCTCCAGCTTGAGGAGCAGGCACTCCTCGGGATCGGCCAGGCGGACGGACAGCGTCCGGTCCACCCGGGCGACCTTCACCCCGCAGACCGATTCCAGGGCCTGGTAGAGCGACTGGTTGTTCAGATCGACCCGGTACAATCCGCCGGCTAGCTTCTCGGGCAGATAGGAGGCTGCCACCATCAGGGGCTCCCCTTCAACCAACCACAATCGCTTCAGGTAGACGAGCGGGGTCTGGGGTTCAACTCGCAGCGCGGTGGCGATCGCCGGCGTAGCAGCCTGGGGACTGATCTCGTGGACCTGCCGCTCGAAAGCCAGGCCGCGCTGCTCGAGAATGTCCGACATGCTGACCATGGAGCTCACCGACCAGCGTTCGGGGACCGATTCGGAAACGTAGGTGCCGCGCCCGCGGACCAGGTAGACATGCCCCTCGGCCGCCAGCTCGGTGAGCGCCTGGCGGACCGTGCCGCGGCTCAGGCCGAACTGAGTGCAGAGTTCCTGTTCGGTCGGAATCTGCTGGCCCGGACCCAACGTGCCGTCCTGGAGGCGTTGGGTCAGCCAAACCTTGAGCTGATAGTAGAGGGGTATGGCGCTTGCCTTGTCAAGTGTAGTCATCCCTGATCCCCCCGGGTCGTCGGACGAGGTATAGACGTCTGTATTACTATAGGGAGGAATGGGCGATTTGTCAACCGCCCGGAACGAGCCCCCTGCTTCTGCAGGACCCGACACGGCTCGACCACGACGGCTGAGGCTGTTGAGAAGCGCCGATGGATGGAGAAGAATCCCATTACACTCCGCACCAGCGCTTTCTCAACATCCTCAGATGGTTCTCACTTGACAGTGGGGGAATCCTTGTGCTACGCTCGGGACATCTATACGTCCATACCTGTTGGGCCGGGTGGACGACCCCTGGCCCCCGCAGACCAGAGCCTTGATCACCGGAGCCTGGGTCGACGCAGTGTCAGCCCCCTGTGCTATTGTCCCCCTGAGCGAAGCCCACGTTCCGGCGTGCTGCTCCCTCGAGGAGCGCGCCTTCAACCACCTGCGTCGAGGCTGGGGACAACCCTTGCAGCCCGAGCGGCGGCCCGACTGCCTGGCCTATTACGTCAGGCTCTTCCCAGAAGGCGCGTACGGGGCGTTGGCTGGCGGTCGGATCGTCGGTTTCTGCATCTCCCACGCGTGGGGATCCTTGGGATGGATCGGCCCCATTGCTGTAGACCCCGAGTGGCAAGGGCAGGGCATTGGCCGGGAGTTGACCCGGCCTGTCGTGCAGGCACTGGAAGACCGGCAGTCTGTGATCATCGCGCTGGAGACCTGGCCGCAGCATGCGTCCAACATCCAGTTCTACCTGGAGTCCGGCTTCAAGTTGGGTCCGCTGGTCGTGGTCCTCGAGAAGCCGGTCTCCGGCGAGGGCACACCCTTCACGGGGCATCGTGTGAGCGAGATCCCGGATCGGGAGAGATGCCTCCAGGCAATGGCCGGCCTGGCGGATGCGCTGCATCCTGGCCTCGACTACACGGCGCCGATCCGTACCACGCTCGACTGCGGCCTCGGAGAGGTTGTCTTCTGGGGTGATTCGTCGCAACCGGAGGCGGTTGCCTTGCTGCATACCGAGCCCCAGCATGTCACCCCACCGCCAGAATGGGCGGATGTCCAGCTCCTGATGGGACGGCCGGGCCGGGAGGACTCTCTGGGAGACTGGCTTCACCAACTCGAAACCCTGGCTGCCCACCTGGGTCGCAGGAGCTTGCGGCTCTCTCTTTGCGGCTGCCATGGGAAGGCCCTGGGGAGGTTCGTCCGAGCTGAGAAGTGCCGTGTGGTGAAACTGCGCCTCCGCATGTATCATGGGAATGACGCGGTTGAACCTGACCACGTCAATTTCATCAGCTACGGAATCTAAGAGGGTCGAGTCGGGATGAGCCCATACGCCATCGGCGTCGACATCGGGGGCACGAACACCAAGCTGGTGCTGATCGACGAAACCGGCAGCATTCATGCCCGCGAGTCCTTCCTGACCCCTCGCGACGCGGACCCGAAGCACCTCGTCGACGGAATCGTCGCCGGCGCGAGCCGCTTCCGCCAGCGGATCGAGGCCGAGGGGTTCCAGGTCGAGGGGGTGGGGTTCACCGTTCCCCACTTCTTCGATGGCCCCGACTGGATCCAGCGTCAGACCAACAACATGCCCAGCCTGGAAGGGCACCCGATGCACCCCCAGCTGCGCGAAGCCTTCGGCGCCTCGATTGCCATGATGAACGACCTGAGCGCAGCCGGGATCGCCGAGTACATGTACGGCCGCGGCCGCGACTGCGACCGGATGCTGCTGATGGCCATCGGCACCGGTATCGCCATCAGCATCGTCACCCGAGACGAGGGCCTGGTGCACTTCTCGTGGGACACTGCGGGCGACACCGGCCAGATCATCGTCGACCCGTTCGGCCAAGCGGACTGCACTTGCGGTGGCCGGGGCTGCCTGGAGGCTGTGGCCGCCGCTCCGGCCCTGCGACGGCGGGCGTTGGCCGAGATCGCCCGCGGCAAGGAGACTCGCCTGGCGCAGATCAAAGCCGAGCGCGGCGACCTGGAGGCCCGTGACATCTCGGAGGCGGCCGCCGCGGGAGACGCTGTTGCCAGGGACATCCTCGAGCAGGCGGGCTTCTTCCTCGGCGTCGCCCTGACCTCCTACCTGCACATCTTCCGCCCAAGCCTGATCGTCCTGGGCGGGGGCGTCGCCCAGGCAGGCGACCTGCTGATCGACCCCATCCGTCGGACGATGAACCGTCTGGCCAGCCCCTGGTACCTGCGGCGGCTCAAGGACATCGTGGTCTCGGCGCTGGGAAAAGACGGACAGGCAGTGGGCTGTGCCAGCCTGATCCTGTTCCCCGGTCGCTTCATACGCTGAGCCGGCGCTTCTGGGAGACCCCAGGAGAGACCCTGGCGCGCGGACAGGAGGTGATCGACCAAGATAGCGGTCAAGGCTCCAAACAGTCGCAAGAAGACAGAAGACACTTCCAAGGAGGAGTTCCATGAAGAGAACAGCCGTCTGGACGATTCTGATCATGGCAGCCATGATCCTGGCTGCCTGCGGTGGCACCACCCCTGCACCTGAGGTAACGGAAGCACCGCCGGTGGAGACCGCAGCGCCCGTCGTGGAGACGGAAGCTCCAGCTCCACCCATTCGCATCGCCTTCTTCGTCCCGTGGACCGAGGACGTCTGGTACGTCGCGGCCATTGCCGGTGCTCAGGAGAGAGCCGAGCAGCTCGGCGTGCAGCTTGACGTCTACGACGCCGGTTACCAGGTCGAGACCCAGCTCCAGCAGTTCGACACCGCGCTGGCCTCCAACCCGGATGCCATCGTGCTCAGCTCGGTAGACCCGGCGGCCATGGTTCCGAGCGTCGAGGCAGCTCACGCGGCGGGCATCGTGGTCGTTGACTACGACCGCCCGATCTGGACCACCACGGCGCTGGATGCCGTCTTGATCCTCGACACCCCCGGCATCGGCACCCAGGGCGCCACTTCCATCGTCGAGTACCTGACCCAGAAGTACGGGGAGCCGAGAGGCACGGTCATCCGGGCCTTCGGCGACCTGGCCGACACGTGGGTGACCGACATCTCCTCCGGCTGGGATCCGGTGATGGCCCAGTACCCGGACATCACGGTCCTGGAGGCCACCAGCGGCCCGTGGGAGCCTGAGCAGGCCTCTGCCAATGTCGAGCAGCTCCTGGTCACCCACCCGGAAGTAGATGCGATCTTCCTCGACAGCGACTGGCTGGGGTCCGGCATCACCGCCTACCTTGAGTCGGCCGGATACGGCACCGTCGGCGAGGACAACCACATCTACTATGTCGGCGTCGGCGGCATGCCGCAGGCGCTGACGTACATCCGCGAGGGCTGGATGGACCTGACCATCAACAACCCGGTGCCCGATTTCGCCGGCACTGCGGTTGAGGTGGCGTATCGGTTGCTCCAGGGCGAGACGCTCCCGGCCGAATGGGTTGAGGAAGGACGGCCTTGGTCCCCGGCCGCGATCAGCAATGCCGTGCCGACGGAGGACAAGCCCTACGCCGGGCCGGTCCTGAACATGCAGAACTTCATCGTCGACAGCACCAACGTGGACGATGCCTTGTTGTGGGGTAACATCGTAGGCGAGGAATAGGTCGAAACGGTGTAGAACCGCGCGGGCTGCCGATCGGGGTGTCAGGCCCCTCGGCAGCCCGCCGGCCGCAAGGAGTGGATTGGATGAGCGTTGAAGCGCCAACGATGAGAGTCAACCGACTGCGGTCCTGGTGGCAGCGGCCGGAGATACGCGACGCGATCCTGGACAACTTGATCTGGTTGATCCTGGCCATTGCCCTGATCGGGTTCTCGTTCATCCCGGGCTACTTCACCCCGCCGGTTCTCATCAACATCTTGCTTCACTCGACCTTCCTGGCAATCATGGTGATCGGTGAGACGCTATGCCTGATCACCGGTAACTTCGACCTCTCCGTGGAATCGGTGCTGGCCTTTACGGCGATGTTCGCCGCGATGCTCATGGGCACCCGGCCGCCGACGCCGGGTTGGGGGCTCAGTCCCGCGATCGCTCTGCCTGCCATGATGGGGGTGGGTCTGCTGATTGGCGCCTTCAACGGGTTCTGTGTGACCAAGCTCAAGATCAACCCGTTCATCGTGACGCTGGCGACCATGATCGTGTTCCGGGGGCTGACGATCATCTTCACCATGAGCCAGGCCGTCATCCGGTTCCCGCTCCTATACAAGGCGGTGGCGACGATCAAACTGGGGCCGATCCCGCTCCTGGTGATCCTGACCATCGGCCTGTACCTCTTCTTTCACTTTCTCATCACCCGCACGCTCTACGGCCGCAAGCTCTTTGCGGTGGGAGGCGATCGGGACGTTTCGTTTGCCTTCGGGCTCGAGCCGGACAAAGTTGTCCTGATCGCGTTTGCCTTGAGTGGGTTGCTCGCGGCGGTGGCCGGCTGGTTCCTCTCGGCTCGGATGGATGCTGCCCTGCCCGGAATGGCGGAGGGAATGACCTTTGATGTGATGGCGGCTGCCGTCATCGGAGGCATCAGCCTCAAGGGCGGCAAGGGCTCGCTGGCGGGAGCCCTGGGTGGCGTGCTGCTCTTGGGCGCGATCAACGCCGCCCTGACGGTGGCCCTGGTCTCTCCCTACTGGTACCGCATCGTGCGCGGCATGGTGATCTTTGCAGCCGTCGGGCTGGACACGCTCAAAGAGCGGCTGCGGCGGTAGGAGGGCTGACATGGCTGACGAGGTCCTTCTGGAGCTGAAAGGAATCAACAAGAGCTTTGGCGCGGTCCGTGCCCTGGTCGACGTGGGTTTTCGCGTCCACAGCGGCGAGATCGTCGGCCTGGTGGGTGACAACGGCGCGGGGAAATCGACGCTGGTGAAGATCATCTCTGGGGTGGAGCATCCGGACAGCGGCACGATCAGCTTCCAGGGGCGCGAGGTGAGCATCCGTAACCCGGACGATGCCATGGAACTCGGCATCGAGACGCTGTATCAAAACCTGGCCCTGATCAACAACCTGGACGTCATCGCCAACATGTTCCTGGGCCGCGAGCTGGTGACCGTCTGGCCCTTGGGGATGATTCGAGTGCTGCGTTCGCGCGAGATGGAGCGGCAGACCGGGGAGATCCTCGGCCGGTTGCAGATCAACATCGGATCCGTGCGCGAGAAGGTCCAGGTCCTTTCCGGCGGCCAGCGGCAGGCGATCGCGCTCGGCCGAGCGGTGGGCTGGGGCAAGAAGCTCGTTCTTCTTGACGAGCCGACGGCTGCCCTGGGCGTTCGAGAGGGGCGCCAGGCGCTCGAGCTGATCGGGCGCCTGAAGGAGCAGGGGGTCTCGGCCGTGATCATCAGCCACAACCTGGAGCACGTCTTCTCGGTCGCCGACCGCGTCGTCGTCCTGCGCCACGGCGAGATCCAGGGCGAGCGCAGGATCCGGGACGTGAAAAGCGACGAGATCGTCTCGATGATCACGGGCACGGCCGAGATCAAGAAGCTTGAGTTTGGCGCGGCAGACGCCTCCTCAGGAGCGTGATGGGACAGCTAAGCTTTCGGAGATGAATTCGCGCCTGTTGTGGTTCGTGCGAATCCCAAATCACTGCAGGTACGGTTCTCTTCTAAGGTCAAGCCGCTCTCAACGTCACCCTGCTGGGCCAGGCCGCCTGCCGACAGACAGAGGGAAGGTAGACGTGACCGGAAGCTATCACATGATCGAGTACATCCGCGAGGGCCCGGAGGTTCTCCGCCGCACTCTGGAAGAGAACGAGGCTTCAATTCAGTCGCTTGTCGAAGAGGCACGCCGTCGCGACATCCAGCGGCTGGTGGTGTCCGGCGTCGGCAGCTCTTACACGGCGGCGGTGATGGCCGCGCCACTGCTCCGCTACCACTGCTCACTCCCGACCCACATCCTGCCCTCGACCGGGCATGCCTACTACGCCTCCCGCCTGATCGACGAGCATTCGTTGGTGGTCGTGGTCTCCCGCTCCGGCGAGCGCGATTGGGTGGTCAATGCCCTCAAGGACGCCGTGGAGCGGGGGGCGTACGGCGTGGCGATGACGGGCGTGGCCGACAGCCTGCTCGCTCAACAGGGCGAGATGACGTTGTTGACTCAGGAGGGGCCTGAGATCACCTTCCCCAAGACCAAGAGCGTGGTCACCTGCGCCGGCCTGCTGATGCGCCTGGGCCTGGCCCTGGCCCGGCCCGACGACGTGGAGGCCTCTCAGAGGCTGAAGGCCCTCAAGGCCGCCCCGGGCAGTATGAAGCGTGTCCTCGAGAAGGCCGAGCCCGAGATCCGAGAGCTGATGCCCTCCCTAATTGGGCACAAGAACGTCGTCGTTGGCGGGGCGGGAAGCAACTACGGCGTCGCCCTGGAGACGGCCGTCAAGCTGCAGGAGACCGCCTACGTCCCGACGCAGGCGGATGACCTGGGCAACGTCTTCCACGGTCCGCTCGGGCCCCTCAACGCCGATTGGCTGATCATCCCTCTGCTCACGGAACTGGACCTGCGTCTGGGCAAGCAGCTGCTCCAGCTGGCCGGCAAGTTCGGCGCTCACCGCATGAGCGTCGTCGAGCCCAAGCTGGATGTGGAAGGGCTGACCGAAACCCTCATCCGGCTCCCGGAGCGCGCCGATCCTCTTTTGGCAGCGCTTCTCTACCTGCCGCCGATGCAGCTCATGACCTACTACTGGACGATTGCCCGGGGGATGAACCCGGACGAGCCCTCGGTCATGCGCGATATGCTCGACGCCATGCTTCCGGCCGGGCGGGAAGAGCCCGAGCTCCGGGGAGGCTAGGCCATGGCCGCGAAGATCGACGACCTGGGGATGAAGGGCGGGCTGATCGTCTCCTGCCAGGCTGCGCTCACCGCACCGCTTCACGGTCCGGTGTTCATGGCCGCCATGGCGCGGGCCGCCAAGATGGCCGGCGCCGTCGGCATCCGGGCGGACGCTCCGATGGACATCGCCGCCATCAAGGGCGAGGTCGATCTGCCAATGCTGGGCATCTACAAGATCCGCCTGCCCAGCCAGCACCCGCGGGTCTATATCACCCCCACCTTCGAGTCGGCGGCCGAGATTGCCCGCCTCGGCTGCGAAATCATCGCCCTGCACGTGCTGCCCGAGTACGATCGGGACGTGGCGGCTCTCAAGGAGCGCATTCGGCGCATCAAGGGTGAGTTGGATGTGCTCGTCATGGCGGACATCGCCACGGTGTCGGACGCGCAGTTCGCCGTCGAGCAGGGCGTCGACATCGTCGCCACCACCTCCTACCGCTACGCCTACCCGGGCGAGAAGGTGCCCGGGCCGCCCATCGACCTCATCCGTGAGCTGGTGCGCACCGTCCCGGTTCCGGTGATTGGCGAAGGGAGTTTCAAGACCCCCGAGGAGTGTGCTCGAGCGATCGAGGCCGGCGCGCACGCCGTCGTCGTGGGCACGGCGCTGACCGCGCCGGAAAAGGTCATGGCCGAGTTCGTCGAGGCGATGACCAGAGCGCGGTAGGACGCCCCGCCCGGCGCAGAGGTGCACCACGAAGTTCGAGATCCAGCCCTTCAACCCAACGCACCTGGGACCGCTGGTCGACCTGATCAACGAGGCGATCAGCGGTCGCCGTTTGGCCGCGACCGTGGTCCCGGAGGAGTTCCGGCGCAGGGTGCTCGACCACCCGGGGTTCCAGGCGGGCGGGTTGCTGCTGGGCGTCGAGCCGGGGGGCCGGCTGCTGGGCGCGGTGCATGCCATTGTGCCCCCCGTGTCCATCCCGCGCTACGCCAGCCTGGCAGGGCAGGGCTTCATCTTCGGTCCCTATGTACGGAGGGAAGCCCGCGCGCAGGGCGTGGGGCGCGGCCTTCTGACGGAGGCCGAGCGGGTTCTGCGGGAGCACTGCCGCTCGGCCTCCGTCCACGGCCTGCGGGCGCCTTTCTACCACTGGCAAGAAGGGCCCCGGCAGCCGTACTGCGGCTCCACCGAGATGATCGGGTTGTCCATCGCCGATGGATCCCTGCTCGATTTCCTGGCCGCAGCCGGCTACCGGCCGGCGGCCGAGCAGGAGGTCTCCCTGGTGGCGCCCCTTCACCGCTCCGAGCGCAAGCTTCCTGTGGTCGAAGGCCTGTGCTTCGTTCGCGTCAGCGGGGAGCGGCCCTGGCCCGGTCCCGTGGCATGGGTCGCCGGCGAGGAGGCAGGCTACGGGTACGAACGCTATGGGCCCATGGCCTACGACACACTGGCCGTTGTCCGGGCTGAGACGATTCTGGGGCACTGCCAGTGGTACCCCATGCGCCAGGCCGGCAGGGCGGCTCTGTATGACCTTCGGTTGGATGCCTCCTTGCGGGGAAGGGGGCTTGGGAAGGCGCTCCTCGAGGGCGGGTTGGCGGCGATGGCGAAGGCCGGGTACCGCGAAACCGAGCTGCATGCCAGCCCGGAGCGCAACTCGGTCGCCATTCGCATGTACCAGCGGTTAGGTTTCCGCGAGGTGGCCCACTGGATCGCCCTGGAGAAGCGCCTGCGCTCTCCCATCTCCTCGATCCGTTGAGACCTGGCGAATCCCGGGGATCTTCCAGGTTGTCTTCAGAGACTCGAACGCCGGCGCAACTGCTGTGCCGGCGTTGATTCTGGGCTTGATTGAGACAGGCTCCTCGGCGAGGACTCGAACGGGGGGCGAACGGCCTGGCAACTGAGAGCGGAAGCTCGCAGTATGGGCGGGATGTCCGGCGTACATCTCTTGCGGGTAGCCAAGAGGGTGGCACTCAGGAGCCTGACCTTGTGCATTTCCAGCGTGTGCCGGGATCTGCAGTTTCGCCAGTGTACGGCTCATCCGTTGAGCTACCTCTGTCCGAATGGTCCCAGGTGGAGAACCGTCTCGTAGGTCACCCCAACCCTCTCGAGGTTCGGGGGCCGAACGATCAGCAACAAGATCATCGCCACGATGCATCGTTGGCGCCAAGGGTGAGCGTCGGGACCGGTCCATCGCAGGGCGGAACGCCTGCCTTGTTTCTTGTGCAGGGGGAGCAACGTCGCAAGCGGAGGGTGACATTGGTCACTCGGGTTGAGCGCTGCTGAGGGATATTCTACATATCGAATATGGAATATATCCAGCCCGGCTGGGAGGAGTCGTATGCACGGGTATGACGAGGCGGCAGAGCTGCTGAGGGCACTGAGCCACCCGATCCGGCTCCAGATTCTGGAATTGTTGGCCCGTGATGGAGAGGCCTGTGTCTGCCACCTGGAGTGCTCCCTTGGGCAGAGGCAAGCCTACATCTCGCAGAATCTATCTCGCTTGCGGGAGGCCGGGCTGGTCGTCGACCGCAGGGAAGGGCTGAACGTCTACTACAGCCTGGCGGACGAGGCGCTTCTCCCCCTGCTGCAAGCCATCCAGAATACCACGACGAGGTTGGCCCGTGCCAGTGGCGGGCCGGTGCACTTCACGTTTGGTGCGAAAGGGCGCAAGGGGAAGTGCCCGTGTCCCCGGTGTGCACCTGCTGCCAAGCTGGCCCTCGCCTGAGTGGCCAACGGGCAGGGTTGATCCGGCGTAGCGCGCCTGACATCTCGGGCCATAGGGGCGCCTGGGCAAATGGCGGGGAGAGGCCTTTGGAGATGGTGGAAGGAACCGAGAGATGAATGTGCTTGACTTCCTGATTCGGCTGTTGCAGGGTGGTCTGGGCAACCTGGCTGCCTATCTGGCCGCGCACGTCCTGCTCTGCCTGGTGCCGGCCTTTTTCATCGCCGGAGGATTGGCGGCGCTGATCCCCAGGGAGTCGGTGACGCGCTTCCTCGGCCGCAAGGCGCCCAAGTTCATCTCCTACCCGGCGGCGGCGCTGGCCGGGTCGGTCCTAGCGGTCTGCTCCTGCACGATCGTGCCGCTGTTCGCCGGGATCTACAAGAAGGGCGCCGGCATCGGCCCGGCCATCACCTTCTTGTTCTTCGCCCCGGCGGCCAACATCCTGGCCCTGGCGTACACCGGCGTGGCCATCGGCGCCGACCTCGCCTTCGCCCGGCTGTTCCTATCGCTGGCCTTCGGCGTCGGGATCGGCATGATCATGGCCCTGATCTTTCGCCGGGCGGACGCCGAGCACGACCGCCAGACCGACGACCTGTTCGCCGGGCGCGGCAGCGTCCGGCGCGGGATCGTCGTCTTCCTGCTCATCCTGGTTGTACTGCTGCTCTCCGGGACCCTGAAGATCGGGCTGCTGACGAACACCTATGCCCAGGTGAACCTGCCGATCGACGGGGCTGACCGTCTCGAGCAGGCCCTCTTCCGCCTGGTCCCATTCGACGCCAGCCGCGGCGAGGAAGGGGTGACGGTCCAGGGGGCGGTCTTGATCACGCTGCTGGCGCTGATTGCCTTCTCTGCCTGGCACGGCTTCGAGAATGTGCTCGAAGGTTTCAACCGCTGGACCGGGATCACGCTCGGGCTGATCGCGCTGACCCTGTTGGTGGCGGCCGTGGGAATGGATCCGGTCGCCGGAGGCTTGGTCATCCGCTTTCCCGGCAAGTTCTTCGCCGTGATCCTGGCCCTGGTCGCGCTCGCCTGGCTCGGCCGCACTGCGCTGAGCGAGCACGAGCGGCGCGACTGGCTGTGGGAATCCTGGCGCTTCGCCAAGCAGATCTTCCCCCTGCTTCTTGTCGGCGTCTTCTTCGTCGGTGTGCTGCGCCAACTGATCCGGCCGGAGTGGATCGAGTCGCTCGCCGGACAGAACACGCTGTTGTGCAACCTGGCCGGC
>Ga0315293_10002908_pt1 | contig 16479 bp, 18 predicted proteins | sample YL17G13_20_MG_FD_203071 | JGI IMG/M metagenome (GOLD analysis project Ga0315293, IMG submission 203071) | Sediment microbial communities from Yellowstone Lake, YNP, Wyoming, USA - YL17G13_20 | ecosystem: Environmental > Aquatic > Freshwater > Lake > Sediment | place: USA: Wyoming | collected...
CGGCCTTTTATAGAAAACCTTCTCGGTAAATTCATGTTTGGGATCTATGCCACCACTTTTCAGGCGCACAGCGCGCCCTTCTATTTTTATTTGCTGGTCATTCTTATCGGGTTCTTCCCGTGGAGCTTTTTCTTCCCCTATTCCGCTTACGCCAAAAAAGGCAACTCATTGCTTTGGCTCTGGTTCGGAGTGGTCTTTATCCTCTTCTCTACCGCCCAGACCAAAATTCCTGGATATATTCTGCCTTTGTTCCCCCCCCTGGCGCTTTTAACCGCCGCCGCCTGGCCCAAAAATAAAACCGGCAAATATTTACTGACCGCCGGCTGCGGTTTGGTTGCGGTCATGATTTTATCGGCAATTTTTCTCCTGGTGCCGATCGGGGAAAAATATAAACCCGGCAAATATCTGGCCCGGCAGATTTTAAAGGATAAACCGGCCAATATCAAATATTATAATTATAAAACCTGGCTGCGATCCGGCCTGCTCTTTTATCTGGGCCAAAAGATAGAATTACTAAATGAAAAAAAGGAGCTTTTAAAAGTTTTAAATTCTAAAGAGCCAATCATCTGCTTTATGGATCCCCGTGATTATGCGGAGCTTAAAAAAGAACTGCCGCTAGCGGCGGGAGCAGAAGGTTTTGAACTGCTGTATCTTAAAAATTTTAAGTAAGGCGCTTTTCCAGCTTTTCTATCCGCTTTTCGAGCTCCTCGATCACATCCGGAATATCGGCATGCGCCAGGGTTTCGATGCGCCGTCCGTCCCTTATCACTACCCTGGCCGGATTCCCCACCACCGTGGAATTGGCCGGAACGGGCTTGGTGACCACCGCTCCCGCCCCGATGCGCGAATTGTCCCCGATATGGATATTGCCTAATACGATGGCATGGGCGCCAATTACCACATTATTGCCGATGGTAGGATGCCGCTTGCCTTTTTCTTTCCCGGTCCCTCCCAAGGTCACTCCCTGGTAGATGGTCACATCATCCCCAATAACGGTGGTCTCGCCGATCACCACGCCGTTGCCGTGATCGATAAAAAACCTCCGGCCGATCGCGGCCCCGGGATGGATCTCGATTAAAGTTAAAAGCCGCATTATCTGGGAGATGAGCCGCGGGATGACTGGAATATAAATTTTATATAAAAAGTGCGATATTCTGTGTATCCAGACGGCCCAGAGCCCCTGATAGAGCAATACCTCGAAGATGTTGGCCGCCGCGGGATCCCTTTCGAATATTACTTTAATGTCATCTATTATTATCATCTGTTCACTTCCTATCAAAAAATGGATTCTTGCCCGATACGGAAAGCGGAATGCCGAAAGCCACTTTAGCTTCCGGTCCCAATAATTTAAGCTCTAAAGCCGCCATTCCCACCGAATACATGACCCGGTTATCCACTCTATGATCTGCGGCAATTGAAACCGCTGAACCTATGGCTATACCCAAGTCCCCCGTGTTATATGCGCAGACCGCTCCGGCCTTCTCGGCTTCGGCGCAATTGGGCCAGCCGCAAAAGGAACAATATTTTAAACCGATGACCCTGGTCTTGGTGCCGATCAGAACTACGGCCTGAGCGCTTTTGATATTTTCAGAATCCCTTAGAAAGGTGTGATGCTGCTCCCGCTCGCCGATCTCTTTCATTTTTTTAGATAACTTTTCAATCGCCTCGCCCGACGCCACCGCCACCTCCAATAAATCCAAGCCGCGGGCTTTGGGAGCGGTGCGCGCCGCCAGGCACATCTGCTCCGCCATCCTTAAAATCGCTTCCTTTTTGAACTCTTCTTCTTTTTTAATTGTCACCGGGCCAGCTTCTCCAATAAAACCAACTGTTTCGGGGTCCCGATCGTCACCAGGATGTCTCCAGCTTCAATGACCGTGTCGGCCACCGGCTGCAGGACGAAATTTCCGGTTATCTTGCGGATACTCAATATATAGGCCCCGGAATTCTGCCGGATTTGGGCTTCCCCCAGGTTCTTATTAACCAGTTTGGAATTTTCGCCTACTTTATACTCACCCAGATTCAGTTCCAGATGTTCGCTGTGCATGACCGTATCCAGGAAATCCATGGCGGTGGGCATTACCGCCAGGGTGGCCAGCCTTCGTCCGGCTATAAAATAGGGAGATAATACCCGATCGGCGCCCGCCTTTTTTAACTTTTCCTCGGTCTCTTTCTGGCTGGCGCGCGCCACAATGAACAACTTCGGATTCAAGACTCTCGCGGAAAGCGTAACGAAAACATTGGCAGTGTCCGAATCGGCGCAGGCGATCAGACCCTTGGCCGCCCGGATGCCGCCCTCTTCCAGTTGTTCATCTGAGGTTATATCCCCAATGATATAAGGAATGTTTTGCCCTTCCAATTCGGCGGCGGTTTCGGGTTTGCTGTCGATCACCACGAAGGGACGTTTTTCCGCCAGGAACTCATGCGCCACCTGGTGCCCCACCCTCCCGTAGCCGCAAATTATATAATGATTCCTCATCTCCGAAATGATTTTGTCCATCTTTGTTTTCCTCCTAAAACCAACGATTTCCCCTTCTACAATGATCTCTATGGCCTGCCCCAGAGTATAAACCGCCGTTCCCACGCCGCAGATGATAATTCCCATGGTTAAAATCTTTCCGACAAAATTTAAGGCGTGGACTTCACGAAAACCTACCGTGGACAGGGTGATGACCACCATATAAAAGGCGTCGATCAGCGGCCAGCCTTCGAGGTACTTGTAACCCAGGGTTCCCCCGACGATCAAAACCGCCAAAATGACTCCCGGTATTATTAATCTTCTTAAAGGGTTCATTTAAATAAAAACACCGTAAAATCGCCCGGATGATAATCATGCCTTAATATAAATCGACCGGTCATCCCCTTGGCAAAACCCGTTATATCCTCCGGCCGGGCGTAAAAATATTGGGGCTGTCTGAAACTCTCATCCGGCAGGTGATAGATCGCCTGCGAAGAGAGAAAATTCACCCCTGCCCCTATCTTACACAATTCAAACATCCTAAGCAACATGCAACGGATAAACTCCAGGTGCTCGGCCGGATCGGAAAAATTAATGTTCAAAGCCCCGCAGCAAATAATAAAATCGAACCTTTCCGGTTTAGGATCGTTCAGAATATCCCGGACCTCGAACCGGGCTTCGGGATATTTTTTCTGGGCCATCTCAATCACGCGCGGCGCAATATCGTAACCCGCATAGTTGAACTTAAATCCGGCTTTTTTCAAATAGCCGTACAGGTCGCCGAAACCGCAGCCCACGTCCAGGACCGAAAATCCCGCACGCTTACCGAAGATCTCCGCCAGCACCTCAAATCTCTGCCGCTGGCTGTCGGGGCTTTTCCAGTCTAGGGATAGATAATGATCCCCGTACTTTTGCAGGAGATTTTCATAATATTCGACCATTCGTTCGTTATCGGGCATTTTTAAATTATACCCTTAGTTATGTTATAATCTCAAGGCTTTAATGAAATTAAATTTGCTCATTCTCTGCTTTATCGCCTTATCCTTTGGTTCGGCTCTGGCGGCTACTCCCGAAGCCCTAAGTGCTCTTTGGGCGGTCCCGACTTCCGAAGTAAAAGCCTTCACCTCTAAATCCTATATTTTGAAAAAGATAAAAATAGAAGAGGTCTATTATCAAAGTCGCCCTTATAATGGGAAACCAGTCAGGATTTTCGGATATTTTTGTTATCCCTTAAATTCAAAAAAGCCTCTCCCCGCCCTGCTCATAGTCCATGGAGGAGGGGGCACGGCCAGCCAAAAGAGGGCTTCCAGGTGGGCCCGACACGGATACGCGACTTTCGCCATCGACCTGCCGGGAAAAGGCGAAAGGCGCAGGAGCTCCAGGTCCACCGGGCCGAATATGGACGTACCTACGCTGTTAAGAGGGAATTATTTGGTACATGCGGTGGCCGCCACCCGTAACGCCATCACCTATCTTAGCCAAAGGAAGGAAGTCGATCCCCAGCGTATCGGAATGATAGGTCTCTCCTGGGGAGGGGTCATAACTCTTTTAACCAATGGTCAGGATGACCGCCTGAAAGCGGCGGTCGATGTTTTTGGAGCGGGCTATATCCCCGAGGGCTGCACCTGGCAGGTTTATTTCAATTCCTTCTCTGCGGAGGAAATGCGCCGCTGGTACGCCTTCCTCGATCCCAAAAACTTTCTCCTAACCCAGCACGCCCCCATTTTATTTGTTACCGGGACCAACGATCATTGTTATTATCTTCCCACTTTCCAGAAAAGCTATGAGGAAGTGTCCGCGACCAAAAGCTTCTGGCTTATCCCCAACCTCCGGCACAGATTTATGCCCTATGCCGAAGCTACCTGTCTGGCCTGGTTTGAAAAAAAGCTCAAAGGCAAAGGAGGTTTTGAAGGTTTAACTGTACTTCCACTTTATCTTTCCAGTAAATCCGGAGAAATAATAATAGCAACTAAAGCCCAGGCCACAGATGAACTAGCCAAAGTCACTCTCTTTTTTACCCCCGGCGGACCCCAGCAGTGGACCCATAAAATCTGGAAAGCGCTCTTGCCGGTTTATAAAGATTATCAGAAGGGCTTATTTTATTTTTCCGTCTCTCCGAATCTGATCAGGCCGGAGATGATATTTTTTGTGAGTGGGCAGGATATCTATCGGGGTTGTTTTTCTTCCCTGGCTCAATCCCTCTTTAGGGTCGAATTACCGGACCATAGAATAACTTATGCGGCTTCGGCCCCTATCCGGACCCTTTACCGCCACGAACCTCCGGTTACCCTACTGGACGGCACCGACAGCCGTAAAATGATCTTCGTATTATCCAAAAAAGAAAATATTTATAAAGCGCTTTCCCGGGATCAGTAATTCTCGCAGAGCAATTCGTAATAGGCCCGGGGATGATCGCAGGCCGGGCACTTTTCGGGAGCTTCACTTCCTTCATGCACATATCCGCAGTTGCGACAGTGCCACTTGACCGCCTTATCTTTTTTAAAAACTTTTCCCTCTTTTACATTTTTTAGCAAGGCCCGATACCTTTTTTCATGCTGTTCTTCCACTTCCGCGATTTCCTTGAACTGAATCGCCACCGCCTCAAACCCTTCCTCCCGGGCGATCCTTTCCGCATCAAGGTAAAGCTTGGACCATTCCAGATGCTCCCCGTTGGCCGCCTCTTCCAGATTGACCGCGGTATTGCCGATGATCCCGGCCGGATAAGTGGCAGTTATTTCCGCGTCCCCACCCTCTAAAAGCTTAAAAAATCGCTTGGCGTGTTCCTTTTCGTTATCCGCCGTATCCAAAAATACGGCCGAGATCTGTTCATAACCTTCTTTTATGGCCTGGGAAGCAAAATAAGTATAGCGGTTGCGGGCCTGGGATTCCCCCGCGAAAGAAGCCAGCAGATTTTTTTCGGTCCGGGTGCCTTTTAAATTTTTCATGTTCGCCCTCCTATAATTTACAATCGACATTTTACCACAAATTTATTTTCTTGTCCCTCTGCCGGGGCTCTGCTAGAATGTCCCTGTGGGAGGGGATAACATGAACGATTTACTAGCCGATACCAAACTGGCCCTGGAACTGGAAAATAAAGGATATGATTTTTACACTCAAACCGCCACTAATACTAAAAATCCTCTGGCCGCTTCTACCTTGTTCAGTTTAGCTGAAAGAGAGAAGGAGCATATAAAAAAAATAACCGAATTTTACGAAAGTTTGACTGGTAAAAAGGCTTTGAGCCCTGACTGGTTGAAGGCGGTGGCCTTCCCCCCCAGTAAAGCAGAACTACTAAGACCCATTCTCCAAAAGTTAAAATCAAGTCTGAATAGAAAATTTGAAACCCAGGAAGATATAAATCAGGCCTATCAAATCGCCGAAGGACTGGAACGCGACAGCTTTAATCTTTACGACAGAATTTCGGCTGAAAGCACTGACGAAATAACCAAAAAATTCTATGCGGCCCTGGCGCAGGAAGAAAGAGAGCATTACGCCATTCTGGACGAAACCCTGCAATATCTAAATACTCCGGGCGACTGGTTTAAACTGCAGGAAAGATGGATCGTGGAGGGCTAAACCTCTAACCCCAGGAATTGTCTGACTAAAAGCCCGATTAAAAAGCTTAAAGTAGCTACGCCTAAACTTATGGTTACCATTTCCAGAAAACGCCGCTTAAAAGATACTTCCCTCACCACCGAGTAATAAAAAGTAAAGATATAGATCAAGACCATGGCTCCCAGCAAGGCCACCCCCAGAGAAATAAAAGGATTATTTAAAAGCAGATAAGGCGAGATCAGAACCGTGACCGCCCCGATATAGGTTATTCCGGTATAAATCGAGGCCTTAAGAGGATTTTTTTCTCCTCCCTCGGTCTTGGTGGAAAGATATTCGGAAGCCGCCATGGAAAGCGCAGCCGCAATGCCGGTAATCAAGCCCGCCATTCCTACCAAGCGATTATTCTGCAAAGCAAAAGTTAACCCCGCCAGGGTCCCGGTCAATTCCACCAGGGCGTCATTTAATCCCAGAACTACCGACCCGATGTATTTCAATCTCTCTTCATCGATCATCCTAATCAGCTCATCCTCATGCTGGTTCTCGTCGTTCTTGATCTTTTCCGCTTCGGGGATAACCCCGGCGATCTCGCCGTAGGCCGCCTGAGCCCCTTCCTCGCCTCTTTCCATCAACTTGATACCGAAAGTTATACCAAAGATCCGCGAGATCGCGACGTACCACCACAGCTTCACCCTGTCAGGAGCGAATTCTTTTCCCGTGTAGTTTTTCCATATCCCATAATGCCTCAGTTCGTCATCGGAAATCTTTTTAAGCACGGTGCGGTTGTTCTCTTGTTTTTCAAGCTCTGCCAGCCGCAAATAGATATAATGCTCGGCTATTTCGTTTTTCTGGAATCCGCAAATAAGCTTTTCCGTCTTTTTATTCAACGCGTGCATTTTCAAGGCCCCATTACCCAGAGGCTCAGCGCCATAACCATCATGCCGATTACGAAACCGACGATGCTCAAGTGTTCATAACCGCAGGCGCGCGAGGTTGGCACCAGTTCGTCGATCGAGATAAAAACCATGATGCCGGCGACGGCCGAGAGGATAATGCCCAGCAGCCCCGGATTCAAGAACGGTAAAAGGAGGAGCGCGGCCACCACCGCCCCCAGCGGCTCGGCCAGGCCCGAGAGTGCCGACCAGATGAATGCCTTGCGGCGGCTGCCGGTCGCCGCGTAAACCGGGACCGAAACCGCAATCCCCTCGGGTATATTGTGCAGGGCGATGGCAAAGGCAATGGCGGCTCCCAGCTTTAAATTGGACAAGCCGCCGACAAAAACGGCCAAACCTTCCGGAAAGTTATGGATGCCGATGCCGAGAGCGACTAAAAGCCCGGTCCGGGCCAGATTCTTGTTGATATGGATATTCCCCGGCAGGTTGTGCTCGGCCATATAATCGTGCGGGATGGCATTATCAAGCAGGAACATCATTAGCATGCTGGCGAAAAAAGCTAAATGAGCCGGACCAAAACCAATTGTCCGGATGCCTTGCTGAAGCAGCTCCACGAATGAAACTAAAATCATTACTCCCGCAGAGAAACCGAGTGTTGCCGCCATGAAACGCGGTCCCGGCTTGCGAATAATTATTCCAAGAACGCTGCCAATAATCGTCGACAGGCCCGCTAAGAAAGAAAGTAGAAGCGCCAACCAGACATGCATATTATTTATTATAACAGTAAAATCAATGGGTGGAAAGGTAACGAAACGCCGCCAGCGCCGCCTTGGCCCCCTCCCCCGCCGCGATCACTATCTGTTTCTCCGGAACATTGGTCACGTCCCCCGCCGCAAAAACCCCGGGCACCGAAGTGGAGGAGGCGCAGTCAATCATGATTTCGCCTATTGAATTTTTATCCACAAAATCAATAAACTCTGAACTGGGTATCAAGCCGATCTCGACAAAAATCCCTTCCACGCTGAGTTCCCTCATCCGACCCTCCACTTCGATCTTCATCCCCTTTACGAATTTATCCCCAAAAATCTCAAGAGTGCGGGCCTCATTTATTATTTCCACCCGGTTGTCGGCCTTAACCTTTTCGATCATCACCGCGTCTCCCTTAAGTTCGGGGTGGATATTCACCAAATAAACCTTACGGGCGATCTTCATCATCTGCAAAGTCGCGTCGAGGGCCGAATTTCCCCCTCCCAACACCACCACCGCCTTGCCGGCAAACAGCGGGCCGTCGCAGGTAGCGCAGTAAGTGACCCCCCGGTTTTTGAATTCCTTCTCTCCCGGGACATTCAGATAACGCGGCCTTTTTCCCGAAGCGATCACCAGCGTACGTGCGGCTTGTAATCGGCCATCCGAGGTTTTAACTGTAAAACCCTCCTTCGCCCGCTCCACCTTCAAGGCCTCCATCCCTTCCTGCAAATCAAATTGGTATTGCTTAAGATGCTCCTCAAATTTCTTGGCCAGCTCCGGGCCGCTGACAAACTGATAGCCGGTATAGTTTTCAATCCCGCCCGACCAGGCCGCCTGGCCGCCGATATCCTTGGTAATAACTGAAAAATCCAACTTCTGGCGAGCCGCATAAACCGCCGCGGTAATCCCCGCCGGCCCCGCCCCCACAATGATCAAATCTTTCATATGGCCAGTTCCATCTCGGTCAGTTTTTTTATTTCTGCCTGCAGTTTCTCAGGAAGACCTTTCATTTCCACCTTTAAGAATCCGCGCACGATCGCCGAGGTGGCTTCTTCCTGGGAGAGCCCCCGCGACATAAGATAAAGGATTTCCCTCTCCGCTATCTTCCCCACCGCCGCCTCATGCGACATTTCCAGATTTTCCTGCCGGGCCTCCAACTCGGGTATGGCGTGGATTTTGGCTTTAGGAGACAACACCAGGCCCCGGCATTCAAGGTGCGCCTTGATATTTGGAACCTCTCCGATAAGGTGGCCCCGGGCATAGATCTGGGACGCATCGCGCGCCACCGCCCGGGCGATGGATTCCGCGCTCGCTCCGTCGGCTTTCAGAAAGACCCGGGAGCCGATATCGATTATCGAATCCTTTAATCCCAGAACTATGGAGTTGTAGCTGGCCCGGCTCCCCCGGCCGAGAAGGTGGGTGGCCGGATAAAGCTGCAGTAATTTTACCGGTTTCAGGCAAATGTAGTTATTGATAAAAACCCCGCCCTCTTCCACATAAGACACGCTGCGGGGTCGCACCTCCACACCCTCCGCCCAATTATGAACCATGGTAAAAGTAATGCTGGCATTTTTCTTCACATAAAATTCCGAGATGCCGATATGCATTCCGCTTTTAATATGAGTGCTGACCGTGCAGCCGGTGATAATGTGCAGCCGGGAGCCCTCCTCGGCAATGATGATATTGTGAACCTTTTGAGCCAGGCCTTCACTGCCCAGATAAAGACAGGCCTGCAGGGGGAAAATGGTTTCCACGCCGGGCAGGGAGCGGATAAAATAACCGCGCGGAGCGGCCTCTTTTACCGCTTTGGTGAATTCGTCTTTTTCCGGGTCAACCGCTTTCCAATAATAATCTTTAAGCCAGGAATATTTATTAAGCGCGCTTTCGGTATCTAGAACCTCCACCCCTTCTTGTGTGGTTTTGGCGCAAAGGATGGACTGGTCCAGCTGGAAAAAAGACCCGGATCGCTCTTTTTCGGTAGGATTTATTCCAGCCAAAGAAGAGGTCTGCTTAATATCTTCAGGCAGATCATTTAAATTATTGACTTTATTATTCATGTTTTCTGATCCGGCAGCGCACGCACTGCTCATACCCTTTTTCCCTTATATCTTCCAGTATTTCTTTAGGGTTGCCGCTGCAGATTATGGCTCCATCATATAATACGCAGGCCCGCGTGGCCTGGACGAAATTAAGAATATATCCCTGGTGAGTTATTACAATCCCGGTGTTGCGGGCCAAATAAGCGTTGATCTGTTTTCCGATGAGTTCCACATTTTCCAGGTCCACTCCGGAATCCGGTTCATCAAACAGGGCCAGTTCCGGCCTCTGGGCCAGGATCTGTAAAATTTCGGCCCGCTTGGCCTCCCCGCCGGAAAATCCCAGATTGACCTCTCGAGCCAGGAATTCCTCCATTTTCATATCTTTTGAAGTTTTTTCTATTTCACCGTCAGAAATGTCTTTCCGGCAGATTTTAAGCATCTCCCTCAACTTTATCCCGCGCAGGGAGGGAGGATTTTGAAAAGCCAGGCCTAGGCCCAGTTTCGCCCTTTCATTCACGCTTAGACCGGTGATATCCCGGCCTTTGAAATATATCCGGCCGGACTGGGGCCGGTACCCCGGAAAACCCAAAAGGGCATAAAGCAAAGAGCTTTTTCCCGCCCCGTTGGGCCCGAAAAGCACCACCCGTTCGCCCGCCCTGACATTGAAATTCAATCCTTTTAATAGCGGCTTTCCGCCCAGATTAAGCTGCAGGTTTTCAATGACAAGGATTTCGCCGGCCATTTATTTATCTCCTAAAAATATGGCGTCGAGCCAATGGCCCGACGCCATACCGAACCTCTTGATCTATTTTTTCATCTTCTTTTGATATTCTTCCATCCACTTCTGCATCTGCGGATTCTTCATCATCTTTTCCATCATCTCTCCCTGCCCCTTCATCCCGCCCATCATACCCGGTCCCATGCCCATCCCCATGCCGCAGACCCCTCCTCCCCTTATTCCTCCGTAAGTCCCATATAAAAACATGATAATCGCCAATACGGCAATGGCACCCGCGATTATCTGTCCGGTTAATTTAACTCCCCCGCTCTCTTTAGCCGCCAAAACCCAAATAATATAAGCAAAACCCAAAAGCGAAAGCACGCCCAACAGCAGACCATATAACATTCCCCAGATCATTCCTCCCATCATGATGATTCACCTCCTTTGTCTATACCGTTAAAATCCGGCTGGCCACCAAAAACTTATTGCCGCTGATATGGTGCAAAGTTTTCGGCCAGCCTTTACCTTTGTCCACCCAGGCCTCAACCACTTTAACTATAAAAAGATTATATTTATTCATCAATGAAGCATCCACCACTTTACATTCCAGATTGGCGTAACATTCCTTGATCAAGGGAGCTTTTATTTTAGAAGCGGGAATAATGGTGAGCCCGAATTTCTTGAATTTATTAACTTTTTTTCCCGACACCTGCCCCGCCCCGTATACCTGCCGGGCCAGTTTCACGGTGGGAATATTAATCGCGAATTCTCCGGTTTTTTTAACGATCTCAAAAGTGTAGCTCTGGTCGCCGATACAGCAGGCCAAAAGGGGAGGATCAAAATCCAGCATGATGGTCCAGGCGATGGGCATGACATTAGGCCGGCCGGCTAAGCTGGAAGTGATCAATACCACCGGGCCGGAACTGAGGAGGGTATATACTTTCTCTTTTGGAAATTTCTGCCTCGCCATTGAGGGAATTATAGCATAAAATATGTTACAATATTAGCAATGAAAAAAATAATCGCCTTAGCTTTGCTGTCTTTTATATTGATTTCCGCCTCCCTGGCGGAATTATCCGCCGACCAGGAATATGTCAATAAACTGGAATACCAGCACAACAAATTGGAATTGGTGACCAAAAAGCGGCAGATCGACGAAAAGAGGGGCTACAGCTATACGGATATCAACACTACTTCTTATTCTTTTGAGGCCTATTCTCAAAGTTATACCGATATTTCCACCCAATCCCTGCAGCGCGCCGAGACCAAAGAGATCTCCGAATGGCACATCCTCAAGGGCGGGGTGCGCGAGCTTTCGGACCTGGAATTTCTGAATTTAATCAATGACCATCTCTATCTGGCTCAGGTCAAGATACAGGAAGATCAAAAAGCCAGACTGAGAAACATCGGAAATCTTTCGATCGGGACAGGAATATTGGTCATGCTGGCGGGAGCCGCCGCCTCGGCAGGCCAATCGGTAATTGTAACCGGAGCGGTAACCACCACCATCGGGTTTTTTCTGGACGCCTTTAATCAGTCCCCCGACCATTATATACCAGCAGATTACGCCTTAAATAAAATAGATGAATATAATTTGGCCTTGAAGAAAAAGTTGGATCTGCCGCTTAACTACCAGTAATCAATCCGTCTTTGATCATTCTCTCGGCAATAAGCACGGCGTTGAGCGCCGCCCCCCGCCTGAGATTATCGGAGACGATCCACATCTCGATGCCGTTGGGGATGGAAATATCCTCGCGGATGCGTCCCACTAAAGTATCATCCAGTCCCACGCAATCCAGGGGAGTTGGATAAACTCCCTGGGCCGGGTCGTCCATGACTTTAATGGTCGGGAATTTGGAGAGCAAATCCCTGACCTGCTGCGCGGTTATTTTTCTTTCGGTTTGGATATTGACCGACTCGGCATGGCCGACGGCCACCGGCACACGCACGGTGGTCGCGGTGATGCGGATCTCCTCGTCTTCCAGTATTTTCCGGGTTTCGTTCACCATTTTCATCTCTTCTTTGGTATAGCCGTTATCGATGAACTGGTCGATCTGCGGGATCACGTTGAAGGCGATCCTTTTGGGCAAGTATTTCACTTTCACTTTGGCCTGAGGATCAGCCAGCACCTCTTTGGTCTGCTCATACATCTCCGCCACCGCCTCTTTGCCCCATCCCGAGGTGGACTGATAGGTGGATATCACCAGGCGCTCGATCCCCACCGCGTCATAGATGGGTTTTAAGGGCAGAACCATTTGCGCGGTGGAGCAATTGGGATTGGCAATTATTCCTTTATGGTTTTTGATGGCGTGGCCGTTCACTTCCGGCACCACCAAAGGCACATTAGGGTCCATGCGGAAATGGCTGGTGTTGTCAATGACCACACAGCCCCTTTTGGCCGCCTCAGGGGCCAGGACAGCCGAAACTTTAGCTCCGGCGGAGAACAAGCCGATTTCTATTCCTTCAAAGGATTTTGGTTCCGCCAGCTCCACGGTGTATTCTTTGCCCTGAAAGGCAACTTTGGTGCCGGCGGTGCGCTCGGAAGCCAGGGGCAGGAATCTATTTACCGGAAAATTCCTTTGCTCCAGCACTTTGATCATTTCCCGGCCCACCATGCCGGTGGCGCCCAGGACGCAAATATTATATTTTTTTGACATGCCGAAATTATACCACAAGAAAAAGAACTTGACAAAATACTCCTGCGGTATACAATTGTATACCTGCTAAAGGAGGCTAACTTATGGTAAGCGAAAAACAAAACAAAATACTCCAGTTCATAACCGGACATGTAACCGAAAAAGGGTTTGCGCCGTCAATCCGGGAAATCTGCAAAGCCATGGGGTTCTCCTCACCGAGGGCGGCACAGAAACACCTGGAAGCATTGGAAGAAGCGGGACACATCGCCCGCGAAAGCAAAGCCCGGGGGATCAAGGTCTTTTCATTAAATAATATGCCCACCATCACCCTCCCTTTCCTGGGTTACATCGCCGCCGGGGCACCGATCGAAGTGATCGAACAAAGAGAAGAAATGTCTGTGCCAGCAGCACTTGTCGGTCGGAAGCCCTGCTATATCCTGCAGGTAAAAGGGAACAGCATGATCGAGGATCATATTTTAAACGGGGACTTCATTATAGTTGAAAAGCGTGAAACGGCGGACGAGGGCGAGGTGGTGGTAGCTCTGATCAATAATCGCACTGAAGCCACATTGAAAAGGTTTTACCGGGAGAAGAACCGTATCCGCCTGGAGCCGGCCAATTCCAAGATGAAACCGATTTTTGTAAGGGATGTGGCGATACAAGGAACGGTAAGAGGGCTTTTTAGAAGATTCTGATGGCTCCCCGCAATTATAAATTCCCACACCAAGGAGCTTGGTGTGGGAATAAAATATGATATACTAGCGGGCGTGAAAAAAATCTTCCTCTGCCTGGCTATTTTATTGATAACCGCGCCCGGCTGGGCGGCAGATTCCGAGATCCCGGTCAAAATAAAAGCCGATAAATTGAAATACATCGAAGGGACCAGTCTGGTGAGCGCGGTCGGCTCGGTGGAAATCACCCTGGAAGACGTTTTTATCAAGGCCGACGAGCTGCAAATGGATACCAAGACCAACGTGGTCACCGCCGAAGGCAATGTTTTTATCCACGCGCGCGATTATGACGCCCAGAGCCAGTTCATCACCTATTACGTAAGCACCGAAACCTCCGAGTACCACAATTTTAAAACTAAATTAGCGCCCTCCACGGTCAAAGGTTATGTTTTCGTGACCGCCCAAGACATCTTGGACCTGCAGCCCACCATGGAAGCCCGGGAAGGCACCATTACCACTTGCGATTACGATAAACCGCATTATCACACCGCCGCCCGGCGGGTGGAATATTTCCCCAACGACAAGATCGTGGGCTACAGCGTAACTTTTTATATCGGCCCGGTCCCCACCCTCTGGGCGCCTTATATGATCTATGACTTAAAAAATAGAAGAAAGCGCAATTGGATAATCGGACATAATGAAGTGGAAGGTGATTTTATAAAAACCACCTGGGATTACCCTTCCGGGGTCGTTTACCTCGATGAGATGCAGAAAAAAAGTTTCGGTCAGGGGTTTGATTACAATTACGGGCTGGGCTCCTTATATCTATATCATATTGAGGAGGCGGACACCCATTTTTCCGACTGGGTCAGCAAATGGAATCACACGGTGAATGTAAACCCCAATACCAACCTCAACCTGGCCTATTCTTCTTCCGCCATCTATCAAATACCGGCCGGCCGGCTGGACCAATCCACCTACCGGATCGAGTGGAACCATGCTTCTGACCGGCGTTTTAATACTTATGTAGAAGCCCTGGACAATCGCGCGGGGAATGAAGAACGGCTAAATTATGCTATCAGCCATGATTTCAATAACTTCAACACTAATTACACTTTGAATCTGGACCAGGGCAAAAGCTCACCGCGCTACATACGACTCACTGAAAGATTGGCCCACCGCCAACCCTTATTTTCTGATAATACCAATTTAAAACTTAACGCCAATTATTCCGATTATATCAATCAGGCCGGTTCTCCCGGGGATGAAAAATTGGAACCGGACGTGGAGATTGTAAACCGCAATTCCTGGGGAAGCATCAAGTATTACGAAAACTGGCACCTCGACCTGGACCGCAACCTGTTCCTCGGCGACGAGAACGACCAGTACCTGGAGCGTCAGCCGGAGATCACTTTCACCCCCAACTCCTTAACTACCCCCCTTCTCAACTTTAGCTCTGAACTGGGCTACGGTTATTTCCATGAAGTCGCCTATGTGAGCGCCTCGGGCCAGAACCGAGATTTCTCCACCGGCCGCCTCAAGACCACCCTGAATGCAGATAAAAGTTACCCTCTTCCCCTGGGAAACAACTTCTCTCTTTCTGCCGGAGTGGACCAGTTTTATTATAATCCCGGAGATGAACTCTACGCCTTCCGCGAAAGCTACGGGCTGACCTCCACCAATAACCTATTCGTGCGCAATAATATTTCCTTCAGCCGCGGGATTTCAGAGGGTAATTCCCCCTTTCTCTTTGACCGGCTGGGAACCAAGTACAGCAATCTTCGCGAAATTTTGACTTTTTTCTATAAGGATTATTTCAACTGGAACACTTCTTACGGCTTCAATTATGAGACCATGAAACACCTGAACGTGGACAGCACCTTAAACCTCAAACCCGATCCCCTGCTGAACTTGAATTTCAGGTCGGGATGGGACATTGAAAACCAAAAATACGTGGATCTGATCAGCCAGATCAATGTTACGCCCTGGGACAAAGCCCGGCTGGACCTTAATCTGGTTTCTGACATGAATGCGGGGGGATTGAAACAAGGCAGTTATCTGGTAGATTTTGAAACCGCCGACGAAACTGACTGGGTTAATCACTGGCGTTTTAAGCTGGGATATGTGTATGATACCGACATTAACCATTTCGTGCTGAGGGATATTATGCTGGTAAAGGATTTGCATTGCTGGGAGGTCAGCTATACTTATTCCGACTATAGAAAGGAATTCAGCTTGGTCTTTACCCTTAAGGCCTTCCCGGGTGAACCGATAGGTTATGCAGAGGGGCGGGGCTTTTATTTTGACAGTTTTGAAAAAGCCTTAAAGGAGGAGTTTTCCGGTGCTTCGCCGCAGCGTTATTAGTTTAATCCTGGCGCTCCTGATTTTAACGGGCTGTTCCCGCACCGTGACCCAACTGGTCACCTTTGGCACCCAGCTGAGGGTGGAGGTCACTTTAAGGGGTAATTTTGACGTGACCCGCAACCGGTATTTCATGGTGATCGCCACACAGGAAGCCTATTACATTCCCCTCCCCGCCCCCTACAGCACGGATGAATTCCTGGAACCTGGGGATGCCGCCCAGGCCGGCGATACCATTCGCTATTACACTGATTACTATTACTCCTGGCATTCCTACATAGTGCTTAACCAGATGGGATATTTCCTGAATAAAGGTCCCTTTGTTTATGGGGTTTCCACTACCCCAGAGGTTATTGCTGGAACCGGTAATATCTCCAACAAATTAATCTTTTCAGTTGAATTAG
>Ga0315293_10002910_pt1 | contig 16472 bp, 18 predicted proteins | sample YL17G13_20_MG_FD_203071 | JGI IMG/M metagenome (GOLD analysis project Ga0315293, IMG submission 203071) | Sediment microbial communities from Yellowstone Lake, YNP, Wyoming, USA - YL17G13_20 | ecosystem: Environmental > Aquatic > Freshwater > Lake > Sediment | place: USA: Wyoming | collected...
ATGGGACCAAAGAGCCCAAAAGACCTTAATCCTGATGGGTGACTGGTGCAGTAAAGACTGACACCAAAAAGGGAAAGAAGTTTCGGCAAAGGTGGAGATGCTGGTAACTCAAGACTGGAGTTTAGCGAGAAAATATATTTTCTCGCACAGGATTAGTTTTTCCTCTTGACAGGGCCCTTTTAATGGGTGACCCCATACATGCTGACCCCATACATGACCCCATACACCTTCTGGCCACCGCCCAATCTGGCTTTTTCCTCGATCTGCTGAAGCTTCTCGATCTCTTTTTTCATTCTGGACATTGTTCACTCCCCGGCTAAAAGTATGGAAGCCATGTTTTCCTAGGGTGCAGATAGATTTTTAGCATAATCGTCTCTTGGTTACAAATATTTCCTGATTCCCTTCCTGTGCGCCTGGCCATTGAAGATGAATCTCTCCCCCCGACCGTAATAAAGGGAAAAAGTCACGGTCAGAAGCCTTGCCGGTTTCTTGGCCCGTTCGCTATTCCCAAAGTCCCCCAATTCAATCCCGAGGACACGTTTATAAAGAAAGACGAAAACATTTAGAGCCTGGGTTCGTGTACTGGCGGCAACTTTCTTATCGGTAGCCAGGTAAGAAAGGAACTGTGAAATTTCTATTCCCCCCATAGCTGAGATTCTACTGACAAACTTCGCTTAATTATTTAAGATTTTTAACAATCAAGCCGATTATTCCGTAATAAAAGGCGGAAAAAAGAAAGTTTACTCCATGGTTGGAGGGAGAAGCCATGAAAAAGTTAGGAATTCTTTTATTCAGTGCAGCTCTCCTTGGGGGTTGTGCTACCTCAAAACAAATTTACACCGCCGATGGGCAACAGGGCTATAGCATCAATTGCTCCGGAACCGCATTGAACTGGGGAATGTGCTACGAAAAAGCCGGGGAAATCTGCATCGACAAGGGTTATGAGGTTCTGGAAAAGAGTGGCGACCAGGGCGCAATGGTTTCTGGCACTCAATATGGCCTCTTTGGCGGTTCTCTCATTAACAGAACCATGATTATCAAATGCAAACGCTGAAGTTCCTAGCATTTCGGTCGAGAGGGACGCCTCGCTTGCTTGCTCGCGCCCCCCACCTTCACGGTTAGACAAAAATGTTTGAGGGATGATGGATGGAATTCTTTGAGCGGCTTTACAGGGGTTTTGAAGCTGAACATTACGTGGCCGGAAAGCTGTTCTCAGTCGGCTACGAAGCCTTTATGATGCCTGCTGATTTTGGCTTTGACCTTATTGTCACGAACCAAAAAGAGCGGTCTAGAGGGCCTCGTCTGAGAGGGCGACTGCTCGAACCACCCTTCGCTGTTCAAATCAAGTCTCGACGATTAATGTCTTCAGATTTTCGGCTAAGCACATCGGGTCGCGATGAGGCAGAGGTCTCTATTTCGGTAAAAAAGGAAGATTTGGACTTACTGATTAGCACAAACTACGGTTTTTTGGTTATCGTGTTGTTTATACAAGGCGATGCCAAAAGATTTGAAGATCGGACAATTCACTTCTGGTTTAGCTCGGCACATGTTAATGCTCTTGTCGAGCGTGGATATTTCCTGCCCGACGAAAAAGATCGAAGAGTACGTAACCTCAGGTGTAGTTTACGCATGTTTCCAATGCTGGTCGTCGAGTCCCTTCTTGGCACATTGGTATATCAGAACCACCTAACTGAAGAGGGAAGACGCATACTTCTCTCCGAAATTCCAGAACGGGTGCCCAGGACCTGGAGCGCATCTGAATATGTCGCCTTAGCGCGGAAAGCGCGAGATAAAACCGATGATCTGGTCTGGAAGCAGGTGCCCAAAGAACTGTGCGAATTAAGTAATATGGGATTCGACATCGCGTTAGGTCATTTGGACTAGCGAACCATTGTGGCGTCTTGATTATTGAGTTCCGACTCAAAAAGAGCATATGAGACGTGGAGACGGGGACGTTGTGTCCCAGGTGGCAACAAATCGATAACAAGAATAATGAAGTAATAGAACACCTGTCGGACAAAGGTAATAAAGAAATCTGGGACACAACGTCCCCCTGCCGACATTTGTTTATGGTCTTATACTGTCATAGTAACCTCAACTCATCACAAATATAATGAAAAATTAGAAAAAGCAAAATTTGAAGAAGAATATGAATTTGTTGCGCCATTACCAGATGCGGTACCAGTGCCAGAGACAGAAATTGAAAAGGAGGAAAAATGAAATACGGACCAGAATGGGGTCAATTGTATTGGAGTAGACAAGGGACGAAAATGTTCTGGATTATGATTGGGATATTCTTGCTTATTTTTTTATGGGTGCATTGCTAAGAAAGGATGATGAAAATGATAATTCTAAAATGCCTTGGGATATATTGCCTCTCTTACATTGGTACTGCGTTACTCCTTGGTGTGATCATGAATGATTTTTACTTGGCACTCGATGAACGCTTAATATTGCTAATTGGTGGGTCGTGTGGTGTCGGGTATTATTTATGGGTCCGTGCTGAGAATAGAGCTGAAAAGAAATGAAAGTATAAAGTTTGATTTAACTGTTAACATTAAAAATTCGACCTGGTGATTGGTATGACTTGCCCCAGTTGGAAATGGGGCAAGACAATTTAGATACTCAAAAGAGGTAAGGAAATTAAGACGTATGAATTTCAAGGAGAAATGAAAATGAATAATTGCGCAGGCTATGTACGGGTCCCTTTTTGCTTTTTCCGGGTCGGACCTGTCTAACCATTAGAAATTGCAGGAAAGCTGTCCCAAAAAGGGCGGGTTTTTTAGCCTTAAACCAGCATTTTTGACCGTAAAAATATCTATCTAACCATATAAAAATGCCAAGGGGTAATCGCTATTTTCTTCCCGGCTATGTATGGCGCATTAACCATCGATGCCACAAAAGGGAATTCCTGTTGAAGTTTGCCCGAGGAATTAGGGGACATCTTATATTCCCCCTGTCAAGAGAAAAATATTTTCTTGTTATTTCGAAGAGACAGAAAACAGGTTTTCATTTGGCGACACTTCTCCTGCAAGCCCATTTGGGCTTCCGATTGATTCGACGAATCTCTCACTTCGACGAACTCTGGACCTAATCGTTACGTTTATCCGGTATGTCCTGCTAGAGCGGGACCATCCATCATCCCTAATCCAGATTCCAAAGTTCAAGTGAGAGGCCCTGGATTGTCCCTCCCGAGGTCATAAGCCTCCACGTTGTTTCCTGGGCTCTCTCGTCGAGTTTTTTGGAGAACGCTTTAAGCGATCGGAAATGGGGTCAGACTTCGTTATTTTGCTTTTCCGGCCCTCAACCGCATTATTTTCCAACCAATTATATGATAAAGTGCCCCGGGAAGTGAACTCTTGGCTTCCTCGCGATAACGGCATATTACCCACAAAAGAGCGGCTAGTCAATACCTAAATACCTAAGCCTGACCCCATTCTCCCACTTTCTGTCATGCCCAACGCCTGAGTTGAGCCGGAGCGTTAGCGATCGGCTCCAACGAGTTGTTGGGACTCTTACTCTTTGCCTTGTTCACTGTCGAGAACTGGCGCCGCCACAGCCCTGTCAATGATTGCAGAGAATTCCCGGCTGCTTATCCAATTGCCTCTCAAACCGGCCTGCGGTTTCTGTGTGTTTATGACATACAGCTTGTTCCTCCAGACACCCTTCTTCACGTCTTCTTCGATTGTGCGTCTACCTCCTTTTCGTCCAACCCACAGCGTGTTTTCGGATATTCCGTTCACATAAACATCGAATCCGGGCATCTGGCTTTCCACGGTAGATGCGATCCCCGATTTATCGGACACCAGTGTATCGTAGTGTTCTAAGGCAAATCTCAAGAAATTGGCAAAGTAGTTGTCGTGAAGATCGATGCCCTCGCTTTCGAGTAGGAATTCCCAGTTAATGACTTGATAATCGATGGTGGTTTTGAAGCCAAGGTTTCTTGGCGTCAAGGCAATATGGAATATCTGCCTATCATCAAGATCGTAATTCTTTTTCAGAATGTCAGTGATTGCCATTTTCTGAGCCGCTATTTGCTTCCCAAAATCATTCTGTGTCAAGTTCGCGAACATCTTCGCCTCTATGACAACAAATGCCTTTTGAGGTTCGAGAATTTCGATGATGACATCCGGGGTGTCCCCCGTGACGGTGTCGATTTCTGCTCCAACGCTCTTCTTTCCAGCAGATTCTTTGAGATTGTACTCGGTATAGAACAGGAAGTTGTCCTGAGTACTGATTTCACTGATATCTACCGGGAATCCTTTAATTTCTCTCAGAAAACGGAAGAGATTCGACAATCCTTTATGAAACAAAATGGAAGGCAAGACGGTGCCGGTATAGAATCGTTCTTTGCGGTTTATCGGAAGTTCCGATTGAAGCCTTTGTTTGAGCTGCTCATACTGCATCACGTTCTGCCCTCCTCTTCTACGGCAGCGGTCCACTTGTCGGCAAAATGCACAATCATCTGCAGGCGGCATTCCTTGTGGTGATAGTCAAGGTTGTTTACTCCGCCACTTACGGGATAAATCCCATCGTGTGCGACTATTGCCTGGGCTTCTTCTTCTGTAAGAGGAACATGCTTGCTTATGAGATAGAGGCTCCTGACAGCAATGTTCATCGTGACGAGGTCCTGGTTTATTCTGTAGGTCATGCCCCTTTTTTCGACCTCCCATTTGTTGTCATTTGGTAAGTAGTAGGGCTTTCCTGGCAAACCGATCTTGCCCAAGTCATGAAACAGGGCAGAGATGACAACGGATTCGTTTTGAAGGTCCGGTGCAATGGAATCTCTTATCTTTAGCGCGTTGTATGTGGTGCCGACGGAATGCACCAGAAGGCCATGCTCGATGTTGAGATGAAATCTCGTGGAGGCCGGTGACGTCAACCAACAGGTTTCCTTTTCGAGGAAAGCCTTGAAATCTATTATCTGTTCCTTTCTGTCGGAAAGCCTCTCGAACAGCTGCTCGTACTTTTCTTTAACAGTGTTAATGCTTATCGGCATCATCACTTCTCTCCAGCTACGTCCGGTTCTCCACGCGCAATCTGATCACAGAGGCGATTCATCGTGGTCCAGGGGTCCCAACGTCCGAATTCATCGGCCCGGCAAAGCGCAGCTTTGACGGATCCGGTGGAATGTAGTGTTAGCTGTTCCTCTCCTCACCGTATATTTTCCAATCAGGCGTGCCCGGACTTGTGGAAAACCGTAAAGACGAAACCGCGTTTGGTAACCTATTCCGTTTCCCATGATTTAGCACTACTGTTTCCGGATTCATTTTTGATCCGTAATTGATGCCAGCGGTGTTGTACGGTGGAGTAGCTTCACTTATCAAGAGTGTCTCCGCCCTGTCAATCTCTAAATCCCACAGGCTCCACTTTTCTTTAGTCATAGGCTCCCTTGCGCCCAATCGGCCAAGGTATATACTGATAGTGCCCGGCTCCGATGCAAATGACCATTTTTGGCTGTGAGCACTAATTCGGGCAGAAAAATCCCCATCTTCTGTTTTACCTATGTAAAGCAACGTTTCAGTCCCCAGAATTGAGTGTGTCCCGTATATCTGATAGATACCGCAGTCGCTCCCAGTAGTTGCGTTCTTTATTACCCAGTCAGGGTCATAAGGACCTGCCCACATAATCTCAATTACATCAACAGTCACTTTCATTCCATTATCTCCTTTCTACACTATAGCTAACGACCAAGCTCACTGGGAGCGGCTGGCACGCCGCGATCCAGTGGAGCGTCGTGTTAGGCTATTCCCCTATTTTTTACCTACGACGAAATAAGGGCGAATATTTTCAAGTTTTTTGGGGCCAATTCCTTTTACTTTGAGCAAATCATCTACGGTTCTATAGGGGCGACCGTCTATAATTCTTTCAGCAAGAACAGGACCGATTCCTTTGATAGATTGAAGTTCTTTTTTACTGGCAGTGTTTAGGTCAAGCAAGCTTTGGGGGGATGGGGCTTTTTTTACTTGGCTTTGTAATTCCTTTAATTCCTGATCTTCACCACGTTGCTTTGCACGAAGTTCGGCAATCCGATCTGGATCACTCTCAGACCAAATGCCGACACGTTTCAACATGGCCGAAATCTCTAAATCCCGAAGCCTTTCAACCATTTCATCACGTGATACTCCATCGGGCGTTTTCCTCCCTACACCGTGAGTACGGGCAAAACCATTTTTAACGAGCAGACTTGCCAAATCATTCCCATCTGCCGTAATAATGAATCCATACATACGGCCTTTGGGTGACCTTCCCAAAGCACTTGCGAAGTCTGTATAAAGAGTAAAAGGTTTAGCAAGGATGCGCTCAACAAACATTTTTGCCTCATTCCCAAAATGAATGGTGCGCTCTGCACTGATTAATCCAAAATAACGTGTTTGCTCCCTTACTCTCTGTGCATCGCTCTTAAAGCTGATGGAAGTTTCAGGACAGTCAACAAAATAAAGCCTCACATGGAAAGATTTTCCATTAACTTTCACAAGAAAGCTATCCCCATCGTTTGCTGGATTTTTCACCAATTGCACATTAGAAAACATTTGCAAATCAGCGGCAAAAGATGGAAGAATGCCTGCAAACATCAGCACTACTGCTACGAACATGGTTGCCGATTGAATAAATGTCTTCATAATGTATCTTTATATGGGCCTCTACGGTAGGAATGCCGGTTACCCGGCACCCCCCGTGCAGACCCCGGCGTGCACTTTTCCGCACCGGGTTCCTCGTGGAAATGGAGTCAAAATGGGGGCAGACTTCGTTATTTCTTTATTTTGCTTTTGCGGCCCTCGACCATATTCTTTTCCAACGAATTATATGATAAAGTGCCCCGGGAAGTGAACTCTTGGCTTCCTCGCGATAACGGTAGATTACCCAAAAAGGGGCGGCCAGTCAATACCTAAATACCTAAGCCTGACCCCATTCCCCCCATTCCTGCAGGCGTACCCCTCGGAGTCCGTGATTACCGACTCTGCGGCGTAAAGGTGGGAAATCAAAAAATAGCTCATGAACAACAGGTAACAGATACCGAACAAGAACCCCCTTCTTTCGATACACGCCATTTTATGCGCCCCTTTCTATTTTATTATGACCAGCGGAAAGTCCATTCCCCTGGAGTCCACCACGGGATATTGGGCCTCCTTCTTGTACCTCTTCGTGATATCCGGCAACCTCTCCTCGATATACCCCATGAGCTTTCGGACCGTAATCGTATCGCTCCCTCCCGCTGCCTTACCCTTCAATCCTTCGAGAAGGGTGTAAGTGAATACGCCATGCCCGAGTTCCTTGATTTCCGCTGCAAACTGGTCCTTCGTGGACGCCGCAATAACATGGACGCCCGTCGACCTGGAAAGCTGCGAAAGCGCTTTCCTGTCCTCAAACCCCCGGAAGGCCACCAATACCGCCCCCGATCGGCAGGCATCCACCAAGACGAGCATCTTTTGCGCCCGGGTCGCCTTTATATATCCTGACAGCTCATTGGAGGAAATGCCCTTGGCTTTGACCTCATCCTCCCTTTCCGGGTAGGTAAGCTCGTGGGGGAGGAAATACCATTTGTCATCTATGTTTTCGCCGTGGCCCGCAAGGTATATCAACACCACGTCCTGCGGCTGCGTGCTCTCCAGTTGCTTCAATCTTGAAAGGATTGTTCCTTTTGTCGCCTGCTCGTTGTATAGGTCGATGACCTCAACTTTCTTGAAGAGCTGGCCCCCTTTCTTCCGGAAAAAATCGATGATCGCCCGGGCGTCGGGCTCCGCATAGTTAAGGTTAAGGACTGGGTTTTTGTACCTGTTTATGCCCACGGCAAAGATGTAGAGGGAGACTTCCTTTGCCGGGGCGGTGAGTTTTACGATTAATTCGTAGGGGTTGGACTCGGTTCTGTCCTTGCTGAACGCCGTGGCCCTGAAATTATTCAGGCCCTCCACCAGGGTAATGGTATACGTCTTTATCACCTCGTTGCCCTTGGGGATGATCTTCACCGCCCTCGTGTCCTCACCGATGGCCTTGCCGTTGTGATAAAGCCTGATCTCTTCAATGCCCCCACCCGTGTCCTTTGCTAAGACGGTTATGTTTATGGTGTCTTTGTTGAAGGTTGCCCCTTCCTCGGGGGAAATAATCTTCACCTCGGGAGGCGTAAGAAAGCCCTTTCTTATGTCGGCGACCGCCTCGACCTTTTTCCCCTGCAACACGGAGGCCACATAGACAGGGTTGAAGAACCGCTCATAGAAGTTGTCGATGGAATAAACATTATTGCCGATCCTCACGTTCAGGTGTTTTGCCCCCCCTGCTGATGCATTGAAATAACCTTCAGGCGTCAACGCCACCCACTCGCCATCGGTGAAGCTTACGAACTGGGCCATCTCTTTGCCAGTGAGGATGTCCCAGATCCGGGTTGTGCAATCCCAACTTCCCGACAAAGCGTACCTATCGTCAGGGGAAATGGCGACGGATGAAACAGAGCCTTTATGTCCGGAGAAAGTCCCTATTTCCCTGCCTGAGCTTATCTCCCAAAGTTTGAGGGTTGAATAATCCGTACTCATTGACAAAGCGAACCGGCCATTGCGAGAAAAGGCTGCGTAGGCTATACCTCCGGAGAAAGTATTTATTTCCCTGCCTGAGCTTATCTCCCAAAGTTTGAGCGTTTTATCCGAACTTCCCGACAGGGCATACCTGCCGTCAGGGGAAAAGGCAACGGACCTAACCCTGCCTGTGTGTCCTGCGAATGTCCTTATTTCCCTCCCTGAGCTTATCTCCCAAAGCTTGAGGGTATCATCCCCACGGCGGGAAAGAAGAATATCTCCACTTCCCGACAAAGCGTACCTACCGTCAGGGGAAAAGGCGACTGTGTTAACCATGGTTGTGTGTCCTGTGAATGTCCTTATCTCCTTCCCTGAGCTTATTTCCCAAAGTTTGAGGGTTTTATCCCAACTTCCTGACAAGGCGTACTTACCGTCAGGGGAAAAAGCGACGGATTGGACAGGTTCTGTGTGTGCTGTAAATGTCCTTATCTGCCTCCCTGAGCTTATCGCCCAGAGTTTGAGGGTATGATCTAGACTTCCCGATAGGGCATACCTGCCGTCGGGAGAAAAAACGACGGATATAACATAGCCTGTATGTCCGGAGAAAGTCCTTATTTCCCTGCCTGAGCTTATTTCCCAAAGTTTGAGCGTTTTATCCGCACTTCCCGACAGGGCGTACCTGCCGTCAGGTGAAAAGGCGACGGAGTTAACCCAGTTTGAGTGTCCTGTGAATGTCCTTATCTGCCTGCCTGAGCTTAATTCCCAAAGTTTAACGGTTTTATCTTCACTTCCCGATAGCACATACCTGCCGTCAGGCGAAAAGGCGGCGGACTTAACAGAGTCCGTATGCCCAGAAAAAGTCTTTATTTCCTTGCCCGAGCTTACATCCCAAAGCTTAAGAGTTCTATCCCCACTTCCTGACAAAGCGTATTTGCTGTCAGGGGAAAAAGCGACAGAGTTAATATCATGTGAATGGCCGTTGAAAGACCTTATTTCCCTGCCTGAGCTTACGTCCCATAGTTTGAGTGTTGAATCGAGTACCGAACTGCCCGACAATGCGTACCTACCGTCAGGCGAAAAGGCCACGGAGAAAACAAAGCCCGTATGTCCGGTGAAAGTCTCTATTTCCATGCCCGTGCTTACGTTCCAGAGTTTGAGGGTTTTATCCCAACTTCCCGACAAAGCGTACCTACCGTCAGGGGAAAAAGCGACGGATTGGACAGGTTCTGTGTGTGCTGTAAATGTCCTTATCTGCCTCCCTGAGCTTATCTCCCAGAGTTTAAGGGTGTGATCAAAACTTCCCGATAGGGCATACCTGCCGTCGGGGGAAAAGGCAACGGATGTAACAGGACCTGTATGTCCGGAGAAAGACCTTATTTCCCTGCCCGAGCTTACGTCCCATAGTTTGAGGGTATTATCCCAACTTGCCGACAATGCATACCTACCGTCAGGTGAAAAGGCGACGGAGTGAATATAACCCGAATGGCCCAATTGCAAAAAAATCTCAGGCTTTTCTTGGGCAAAACTTGCAGCCAATCCTGTGCTCAAAAGAGAGATGATCACTGCTGAGATAGCTAAGAAGTGGAAAATGTGATTTAAAAAAAGCATATCACCCTCCTCCCCCATTTCAGGGGCGGTTTCCCCGGCAGCCCCCAATGAGACTTTAATGCATGCATCCGGTTTCTGGCCGTCGACATGGAGGCCCTCAAATCAGGTTTCTTCTTTAACTTATCGGCAAAAAACCCTATTTTTTTAATGCGTTTCCTCAAAGACACCGTAATATCCGGCATCCCCAACCGATTTCTGCGGACGGCTATCGAAGGCAATACTCGAAGCGCAGGGTAGGACCAACATATCCTTGTCGGTTCCATCGACTGCGAGATCGGAAAGGGCGTTGAGAAGCTCCTGGTAATGGGTAACCCTAAGTTGCTGCAACACGGCTTTTCTTTCAGCCCTTTTGTTAAGGACGAACGAAAAGGCTGCCACGATGATGCTGGCCGAAGCGGATATGAAGGCGATTATTATGCTTGTTTCCATTTGTCTCTATCTCTGGGCTTCGGCATGACTTAAGCGTCTGAAGCTCTTTTGAGACGCTCTTTTGTCCTTTTCAATTCCAGTTTTGCCGCCTTCCGAACCTTTTCGAGTTGGACAACGAGGTAATCGACCGTTTCATCGATCTCCCTGTCCGTCATTAGCTGGGCACTCAGCAGTATACGCCCTTCGGAATCGCTGGAGTATTCAGACAAAAAGATGTGGAGATAGGGAGTGAAGGGTAGGTCTCCCTTCCCCGGTGCCACTTTGTGAACGTCTATCTTCGCCATTCTCGTTCCTCCATTTTTTCGGATAACGGCGAAGCAGCTCGCCGTTGAGCGGCGCGTTTACGCGCCGCTCAACGCTAGTCGTGAGGCGCCGAGGAAAGCGCCCCAGCGCTTTACGAGGTCGCCCTCCAAGACCTTGTTGGCCATGAGTGAATCGCCCGGGTCAGGATCTTGGTTTCGGAACGCCACCCTCCTTGCCCTTCTCGTCAGTTTGTACTTTCTGCCTCAGGGTCAGACACACTCAAGAGCTCTTCGATCTCTTTTGGTGTAGAATCCGGTGGAGGTATGCATGCCCTATCGAGTCCTCCCTCGGCAATGAAGTCGCCAACCTTCACTTCCCAACGCGCGTTTATCCAAATCGGCTGTCCGAAACAGCATTCGTACCCCAACTGAGCAGGCAAAACCACATCGTAGTGTTGTTTGCCGCCATCGAGCCCGACGATAACCTCTCGGAACCTCATTCCAAACTTTTCTCCACTGATAAAATGGGGCCACCCACTGTCGGCCATAGCGAAGTTAACGACAAGCATTCGCAATACACCTTCCACTGGCTCCCCGCACTGCTGTCTCCTTAGTTTGTTTTTAAGGTTGCGCCCCCATGGGGATTCGGCAGTGTCCTGTGCAGTGCCTACCTCAAAGAAAAGCTTAGTATCTGTTGAGCGAGTTGCCCAAATAGAACAGATTTGACGATTACCGGGATCGTCGTCCAGTTTCGCAATCTTGACGACAATGTCCACCTTGCCACCTGGACCGGGCATACGCAATGCTTGCTTCGGCGATTCCTTGCTCAGCCATTGCCGGGCTCCTTCTGCGAATTCCGCCAACCATTTGTGCGTTTCGTTCTCTTCAGGGATGGTGTAGGGATAGTAGAGCGTTGCCTGGTCATAGCCGGGCACTTCCTGAACCGGCTGTATCTTTACATCGAGACGATATCCGCAGGAAACGTCCAGGTACTTGAGTACCATGGGGACGTACCGCTTGAAAAGCTGAAATCCCATGAGATCGACGGGAGTGTAGACTTCAACCCTGATCGTGCAGGCATCAAATCGCACTTCCACGTCTGGGGACACAGAATTCCCAGCGGATTCAACCGCTTGAACCGCAGTGCCCAACCGCTCATAAAGATGTACAAATGTCTCCAGTTCTGCGGCCGCCTGCTCCAACTGGAAGGGATGCTTTACCTTGAGAACCTTCCTGCCAATTGGTCCCGAGACGTCCAGCCATTTATCGATGAACTCGAGGAATCGGTGGATGTGACCATAGTGTGTGTTGGATAAAAGACGAACGATCTCAAACTCGGAACGTCCCGAATCCGGCAGACAGAAAGCTCTGCCGATTGCAGGATATCGATCAATCGCCTGTTTTGCACTTTCCGTCACCGGGTACGAAATAGCCAACACACTCATCGCTTTGTTTCCTCTTCTAGCACTCTTGCTGCTCAAATCCGTTTTTCGAGATGTTGATTTAAAATGCCTGACCTCCATCATTTTTTTGGCCAACGATCTAAATCAGCGGCGTGGGAAATACCAAGGCCCACAAACCAAAACACGTTTATCCCGCGTCCGCTGGATTCTCTTGTTATGTGATTTCTTGCATTTAAAACTTTCGATCTTGTCCCTTAAATCAATGTCTCTGGAAATTTTGCGTCCTCTTTTATTTCTTCTTCGGTTTTTTGAGTGACCCCGCTTTGAACTTCTCTGAGCGAAAGTGTTTCTCTATATTCCTTTGCTTCAGCCATTTTTGTAAGTTGTATGTTTAGATTTAACTCATTCACAATTGCCTCAACCTCATCAATCGTTGTATTGAAAAACTCTGCCCGTCGATTCACAAGATTAAGTCGTTTTGATTCCAGTTTTTTCTGTAACAGATTTTCCAGTTCTGGAGCATTTTCGGAGTATATTAGGCCGTGTATATCAAAGTCAAAGGGTACGGAGGCGTCACCAAGTTCATCTATTCTGTCCATTGGTTCCAGTCGTCTTGTCATTCCAATTTTATAAACAGTGTCACCAAATGAACCAATGTTGGAGATAATATAAACATGCCCGGATTTTGTTAGTTGTGCTCGTGAAATTGCCCTTTCCTTAAGTTCGCGAGCTTTTTGGAGATTTTCTTCTAATATTTTAATCTTCTCGGTCAATTGTTCTAATTCTTTGCCCTTTGCTTTTTCAATTTCTACTTTGGCTTTTTGTAATGCCTTTTCATTTCTTTCTTCTTCTTCCTCGGCTTCCTTTCGCGCTTTTTCACTTTCTCGTTGTGCTTTTTCTTCTTCTCGCATCTGATCTCTGATTTTTCTCTGTTCCTCCTTTTCTTGATAAAGTTTTTCTTGAAGCTCGAACTCAAGTCGTAGTTCCTGAAGTTTAAGGCTGAAATATTCTTTGGTAACTGTAATTTGATGTGTAGATCCTAACTTGTTTATGGCTTCATATGCTTTCTCAATTCGAGCTTCCATATTGCCTATATTGTTCCATCTTACTTTGGCAATTGCGGCATCACATTCTCCATTGAAAGCCCGAAGCATTAACTTGGAATAATGCTTTGTCATTTTGGCTCCTTCCGCTTTACTTCCTCCAACCTCCCATTTGATAGGGCAGTAGGTAGCCATTTCATTTTTTATAGCTTGCTTCTGTCTGTTTATTATTTCCTCAAACTTCCCCTTGAATTCTTCAGACGTTTTATAATCATAATGCGGCTTGTAAAGTCCATACGAAATATTTTCAAGGTTTTCTTCAAGTAAGGAAACCTCTTTTCGTAGGTTCTCATAGATTGCTTTATGGTTTAAATAGTCTTGATTAAGAGCGGCCTCCTTTTCCTTATATCCCTTTCCTAATTCGGAGAGCTTATTAGCTAAAATGTCTATGGCAGTTTTCCTTTTGGAAACTTCTGCGTCAATCTCAATAATGTCTTTGAACTTGTTCAGTGATTCTTTTAATTCTTCATTTGTCTTTGCTTTTTTAGTAAGTTGGATTACCAAAAGGATAATTGCTACAACGGCAATCAGTAGTGCTGCCACCAAAATTTGTGATATGTTTATCATTATCATTCCTCCCCCGCTATTTTACATGATTTCGTAATGGCTGATGCGACCGGTTTTGAATTGAATGATTATTTTGTCTTTATCACATAACGCCTGAGCTAAGGGGCGCGACGTTTTTTGCCGCGTCCCGCTTGAGCGACTTGTTGGGCCTCTACGAACGCACATAAATACTCCACCTTCCAAGGTCTGTCTTCCACTTTTTCTGAGAACGTTCCTGCCAAATGCTGAATCCCTCGCTCTTGTGAGCAGAGAATTCTTTGCGGGTGACTTTGTTTATCTTACAAAAATGCGCAATGATAGCGTCCAGATCCAGGCGGCCTTCAGCGGCTAGCTGCTGGGAGCGGCCAAAGTGCTTAACATGGTGGCACATAGGGCAAAGGGCCATGAACCCCTTTAGTTTCTGGAGGAGTTTTTCGTCGTCGTACTCCCATACTTCGTGGCACTCAAGCTTTTCTTTGGCTCCGCAAATCTGGCAAACCTGTCCTGCATCTAAGTACGCTTGGTGACGGATTTCGTCCCACTTCGACCGAGGCATGCGCTTGTACAAGCTGGAGTACCAGCATGTTTCGGGCACCAAATCAATCATAAGTTTGAATGGCCGTCTGCCCATTTCTGCCATTGACCCAACGCCTGAGCTCAGAGGCGGCGTACTCGCCGTCCTTTGAAGCGACTTGTTCGGTTTCTTTTTATTTGAAAGTATAATCGCTTGCAAGGGCATCTGTCATTAAAAGTGAGTTTACTTGTTCACTCAATATGCAAGCAAACCCCCATAGCGCATCTTCCGCAGATGCTCCGTAATCAAGTACCCAAGTACTTCCATCTTCCTTTCTAAATGGTATCTTGGCGATAAGCTGTTCGCACTCTAAATCAAGAATACCGTGGAGGGCAGGACATACATTAAAGTGTTCTCGAAGTTTATCAATATTCTTCCAACCTTGGTATCCTACAGCTAAAAATGGTATCTCAGAACCAGGAATACGATCATTAGTGACATGAGTCTTTCCAAATGAACGCTTAAGTTTCGATACTGCAGTGGCTGTCTTTTGTATCTGACTCCATTGTGAAGACAAGTCAGACTTGACCTCGATGACAGCAGCTATACTCTCAGCAATAAACAGCCTAGTGTCTGACATAGGTAACAACGGAAGACTTGGTTGATAACCATACTCAACGACACAGTCGAGTTGTCCCGAACGCTCATTATTTAGATCAGTAATTTCACCTCTACCAATTTTCGCCCGTGAGGGAAGAACCGCAAGCAGGAATGCATTAAGAAAGGCTTCTCGCTCTTCGCCTTTAGATTCATTTGAGAGAGGGATACTTCCTGACCGTATAGCTTTAAATAAGTCTAGGATTCCGCGAAGTCTTTTCTTGAGGTAGTCATTCTTCATATCTTCCCCCTTTTTTTATCAACCGAACGGCGAGCTGAGCAGAACGTCGGTCTAAGATGGCGCGTAGTCGCGACATTCTTAGGCCGCGTTCTGCTCCAGCGGATTGTTGGGCGGCGCGTTTTGGCGCCGCCCGGCAAGACGCTGGCGAAGCAGCATGCAATACCTGATCCTTGCCTAACCCATTAAAATAAAAATGGATTCCGGGGTGAAAATCATGGACGTCCGCAATTCCAAAGAGCGCGATGGTTTTTGGGAAGCTTACCAATGTAACAGGGTCAATTTTCTTTGCATTCGATTTCTCTGGTTCCCGTTTCTGAAAAAACAAAACCCCACCTCTTTCTAAGAAATGGGGTTCTGCTTTTTCATTCCATGTAGCCCTCCATCAAGGGTTTGGAAAGGCCGAGGGGATAAGAACCGGACGACCGAACGTAACTGAACAGATCATATAAAAAAGTAATTGAAAGATCAAGGAAAAAAGCCCCTGGCGGGCAGGCGAGGGTGTGGTACGTGGGCGATGATTCAACGGATCCAGTGCTCCAATGCCTTCGTAAAAAACTCTTCCTGAAAAAAGGGGGGAGGTCTGCTCTTGGCTCTTGCTCAGATTCAAATTCAGGACTCGGGGGCTGCATAAGGTTGCGCAAGCTATATTTATAGTATCATCACATCAATTTGATCGACTTGGTTAAAATGCTTATCGCGGGTTAAAAGAGTTCCCCCTACTTCCATACAACAGGCGGCAATCCAGACGTCATTAATGGGTATTTTTGTTCCTTTCCGCTCAAGGGATAAAAAGATCATTCCATATTTTCTGGCCACATCAGCGTTGACATCAATAATGTCCATTTTTAAGCGATTGATTACCTGCCGGAGTTTCCTCGCGTTAAATTGCTGTCTTCTGCCTTTCATGAAAGCATAGTTCAATTCCCCCAGAACGATAGATGGAATAAAGAGAAATTCGCCATAGTGGGCCATGGCCTCGACAACATCGGGAGCCCCCTCCGCATAATCGCAATATATATTGGTATCCAGAACGAGCTTCAATCCCAATCTCCTTGATTGATGGTATCAAAAACCTTGACGGCTTTCCGTAATTCTTCCGCTTCATCATGGGGGAGCCAGCCAGCAAGTTCCCGGATCATCTGTTCCCGGGTCTTTTGGAGACCCAATTTCTCATCCACAGCTTCCAGGATAAAGGCAGTCTTGCTCTTGCCCTTTTTGGCTG
>Ga0315293_10002911_pt1 | contig 16461 bp, 11 predicted proteins | sample YL17G13_20_MG_FD_203071 | JGI IMG/M metagenome (GOLD analysis project Ga0315293, IMG submission 203071) | Sediment microbial communities from Yellowstone Lake, YNP, Wyoming, USA - YL17G13_20 | ecosystem: Environmental > Aquatic > Freshwater > Lake > Sediment | place: USA: Wyoming | collected...
GTAAGAGTCGGAGATGAGTATGTGATCAATGGCAATAAAGTGATGATTAGCAATGGTACAGAAGCCAAATTCCTTTTAGTCTTCTGTTTGACTCATCCTGAAGAGACCTCTAAATCAAAGCGTCACAGTATCTTTCTGGTTGAAACAGACCGCCCTGGATACAAAGCGGATAAGATTCATGGGAAGATGGGCCTTCACGCTTCGGATACCGCCAACATCTTTTTCAATAATGTGAGGGTACCCAAGGAAAATATAGTGGGTGTCGAGGGCAATGGATTCTTTCAGCTGATGGACTTTCTCGACCGCTCCAGAGTGATTATAGCGGCTCATGCAGTCGGTCTTGCACAGGGTGCCATGGAGCAGGCAGTCAATTATGTGAAGAAGAGGAAGCAGTTTGGGAAGACGATTGCCTCGTTTCAAATTACTCAATTCAAAGTGGCTGAAATGGCAACGCTGATCGAGACAGCAAGGGACTTAACATATAAGTCCTGTTGGTATGTCGATCGTGGAACTCCAAACTCCCAACTTTCAGCCATGGCAAAATGGTGGGCCTCCAATGTAGCTGTCAGGGTAGTGGATGAGGCGTTGCAGCTTCATGGTGGATATGGTTACCTCGATGATTATCCCATCGAGCGCTTCTATCGGGCGGCTAAGTTGCTTGAACTCTACGAAGGAACAAAAGAGATACAGAAGCTATTGATCGGTCGTCAGATTCTCGGCGTCAGATAAAAAATAACCTCTAAAAATCTCCCCTCCCCTGGCGGGAGGGGATTCACCCTGTTAGATAAAACATTTTTGACTGGCAGGAGGCGAAGAGATAAGCTTATCTAACAGGGTGAAGGGGAGGGGGATGGTTCGACAAGCTCACCATGAATTCATCCTGAGCCTGTCGAAGGATCACCCCCACCCTCACCCTCCCCTCTCCGAGCCAGAGGCTCTCCCTCCGGGGCAGAAGCCCCTCTCTCCGAGCTGGAGGACTCTCCGAGCCGGAAGCTGGGGCGGAGCCTGAGCCGGAGGCCATCGATGGGGAGGGAAAAAGGTGAAATGAATAAGAAGATCGGTGTCTATATCTGTCACTGTGGTACCAACATCGCTGCCACAGTTGATTGTAATGAACTTGCCCGTTTTTCCAGCACCCTTCCCGGAGTAAAGGTAGTCCGGGACTACCGTTATCTCTGTTCTGACCCTGGACAGGATTTAATTAAAAAGGATATCCGCGAGCTCTCCATCGATCGGGTGGTGGTCGCTGCCTGCTCCCCTCGAATGCATGAGATGACTTTTCGAAATGCCATCTCCTCGGAAGGACTCAATCCCTATCTCCTCAATATTACAAATATCCGTGAACAGTGTTCCTGGGTTCATAAAGAGAAAGAGAGGGCAACCGAAAAGGCGAAACATATTGTTCAGGCAGGAGTCGCCAGGGTTTCTCTCCATGAGTCTCTCGAGGCAAGAAAGGTCAGGATCAAGCCCTCTGCGTTGGTGGTTGGGGCGGGCATTGCTGGGATTCAGGCTGCTTTGACCATGGCGAACGATGGCATGAAGATCTTCCTCGTTGAAAGGGCGCCCTATATCGGGGGCCACATGGCCCAATTGGACAAGACCTTCCCCACTCTGGATTGCGCCTCCTGTATCTTTACACCCAAAACAGTTGAAGTGGTTCGAAATAAAAATATCGAACTCTTTGTCTGCTCGGAGGTAGTGGATGTAAAAGGTTATGTTGGAAACTTTACTGTGACGATTGAAAAACATCCTACCTATGTCGATCCAAGTCGGTGTACCGGCTGCGGAGATTGCGTGGAAGCCTGCGTTTTGAAAAAAGGGGTACCCTCGGAATTTGAAGAGGGAATGGCCAGGCGAAAAGCCATCTACATCGCTTTCCCTCAAGCCGTTCCCTTGAAGGCCGTGGTGGATAAAGAGAGTTGCCTCCTTTTAAGCAAAGGGAAATGTAAAAAGAATTGCATCGAGGCCTGCAAGGCAGAGGCAATCAATTTTGATCAGAAGGAGGAAGTGATTGAAAAGGAAGTGGGTTCGATCATTATTGCAACAGGATATGATCCATTTGATCCCCATCTCCTCCCACAGTATGGGTATGGGGTTTATGACAATATCATCACCGGTCTTCAGTTTGAAAGGCTTTCAAGTCCCTCCGGACCCAATAGTGGAGAGATATTGTTGAAGGATGGAACGGTTCCAAAAGCCATCGCCTTTCTACACTGTATTGGAAGCCGGGATGAAAATGCAAAGCTTCACTGTTCCAGAATCTGCTGCATGGCCTCCATGAAGCAGGCTCATCTAGCGAAAGAGAAGACCGGGGCTGAGATTTATGAATTTTACATTGACATCAATGCCTTTGGAAAAGGATATCAGGAATTCTATAAACGGGTTCGAGAAGAAGGAATTTACTTCATCCGGGGAAAAGGCTCTGAGATTTATAAAAAGGACGGCCGTCTCATCGTCGAGGCAGAGGATACCCTTCTCGGAACTCCTGTTGAGATCCCCGTGGACCTGGTCGTCTTAGGAACAGGTCTCACTGCCCGTCGCGATGCCGAAAGAATGGCTCAGGTATTGGGGATTAGCCAGAGCTCGGACGGATTCTTTATGGAGGCCCATCCGAAACTGAGACCGGTCTCCACAAATGTTGATGGGATTTTTTTGGCAGGGTGCTGCCAGGGGCCCAAAGATATTCCTGACACAGTGGCACAGGCCTCTGCGGCTGCAGCAGAGGTGATGTCCCTGGTTATCAAGGGTGAGATTGAGGTGGAGGCTACCATCTCCTCTATTGACCCTGAGATCTGCGCAGGCTGCAAACTGTGTATTGAGGTCTGTCCCTACTCGGCAATCGATTTTCTTGATATCAAGGGAATCTCATCTGTCAACGAAGCTCTTTGCAAAGGATGTGGTGCTTGTACATCTGTCTGCCCCAGCAAGGCGGCGAGGCAGAAACATTTCACACAAGATCAAGTATTGGCAGAGGTGGAAGGACTGCTCGCGGTGTAAAGGTTTGCTTCGTCATTCCTGCGAAAGCAGGAATCTATGTTTTCTAAAAAGTAATTGGTCTGGATTCCCGCTGGAGTTTATCCCGATGAAAATTGGGGCGAGAATGACATAACTTTTAAGCTCGAAAAAAATGCTTGCCAAGGTATGATTTGGAACATCTATGAGTTTTGAACCGAAGCTCTTAGGATTCTTATGCCAAAATAGTGCAGACCTCTGCGCCGATTTTGCCGGAATGGAACAGAAAATTTATACGCCAAATTTTTTGCCGGTGAAACTCCCCTGCCTTGGAAGTTTGGATATCTTTTTTCTCTTGAAGGCCTATTTTTCAGGAGCAGATGGTGTCTTGGTTTTAGGATGCCCTCCGGGTCAGTGCCGGCATAAGAGGGGAAATGAGAGAGCAAAAAGGAGAGTGCAAGTCGTTCAGGGTCTGTTGGAGATCCTTGGAATTGGAAAAGATCGTCTCGATTTTGCTTGGGTCCATCCTTCTGAGATTTCAAAACTGGTGGAAACCGTGAATGGGTTCAACGAACAAATAACAAAATTGGGACCTTCGGTTTTTCTTCAGTCCGGTTTGGTTTCTAAAGATCAAAATAATTCCTCTACCCCCCCTTTAGTAAACGCTAATCCCCCCTCGCCCCCCTTTAGTCTCCGACCCAGAGCGGTCTCTCTCCGAGCTGGAGGGCTCTACGAGCCGGAAGCTGCCCCGGAGGGTAAAGGGGGGTTGGGGGGATTATATTGGTGGAACCAGTTCAAGAAATGTGATGATTGTCATCAGTGCAGGGAGGTCTGCCCAATCTGTTTCTGCAAAAAATGTTATTCAGAATCTTTTCCGAACTTTGGAATCGGTTGGTTAGTTCATGTGGTAGAAAGATGCACAGTTTGTGGAGCCTGTAAAGATACCTGCCCACGGGGGATTCATCTTTTTGAGATTATTCAACTACTTAAAAATAATATCACCCCCACCCTCACCCTCCCCCATCAAGGGGGAGGATCTGAGTTGGTGGATTGCTCCAATAACCCCCTCTCCCCTTGCGGCCTCCTGCCCGGAAGAGCCTCTGGCTCGGAGAGGAGAGGGCCGGGGTGAGGGGGAGTTCCTTATAACAAAATGAAGATCGATCCTAAAACTTTTATCCAGGATTACCAACTCAATGTATGCATCCAATGCGGGACATGCACGGGAGGATGTCCTGTTAAATTTAGATCTCCCCTCAATATGAGGAGATTAGTCAGAGAGACATTCTCCACAGCCAACCCTTCTCTCCTGTTCAAAAGGCCTGAATTATGGGCCTGTACCACCTGCAGCACTTGCAGCCTTCGCTGCCCTGCTGGAGTAAAAAATGTTGAGCTGATTATGGGGATACGGAATTTTCTCGCCAATCAAGGCGAGGTTCCTTCAACCATCAGAGATGCTCTTGAAAATACCTTCCTTCAAGGGAATCCATGGGGACGGTTCCGAGATCGCAGGGCAGATTGGGCAAAAGACCTGGGAGTAAAGATTCTCGGAGAAGCATCCACAGAGACATTGCTCTATGTGGGCTGTGCCCCTTCTTATGATCCAAGGGTTCAGAATGTCTCAATAGCCCTTGTCAAGATCTTTCAAAAAGCAGATCTCGACTTTGGGATTCTTGGGAAGAAAGAATCCTGTTGTGGAAACGAGATCAGAAGGATGGGCGAGCAGGCTCTTTTCAAAAAACTGGCAAAGGACAATACAAACCTCTTTAAAAAGTCTGGAATCAAAAGAATCATAACCATCTCACCTCATTGTTTCAATACTTTTAAAAATGAGTATCCAGACCTCAATCTCCCTGTCCAACACTATACACAAGTAGTTGCTGATTTGATTGAAACGGGGAAATTAAAAATGTCTAAGGCGCTGGACCTCCATGCCACCTATCAGGATCCCTGTTTTCTTGGAAAACAGAATTTGGTCTTCGATGAACCGAGAAAAATTTTGACCTCCATTCCTGGATTGGAATTTGCCGAGATGGAAAGATCAAGGCAAAGGAGTCTATGTTGTGAAGGAGGAGGGGGTAGGATGTGGGCTGAAGGGGGGACGGAAGGGACTCGGAATGGAGAGATACGAATCAAGGAAGCCGTTGCTTTGGGCGCAAAGGTGTTGGCCACCGCTTGTCCATTCTGCCTTTTAACCCTTGAAGATGCCGTAAAAACCTCAAGCTTAACAGATCAGATTGCGGTAAAAGATATTTCAGAGTTGGTCGCTGAAGCTTTGTAACTCAGGGCTTCAGCCCTGATAAAACTAAACCAATGTAGGGCAATCCTTTAGGATTGCTTTTGTCTGATGATGCTGAAACAAGTTCAGCATGGCAATACAGAGCCGGTAGGAGGGTATTATGAATATCGCCGTATGCGTCAAAAGAATCCCAAAAACAGCAGAGGCGGATATCTTTATCGAGAAGGATGGAACAGATATTAAGAAGGATCATCTGGTCTTCCACCTCAACGATTGGGACGGCTACGCAGTCAGGGAGGCGGCCCTTTTAAAAGAGAAATATGGGGGTGAGGTGACTGTCATCACAATCGGGCCTGAAGAGTCAAAAGAGGTATTGACAAGGTGCTTGGCCATGGGCGCAGATAGGGCATTGAGGATAGAGGGACCTGCTGCTCAAGATGGTCATCTGATTGCCAAGACACTCTTTCAGGCAATCAAAAATCAATCCTATGATCTCATTTTAACGGGTGTTCAGGCAGAGGATGACAACTGTGGACAGGTTGGAGTGAGCCTGGCTCAAATGTTAGGCCTTCCTCACGCAGCCATTGTCACCCATATCGAGATTACCGGGGACAAGGCAAAGGTCCGAAGAGAATTGGAAGGAGGGATTGAAGAAGTATTGGAGCTTAAACTCCCTGCTGTTCTGACCATTCAGACAGGCATCAACGAGCCGAAATATGTTTCCCTTGCCGCCCTCTTAGAAGCAGAAGATAAGGAGATCAAGGATCTCGGAATGGAGGAGATAGGGCTCACTTCTGGCGAATCCGTTGATACAAAAATCGATCAAGTATTTTTTCCACCCGTTGGGAAGATGGCGGAAATATTAAAAGGCAATCCTGAAGAGGTTGTGACGCAATTGACCGAAATCATTAAGAAGAAAAAAGGAAGCTAAAAATGGTCTTTGGGTAAAGGTTAGGAAGCCCGTATGGTGTAAGGTCAAAGGGTTAGGGCAAAAAAGTTTTAAAGACGAACAACGTAACCCTTTAACGAAACTGGCCTCTTTACCTTGACCTTTCGACCAATGACTCAGTTTTTGAACAATAGGAGGCAGAGCAATGGGGGAAATCTTCGTATTAGTTGAGCATCGTCAGGGAAAAATTCGTGACATCACCTATGAAATGTTAGTCGCGGGAGAGACGCTTGCCTCCCAGCAGGGGGTTTCATCAACCGCGGTCCTATTGGGTCATAATGTAAAAAATTTCGCTGAGGAGTTGGCCACAAAGGCATCAAAGGTCCTGGTTGTGGAGGATGTGCAGCTTGAACATTTCAATTCCATCCTCTATCAAAAAGTCCTCTCCTCTCTCATCACAAAATATCTACCCCCTCTCACCCTGATGGGCCACTCGGCTTTTGGAATGGACCTGGCGCCGAGTCTTTCTGTGGAAATAGGGTTTCCTCTGGTTACGGATTGCATCGGCCTCTCGTTTGAAGGGAGCCGTCTAAAAGCCGTCCGATCCATTTATGGAGGAAAGGTAAATGCCAATGTATCCGTGAGGGAATCCAAGGGATATGTTGCTACTGTTAGGCCGGGTGTTTTCAGCCCCGGGGCGCCTGGTGAGAAAAAGGGAGGGATTGTTATGGAGCTCTCTCCACTCCAGGGAACGATCGATGTAAAAAAATTTATTGAATATATTGAAGCACCCATTACAGGAGAAGATATCACTCAAGCAGAGATCATTGTCTCTGTGGGGCAAGGAATCGGAGGCCCTGAACATATTCCGATGATAGAAGAAGTGGCAAAAAGTTTGGGCGGGGTGATTGCCTGCTCGCGACCAGTGGTGGATCGAAATTGGCTACCCAAGGATCGACAGGTAGGAATTTCTGGAAAGACGGTAAAGCCAAAGGTCTACATTGCCATTGGCATCAGCGGCGCCTTCCAGCACGTAACCGCGATGCGGAACTCCGATACGATCATTGCCATCAATAAAGATCCCCGCGCCCCCATCTTTGGAGTTGCAGATTACGGGATCGTAGACGACTTCAAAAATCTGCTTCCGGTTTTAAAAGAGAAAACAAAAGGAATGAAATAGAGGATTCTTTACGTTGGGACGTCAAAGAGTTATTTCGTCCTATAGACCTCTGCCTTTTTATTTTACCTTTTCTATAAAAGTTCTTGCAGCTCTTATTGCATCTTTGACTATATCCACATCATGCAAAAGTGCTCTGTAATAACCAGCGATGTGGAGTTGGTCGTAAAGCCTCTCAAATTCTCTTAAAAGTTTTCCATCATGCATTAATAAATGTTTCTGCAATGCCTTCCTATAACCGTCAACGGATCTGGGAAGATCTTTTTTGTTCAAGCCTCTGTTTAGTAAACAGAGATCTATTGCCTTTAATACTGCAAGGTAAGCCATTGCACAGGCCTCCTGTACAGGCTTGACATCTGAATACGCATTATCCTCAATAGGGGCAGACTTAAGTATTTCTTTTGCATTGTTTAAATAACGCAATGCCTCTTTCATTTCACTAAAACCTCTTAATCTTTAATTATTCACATTCTAAAAACAATGTCAAGGCTTGCAGGACTCGAATAGGGGGTCATCCACAAGGCCCCTGCGCTCCCATCTTCGGTGTGGCCGATTACGGGATCGTGGATGACTTTCTAAATGTGATCCCGATTTTAAAAGAGAAAGTAAATGGAATGCAATAGACTCTCTTGACCATTTTCCTCTTCCTGATGTGGAGAGGGCTGAGATGAAGGGTCACTCCACTTTCTCAAAATCCTATCATTTTTCTGCCCTTTATTTTCACCTCAGAGAGTTTATAGAATTCTTGCTAATTTTAACTGTTAGAGTATAATATAGCTCCATGGATTCCCTATCAAAATTCCAATCCTTATTAAGTGAAATTTTTCAATTTAAAGCCTCTGATCTGGATTTCGGTATTTACCGCATATTGAATTACAAAAGGGATCAGATTGAAAAGTTCATTAAAGGGGATATTAAAAACATTGTTGAGATTGCTTTTTCGAAACATAAGGACGAAAGATTACTAAATATTTCACAGAAATTTGAAGATGCGAAGAAAAAGGTTTTAGAAACCCTGGGAAGTGCAGTCTTCACTCCTACGGGAGACCTTAAGGCAGAATTCCGAGATACACCTCTTGGGAAGGAATATCTCCTACTCAAGGAACAAAAAGACTTAGCAGGAAAGATTGATGAGATAAAACTTCAGGTTTTTAATGACCTCTACACCTTCTTCTCCAGATATTATGAAGAAGGCAATTTCGTACCTCAGTATCGTTATTCCATTAAGAATTTTAGATATGCAATCCCTTACAACGGTGAGGAAGTAAAGCTCTACTGGGCAAATGAGGGGCAGTACTATACCAAAACTGGAATTCTCTTCAGGGATTATGCTTTCTTTTCTGACCCTGGTAAAACATACAAAATTATTTTCCGCACCGTATCCGCAAGAGAAGAATTGGTTTCGAACAAGGCTACGAAGGCAAGGTTTTTCGTTCTCGATGATGAAAAACCTGTTGAGATGCTGAACCAAGTTCAGCATGACATCGAAAAGGAAAGATTAATCATCCGTTTCCAATATAGAGAATTAACCGAAAAAGAAGTGAAGGTCTTCGACGTTGAGGGCGGCAGTAACACAGCAAAACAGGAAAAGATCAATCAAAAAATATTTGATGAAATCTTAGGACAGATTAAGGATACAATCCTGAAAGGCTTTTTGAGCGTAGAATATATAAAAGAAAAACTCTTCCTTCTCTGCCAGATATCCAGATTCACTGCAAAAAACACAAAGGATTACTTCATTCACAAAAATCTGCGAAAGTTTTTAACTGAACAACTGGATTACTTCATCAAGGCAGAGGTCTTGTCTATTGAAACTATTGAAAATGAGCCCTTTCTGGACAAACACATCACACGTGCAAAAGTGGTAAGAGAGGTCGGAGAAAAAATAATTGATTTCCTTTCACAGATTGAGAATTTTCAAAAGAAGCTATGGGAAAAGAAGAAGTTTGTCCTAAATACAGATTACGTGATTACCACTGATCGACTACCAGAGGAATTTTATGATGAGGTCTTAAAGAACAAGGAACAGAAAAAAGAATGGGAAGAATTAGGATTTGAGATTGCCACACCTTCGGCTCGCAATGACATCGTGAAGAAGTCATTGCGAGGAGGGACAGCGACGAAGCAATCTCTAAGAAATCTCAAGCTGCCTGTAGATACAAAACACTTCAGTGAAGAATTCAAGGAAAGACTCCTGGAGAAGCTGACTGAAAATGCTGATTTAGATGATTTGCTGGGTGGGTTATTAATCAAAAGCGAAAACTATCAAGCACTCAACATACTTTTACCAAAATTTAAGGAAAGGGTAAAGTGTATCTATATTGACCCTCCATATAATACGGGAAATGATGAGTTTTTGTATAATGATCGATACAGACATTCATCGTGGCTTACAATGATTGAAAACAGGCTTAATCTTTCAGCAAACCTAATGACCATTGACGGATTTATCTTTTGCAGTATCGATGAAAATGAAATGGATAACCTTTTAAAGGTCCTTAATCTCACTTTCCCTCAAAAAGTAGGCATAGCGATAATCCAAACGAATCCAAAAGGTCGTGGGCAGGACAAGTATTTGGCAACCTCACATGACTATCTTTTAGCCGCCGCAAAAAGTGAAAAAGCCTTGTTCTCAGGATTACCTAAAAGCGGGGACCAGCTCTCAGAATATAATTTACAGGACGAAGGTGGAAATTACCGGCTCCTTGAACTTCGCAACACTCACAGACAATTCCATAGGGGTAACAGGCGTAATCTCTGGTATTCATTATACGTCAATCCTCAGAATGGTAAAGTAACTTGCTCTCAGGAAAAGGGCAGTATCAAGGTACTCCCTATATGGAATGATGGTTTTGAAGGCTGCTGGACTTGGGGAAAAGAATTAGCCGAGAAAAACCAATATCTTCTCGTAGGTCGAGACGTATCAGGTAACTATAAAATCTATCGTAAGGATTACGCATCAAAAAATGGTGAGGGACCAACCTATACTCCAAAGACAATATGGAATGAGAAAGAAGTGAGGACCGATTATGCACAGTCACTTCTTGATAATATAATGGGGGCTCGCTTGTTCCAATCTCCCAAACCACCAGCTTTAATTAAGAGAGCGGCCCAACTTACCACTAGTCATCAAGATTATATATTAGATTTCTTCCCTGGCTCCGGCACCACTGCCCACTCAATAATGATTCTCAATAACGAAGACAATGGCAATCGTAAATACATCTTAGCTGAAATGGCAAATTATTTCGAGACCATTATCATTCCAAGGATCAAGAAAATTGCCTATTCCTTTAACTGGAAAGATGGGAAACCACAGGATAGCAATGGAACAGGGACATTTTTCAAATACCAGGTTTTGGAACAATACGAAGATACTCTGGATAATCTTGAACTTAAACCTAACAAAGCGGCTCAGAATCTGTTTAAGGAAGATTATCTTCTCAAATATTTCCTTGAGTTTGAGACACAGGAAAGTCCAAACTTCCTCAATATTGAACACCTAAAAGATCCTTTTTCATACAAACTCAAAGTGAACCTTGAAGAAATGGGTGAGCCTGAAGAAGCTGTGGTGGATATACCTGAGACATTTAATTATCTTCTTGGATTGAAAGTGAAAAAAATAAAGGCAAGAGAGATTGCCACGCCTTCGGCTCGCAAAGACAAAAGGAGAAAATACATCTTTATCCTCGGTGAAAAAGAAGGGATTAATATAGCAGTTGTATGGCGAAAGGTTGATGACAATTGGGATGAAGATGATTTCAGAAAAGATAAAGAAATTATCATCAAAGAACTTAACGAGTGGATGCCCCACAAGGTCTATATCAATGGCCAAAGCGTCTTAACAACAGACTTTGAAGGGCATACTGTTGAGATTCATTATATTGAACCAGAATTTAAAACCTTGATGTTTTCATGAAGGGGAATATCCTTTAATGATTACAAGAAAGAGATTTAACGAAGAAGTTCGGAATATCGTTAAGCAACTTATAAAAGTATATCATCCTGAAAAGATTATCCTCTTTGGTTCTTTGCTGGAAAGAAACAAAGCCCCGAGAGATATTGACCTTTTTATTATTAAGAAGGACCCTCCTTACTTGGGCATAGATCGGGTTCGTGAGCTGGATAGATTGATAAAATATAAGATCGCCACAGATTTCATCGTATATACCCCAGAGGAAGTGAGAAAAGGAGGGAAGTTGGGGGACCCCTTTGTGAAAACCATTCTTGAAAAAGGGGATATCCTTTATGCGAAAGAATAAGATTTTCAGAGAATGGTTAAAAAAGGCCGAAGAGGACTTTGGTTTTGCGCGTATAAGCTTAAAAGAAACTAATTATTATGCTCAAATATGTTTCCACTTCCATCAGGCGGCTGAGAAATACCTTAAAGCCTTTATCATAGCAAATAATCTGGAGTTTCGACCCGTCCATAACCTCATTGAGTTATTAAACATCTGTAAAGATAAGAATCTCAAAATTGAAGAATTAGAAGAAGCCTGCCGGTTCTTAAACCCCTTTTACATTGATACCCGTTATCCCGTCCACTGGCCCACTCATTATGACAGAGAAACTGCTATCAATGCGATGAAGGCCACCAAGAAAATCAGAGACTGGATTAAGACTGCTTTAAAATGAAAATTGAAAAATATCTTGTTTTGAATAAATATATCCTCTCCCTCTTCGGAGTTGATGAGTTTAGAGTATTACAAGAGAGACTAAAAGATGTCAGAGAGGGATTTGATGCTGAGGGAAGAAGTTATTTCCTTAATTCTCTTCGCTCGTTTGAGGGAATTAAAAAAGACAGCCTCTCAGAAGATATGCTTTTTCTTTATGACGACAACATCCAAATTTATTTAGGAAAAATCAATCGCAGGCGCGAGCCAAAGATCACGTTCAGGTACTTTCAATACCTTTCTTTACTCTTTACTGAAATCTACCTTGATAACCTTAAAAACAGGAAGATAGAATTTCTCTACGAGTTGAACGAGTTTTTAAGGAATTACAGTAAAAAAGAAGAGATTGGGATCATTGATGATTTTACAGAGGACGATTTGAAAAAACTTGCCTTCTGGATGGCAACCGGCTCTGGAAAGACGCTGATCATGCATATTAACTATCTCCAATTCTTCCATTACATGCTTTTCGTTCCTGAAAACATCCTTTTAATTACCCCAAATGAAGGGCTTTCCAAGCAGCATTTTGAAGAACTCGAAAAAAGCAGTATCCCCTGTAGACTCTATGGGGGCAGCCTTTTTGGTTCTTACAATGGTATGAACAACCAGGGAGTTTTTATCATAGAGATAACGAAACTGGTGGAGAAGAAAAAAGGCGGTGGTGTTACCCTCCCAGTTGACACATTTGAGGGAAAGAATCTTATTTTCGTAGATGAAGGCCATAAAGGGAAAAAATCTGAGGAGCAAAAATGGAAAAAGATTAGGGATAAACTTGCTGAGGATGGTTTTACTTTTGAATACAGTGCAACCTTTGGGCAAATCCTTTCAGAGAAAAACCCAGAGATACTCAAGGAGTATGCGAAATCGATTGTTTTTGATTATTCATACAAGTACTTCTATCTTGATGGTTATGGAAAGGATTTTTCTGTCTTAAATGTACAAAAGATGAAGATCAGTGAAAAGGAATTTCAGGAGACCATGTTTGTGGCAAATCTCCTTTCCTTTTATGAACAGACGCTAATCTATGAGAATCACCAGGCATTATCCAGAGCATACAATATTGAAAAACCTCTCTGGATATTTGTTGGAACAACTGTCACTGGTAGGGAAGAAGAATCTGATGTAATACAAATTGTTGATTTTCTAAGAAAGGCGATACAGAATCAAAAGTGGGTAAAGGATATAACAGAAAAGATTATAAAGGGTGGCTCCGGATTAAAAAACGATAAAGGTGAGGATGTTTTTGCTAAAAGATTTGAATATTTAAGAAAGAATGGTTTTGATGTTGAGGATCTATATGGGCGGATTTTTGGTGGAAAAGGAGAATTTGGAGCATATGAGATAAAGAATGCCATAGGGGAATTGGGGTTAAAGGCGGGGGAGAATAACTATTTCGGAGTAATCAATATAGGAGATGTTACAGAATTTAGGAAAAAGTTGGAGAAGAAGGGAATAGTAGCAAATAGAGATGTAATGAGCAATTCGCTTTTCGATGCCATCAAAAGGGAAGATTCTTCTATTAACCTCCTCATTGGTTCTAAAAAATTCATCGAGGGATGGGATACATGGCGTGTTTCGAGTATGGGACTACTAAACATCGGCACAGGGCAAGGCCCCCAGATTATTCAGCTCTTTGGAAGGGGGGTAAGACTAAAGGGCAAAGGTTTTTCCTTGAAGAGGAGTGACGAAAATTCTCCTGTCAAATTTCTGGAATTCCTGAACATTTATGGAATCAAAGCAGATTACCTGAATAGATTCCTCGATGCGATCCGAAAAGAAGAGGTTGAGTTTGAAGTCATACAGATTCCAGTTAAACCACAACACGAGGAGAAATGGACAAGCCTTTATGCCCTATCAAAGGATGAGAATAAGAAGTTTGTGGAAGAAAAGTTTTTACTTCTCGAGATAGACAAAAAGTTATATTTTATTCTAAATCTTTCTCCAAGGATAAAGGTCTACCGAGGGATCGTGGCAGAAGAAGTGAGCGGTGATCTCGAAGAAATGAGGATTCCTGAGGAAATTGTTGGGTTACTTAACTGGCAGGAAATATTTAAAGAGATTTCTGAATACAAAATTAATAGAGGTTACTGGAATTTAATCTTTGACAGGAAAGCCCTTGAGAATATTCTTCACAGCGATAGATATAAGATATATGCACCATCAGAGGTATTTCTTGTCAAGAACAAGGAGGATCTTGAACGGATAACAAGTGTGGCGCTCATGGTCATTAAGAAATACATGGACCATTTTTATAGGAAATATGCAAAGAACTTTGAAACCAAATACATGAAATATGAAATGCTCAAAAGACAGCAACCTCTCTTTGTATTTGAAAAAGATGAAGGCTATTCCTATACCATCCAGATTAAAAAGATTCCAGAAAATAAGGCACTCATTGAGGATATAAAAAAATTGGCAAGGGACTTTGAAGCACTTTCTAAGGAGGAATTGAAAACCCTTCCACGGGTCTACTTTGCCAATCACCTCTATTTACCTATTCTTCTTCAAAACAAGGCGATCGAGAGAATATCGCCATCCGGCCTTGTAGATAGCGAGAAGAAATTTATCAATGATTTAAAAAATTATCTGAGGGATAACAAAAATAGGTTTGTGAATGTTGAAATCTATCTTTTAAGGAACTTTCCAAAATTCGGCGTTGGATTTTTCAATCTAAGTGGTTTTTATCCTGACTTCATTATGTGGTTAAAAGATGGCAAGAAACAGAAAATGGTCTTCATTGACCCAAAAGGTCTTGAACATACAAAAGGGCTTGACGATGAAAAGATTCAATTATCAGTTGATATTAAGGAGTTGGAACGAGAAATGGGGAAAAAGAATGTCGTTTTAGAATCCTTCATCCTTTCTCCAACATCATATGATAAAGTGGTGGGAGGTAGAACAACTCCAGAGCCAAAGGATGAATATATCAAAAATCATGTCTTGTTCTTAGATGACAAAGAATGGCCTGAACAATTTCTCTCATTATCGTCGTAACTTCAATCGAGATTGGTCTATAGATAACAGTAGGTTCAAGGGGCCAAGGATTCGGGGGGCAAAGGGGCAAGGGTTGAAGACTGCCTGCCTTGCCAACCGCAGGCAGGTGCAGTCAGGGATTCAAGAGTTTCTTCATGCCTATATGGATGGGGTTCCTCCTTGCTCGCTCCTTTTTCATTTAAATTCCACAAACTGGTCCTTGGGGGCTGAACAGATCGGACACGTCTCGGGCAAGACTCCATCCGACACATAACCGCACACCTGGCACACATAATAAGTGGTCTCCCGCTCTCCGATCAGATGGTTGATCGCCTTTTTGTAAATCTTGGCGTGACCATCTTCCACATCTCTGGAATTAGAGAAGATCGTTGAAGCCGCGATGTCCCCAATCTCCTCAGCAACCTCAATAAAATGGTCATAAGCCACTCCCGCAATACTGGTTTCTGACTGAAAGCTCTCTTTGAGATTGGTATCGGTGTCTTTGATCTCCCTCAGCATCCGAAGCGCACGCTCACCGTGAATCTCTTCGCTGAAGGCGATCACGCGGAAGAGCTTAGCCATCTGGGAAAGTTCTTCCTGATCCGCCTTCTTGCTAAAGATTTTTAGCCGGAGTGCGGCCTTGGCCTCAGCCTCATAAACTTTGTGAAAAGCTTCTTTGAGCCTCTCGTCCATTTGTCCTCCTTAGCAATTTAATTCAACGACATTCCATTTATAAGAATATATAACTGTCCCATCTTTTTTCGATTTAAAAGAAAAAACGAAGGAATGAAGTTAAATTCAGAATGCGGATTTTAGACCCTATGGGTTAAACGCTATGCTCTATGCCCTATGCTTATTTTTCAAAGCGCTTCCGTTCTTCTGCTCTCAGTTCGCGTCTTAAGAGTTTACCCACCTTCGATTTCGGGAGCATATCCCTGAATTCTATATACTGTGGGACTTTATAGGGGGCTAACCTCTCGCGGCACCATTTGAGGAGGTCGTAGGCGCTCACACCCTTTACATCCTCTTTAAGAACTGCGAAGGCTTTGATCCTCTCGCCAACCTTCTCATCGGGAACGCCCACAACGCAGGCAGAGATTACTGCAGGATGTTCCTGCAATACAGCCTCTATTTCTGAAACGGCTACACGATAGCCTTTGTGCTTAAGCGTATCTACAGACCGATCTAAATAGAAAACCCATCCTTTTTCGTCTATTCGTACGATGTCACGAGTCCTGTACCAGAGCTTCCCGTCCATCTCGATAAAACATTCAGCAGTCTCTTCAGGTTTGTTCCAGTAAGTCCTGACCATATGCTCAGAGGAGACCAATAATTCCCCAGGCTCCCCATGAGGAACAGGGGCAAGCGTGTCAGGGTCCACCAGCTTCACCTTCTGAAGGGGTGTTACCTTGCCTGCACTTCCGGCCGGAGCACCTTCTCCCATTGGGGTAAGTGATACTCTCCCGCATGTTTCTGTTGCCCCATATCCTTGATAGATGGGTTTCCCAAACTTTTTGAGCCATCTCTCAGCCACCTCTTTGGGGAGCACATCGCCACCAGA
>Ga0315293_10002912_pt1 | contig 16459 bp, 16 predicted proteins | sample YL17G13_20_MG_FD_203071 | JGI IMG/M metagenome (GOLD analysis project Ga0315293, IMG submission 203071) | Sediment microbial communities from Yellowstone Lake, YNP, Wyoming, USA - YL17G13_20 | ecosystem: Environmental > Aquatic > Freshwater > Lake > Sediment | place: USA: Wyoming | collected...
AGGCCGCTGACCAGGGTATGATTCCTAACCGATTCGATGACTACAGCGATACGGCATACTTCAACAGCATCGATGCATCGCTTTGGTTTATCAACGCCGCTTTCCAATACCTCAAGGCCGCGGACGATACCGAAACATTCGTGCAGGAACTTCTGCCGGTAATACGCCTGATTATCGACTCGTACCACAACGGCACACGATTCGGCACACACGCCGACGCTGACGGCCTGATAACCGCAGGCAATCAGGAAACACAGCTTACCTGGATGGATGCCAAATACGGCGGCGCGGCATTTACGCCCCGATACGGCAAGGCGGTCGAGATTAACGCACTGTGGTACAATGCACTCTGCCAGCTCGCCCGATTCTTTACCGACAGGGACATCCGGGCTGCAAAACACTATCATCTTATGGCTGATGCGGTTGAAACAAGTTTTTGCCGATTATTCTGGAACAATTCTGCGGGGTTCTTAAACGACTGCATTCTGCCGAACGGCTCGGTTGACGCAAGTCTTAGGCCGAATCAGATATTTGCGGTTTCGCTGCCGTTTTCGCCGCTGCCGCCCGAGCAGCAGCTTGCCGTGGTAAATACCGTGCAGAAAAATCTTCTTACACCATTCGGGCTGCGGACATTGAACACTGCCGACAGCCGATACAAAGGTATATATGCCGGCCAACAAAAGCAGCGCGACGAGGCCTATCATCAGGGCACCGTCTGGGCATATCTTATGGGGGCGTTTGTCGAAGCGTATCTAAAAGTAAATGATTTCAGCGGGCAGAGTAGAAAAAATGCGGCGGAATTTATTGAGCCGCTATTGCAGTATTTTACGGAAAATGGGTGCGTTGGGCAAATAAGCGAGATATTTGACGGCGACCCGCCCCACAAACCTCGCGGCTGTTTCGCACAGGCCTGGAGCGTGGCCGAAATCATCAGGGCATATAAGCTGATTAATAATACCTATTGAAATTGGAAATTGCCTATTTGACGGACTTTGCTGCGTTTTTGGGTTAAAATCGAGGCGTTGAAGCTTACGTCCGGGAAAATCTGGAAAATTTTCAACAAAACCCAGATTTTCTGTAATTATTACTTGACATTGCGGAGGGGAGTGGGATAGAATGTGAAAAACTCAAGTAAGTCTATCATCTGGGCTTGCAACAAAGAAGAAGAGTGAGAATGATGAGAAGAAGGAAAGAGAGCGTTGGTTTTGTACTCATAGTCAGAATGAGTATCCCCCTTTTACTTCCTGCAACATCAGCCCTCACCGCTTGAAATCTGTTTTATCAACGTATTAAACTTATTTAACATTTTTAGGAGAAAAAGAGATGAAAAAGTTAATTACAATTTGCTTAATTTTATGTGTATGTGTGTTATCCGCTAACGCAGTTCCCACCATAGTTACCTATGTGGACACACCGGAGCAAGATGTACTGATGGTTCCGAGCAATGTGGACGAACTGGGCCAAGGTTTTCCGTGGGGCGAAATGATTGAATCTAGTGCCATCAACACAAACCTGACAGCGTGCACAGGTGCCCCCTACGATAACCCAGCTATACCTAATGCGTTAGTCTCTATTACCAACTGTACCTTGGCTGCCTGGAGTGACCTTTGGTATGTGAGAGACCCTGAAACGACACTTACTAACTATGATGGTGTCGTCAACGGGCAATTTGCTTTCAAAATTGACTATATCGGAATGAACGTGCCATTGGTTTACGAGTCAATAACAGCCAATGCCATATTCGAGGTTGGCGAAACGTGGAGTTTTATCATCCAGGATTACTCCAACACTCTACAATCAGGCCAATTGATGCTTCTGCCGTCAGCATTTGGCAGCATAGGCGTAGGCAATGGATCGATGGGCGATATAGTGTCTTCGGGAAGCATCATTGCCATACCTGAGCCGGCAACAATTTGTATGTTGGGTTTAGGTGTATTGGGTCTGCTGAAAAAACGCAGGGCATAAAAAGCTCGAAAAAACAACTTGTGTTACAAATTAAAGGGCTGTGTTCAAAAAACACAGTCCTTTTTTTATTATTTCATTTTCATAAAACAGCCATAAACCTGTAACGTTGACAACTCAACTGTCAGCTTGTATCCTGTTGGCTTTGATTTGCAAAGGTGTGTATGAATAGAAATAAACCTTCGGTTAAAAATAATGTCCGATTACCTTATGCGGTGATATTCGATATGGACGGCGTGCTGCTCGAATCCGAAGAGCCCATGATGCAGGCGATAATGCAGATGTTTGCCCAAAAAGGACTAATTACACAGCCGCAAGATTTTACGCCATTTGTCGGTACAGGCGAAGGCCGGTGTATCAGCGGGATTGCGGAAAAATACGGCATCAACATCGACCCGCTGAAAGAAAAAAAATTCGCCTACCAGATTTACTACAAATTGATAAAGGGGAAATTAAGGCCTCTCCCGGGTGTGTTTGAATTTCTTGACAAGTGTCGGCGGCTGGGCAAGAAATTGGTGGTTGCCTCAAGCGCAGACCTTGAAAAGGTGCTGAAAAGTTTCGAGGCGGTCGGGCTTGATGCAAAGATGTTCGATGCGGTTGTTTCCGGCGACGATATCGAAAGAAAAAAACCAAACCCGGACATATTTCTCCTCGCTGCAGATAAAATTGGGGTAAAAGGCAGCCAGTGCCTTGTTGTTGAGGATGCCTTAAGCGGAATCGCCGCTGCACATGCCGCGGGAGCAAAATGTCTGGCTCTTGCCACGAGTTTCAGCAGGGATAAATTGGCACAGGCAGACTGGGTTGCGGACAATCTGGCGGATGCACCTGCGGATGTTCTCGAATGGTAGAGTTTATTGACTAACGGCTGTTTTATGTCAGAAAAAAAAGGCGTGCTTGTGGCGATGAGCGGCGGGGTCGACAGCAGTGTAACAGCGGGGCTGTTGAAGCAGGCCGGCTACGACTGCACCGGTGTCTTTATGTGCCTTGGACAATCGGCCAAAGACCCGAATCAGCCGCATCCCGGTTGCTGCAGCCCGGAAGATGCAAGAGACGCAAGGGATGTCGCTGCCTGCCTTGGAATCAAATTTTCCGTCCTGAACTTTCAGCATGACCTCGAAGCGATAATCGATTATTTCGTCGATGAGTACCGCAATGCCCGCACGCCGAACCCCTGCATTATGTGCAACAGCCGGCTCAAATTCGGCAAACTCATGCAGTACGCATCGGCCATCGGTGCCGATTTTATTGCGACAGGCCATTACGCCCAAATCCGCTCCGGCGATGGCTGCAAACGCCTGGCACGGAGTATTGACGATAAAAAAGACCAGTCCTATGTACTTTTTAACCTCGATAGAACTACTCTCGACAAAATCATCCTGCCGATTGGCGGTTATACAAAACCGCAGGTGCGAAAACTTGCAGTTGAGATGAATCTGCCCGTTCGCGACAAGGCCGAATCGCAGGAGATATGCTTTGTGGCAGACGATGATTATGCCCGCCTTGTTGCCGAACGTGCGCCGGAGCTTTGCAGGCCGGGAAAAGTGGTCGATGCGAAAGGAAAGGTGCTCGGCGAGCATAACGGCATCTTCCATTATACAATCGGTCAAAGACGCGGGCTTGGTATCGCACTGGGTGAGCCGGCCTATGTGGTCGCACTCGATGCCGCCGCTAACACCGTCGTTTTAGGCTCAATCCAGGAGCTGATGCACAAACGGCTGCTCGCAGCAGCAGTCAACTGGCTTGTTGAACCGCCGCCTTCGAAACCTTTCAGGGCTGTTGTGCAGATAAGATACAATCATCGCGGTGCGCCGGCAACGGTGACGCCGCTTGCCGATGAGAATGGTAAAATCGATAGAGTGGTCGTTGATTTTGACAATGCCGTCAAGGCGATTACGCCGGGCCAGGCGGCCGTATTCTATGACAATGACCAGGCCGTTATCGGCGGCGGATGGATTGAAAAAAGCGATAACTGACCAAAATTACAAGCTTTAGTATTTTTTACTTTTCGCTTTATGATAAACTATCACCGTAGTCCTTTGTCTTGAATAAAATCAGCCTGTCCCATATGAGTATATTGCTCACGAAACTTTTTAGTGTACTGCCACTCCAATTTTCGCGAAAGACCAATATCTTGCAAAATTTCCTCCAGGGAAATACCCCTGTCACCCTTACCCAGCAAGCCGAGAACCTGAAAGACCGCTTTATCCGCCGCACACAATCTGAAATCATCCGAACAGGTGCACAAATAAGCGAGCGTTTCTTTTTCGCCATCGTGGATGATGGTTTTATACATCGGATTAAAACTGTTATGGAATGTTTTAATTACAGACAGTTCCATGTCAATAACTTTAACAAGACCTTGTTCTTTGTAGGGTTCGAGATTTATGCGAACGTCTTCGGATTCACAACTCGCATATTTAGCTTCATCTGCAACTATTTGCGATATGGTAACATCACAATGTTTTACGAAATTATCCCAGATGCCTAACTCGAAAAGTTTTATAATCGGCCCGGCATCAAGCAACAGAAATGGAAATTTTTTCATCCGTGAAATCCTCTCCTTCCGTGATATACGCTTGAGCTTTTTTGTAACTAATTCCCATATATTTCGCAAATTGCAGGAGAGACAAATTCCCATCCCGCAAAGCGCGCTGAGCTAAAGCGCAATATCTTTCTGGGAGCATCTCGGGTTCGTCTGATTCTCTTGGTTTATGAAAAGCACATAGTTTTTTCGTGGCGTCCAGATATTTTAGAGTATCTTCCTTTTTGATTTTGAAAAGACTGGCTATCCGATAGACCAAAGCATCAAGCGATACACCAAATTCTCTGGCGACATCCTCAAGTTGCTCCAACCTGATTTGCCCCTGACTATCTGTATAAAAAGATATCCTTTCTCTAACTGATTCTTCGGGCAATAAAAGTCTGCTCGCAAAGACATCCGCAAGTTTTTCCTCTTCGGCACTGGCTGTCAAAACATTAACATTCGCCGTACGGAAATTTGACCAGGTGAGGATATGGAATAGCTCATGAGCCAAATCATAATTTCGCCGCCAGAGCTTATTTCTCTTATTAAGAAGAATTGCTGGCCCAAATTTGGGTGATACCAATGAAATTGCGCTTCCAAGAAATTCTAGATAAAATATTTTTACGTAGTACTTTTCTTCCAGTGCCTGCTTAAGCGACGCCCCGGGTATTTCCCCAAGAGAAAACAGTTTCAGAACCTTTGAGGCTAGTGCCTCCACCTGTTTATAATCAAATTGCTCCGGTTTAGTGATGTCTGGTTCTGGTAATTTGACTTTTCCAGGTTCCCCACAACATACCTCGAGATTATGATACTGTTCGCAAAGCTGGAAAAACCTGGCTTCAACCTCTTTTCTTTTTTCTTCGGTATCCGGCTTTTCCCTCCACAGCATCATATTTTCCACAACAGGTTCATCTGTTAAAAAGAATTCTATTGTTCTTCGGTAAACTTCTGCCAGTTTGCTAAGCTGCGAAAACTTAGGCTCCCTTTTACCGTTCTCGAATTCGCTAATCGAAGAGTCCCCGATATCGCTTTCCTTTGAAGCTTTCTTCAGTGTATAACCGACAGCATCCCTTGCCAGTTTCAATTTTTGCCCAATATTCATTTTACCAACCCCTTTCATTTTCCAGAGTATTATACCATATATTTCGGCTAAAAGCCCAACAAAAATTCTGTAAAATAGAAATTTTTGTGATTTTTTATAAATTTAAGCGATTTTTATGCTTAATACCGCCTGCTGGCGGTTTTGGTATTGCTGGCGTAATTGACCAGAAAATACCGCAGGGCATCGATTGGATGGTCGTACAGGCCGTCCTTTAAAGGCAGCTCTTTGCCGCTTGTAACATTATCAGGGTAATGATAACACTGCATCGCCTCAATCAACCGCTGGCACTTCGGGCTAATCACAAGACTGCTTACCCCGTCGCCCGAACGGATTATTCTGCGGACAAGCTCGATACCTTCCAAAATGGAGCTTCGCCGAAACCGCACCGCTATCCCCACCGCCTTTAATTCCCGCACAACGCTTGTGCCGGTAACATCATTAACGCCCGCACCTGACGGGTCGCAGAATGTCGCAGCCACCCTCATCTCCCCATCGGGCGTTCGGCTCTTTATCTGGGCCACGTGAATATCAATCGTCGCCCTGCTGCGGATGTACTCATCAATCACGCGGACGGTTCCGCCGTCATCGACCTGAATCCACAAACACACAAATGGATTGACAAAACCAAAGTCCAGCGTGCGATAAATAGGTAAATTTGGATTATAATAAACCTCTTTTACATGAATGCCGGGGTCAAACTCGTCAAAAACTGTTTTTTCAAGCGATGGCCTCCTGCAAAGCATCTCCGATTCCCACCCTGCCCTGCTCGAACGCCTCATTGCGGTTATGCAGTCGTCGATTTTCAAATAGCCCGCTGCCTCTTTGGCTTTTCCCTGACAATCGCACCACAAATGACAGACCGAGCAAACATTATCCATACATTTCTCAATCACCTCCCACAGACACCACTTGAAAACCGGAGTACCCATCTCTGCCGCCGACGATACGCACTTTTGCATCAGCCCGTATGGCCGGTGCATCGTGCTGATTATCTCCATCGCACCCGTCATATTGTCTTTGCTCTGCGTGGTGAATTTTGCCGCCGCAAAAACCTCCTCAGAAAAAAGCTCAACCTCGTCGCATCGCAGTTTGTGGATGTGCTGACCACGAACACTCGTCGCCGACTGCGTAAGAACCTCCACACCTGAGCCGTTTGCGAATCGGCATTTTTCCTTTCGCATCGGCCCTGCAAGAAATCCCTCGAAATCCCTGTTCACAAAACCCTCAAGATATTCATACATCCTGCCTGCCTGTTCTCCTGACCCGCCGAGAATCCGCACCTGACAGCCGGGCTTGAATATACAGTCAAGCAGCGTAGCAACAGCCGCCAGCTCCGTCTTGCCGCCAGAGCGATTTGCCCACACAACACAATCTCCATTGGCCTTTCGGGGCTGTGAAAAATCAGCACCGAAACTGTGCCAGAGATAATCAAGCGGACTATCGTGCTGCGGGCAGATTTTTTTGTGGGGTACATCGATACCTAAAAAAACTTCCACGTAATTCTTCAGGTCGCTTTTATTTATGGGGCGGCTGTGCCGAAGTGCAGTATAAAGCTCCGATGCCTTTTCGACCCCGACTTGAGAAAACGCTGATTTCGCCATTTATTATAACCCCCAATACAATTTGCAATTTTTTGATTTTGGATTGTCCAGTATATGTCACGATGTGCTGAACACTGATTTAATAATTTTTATTTTTTAGAACCACGCGGCAAAAAGTAATGTATAATTTATTAGAGAAGCCGTGTGCGAAAGTAGTTGGTTTCGGAGGACGGCGCCAAATTACAACACACCGCTTGGTCTTAAAAGGGAAACGAGCCAGGCATAAAGACCAAACCTTAAAGTAGGCTCGCATTTCCCTTTTTTTATGCGCTGCGCAAAGTTTGAAATAGTAACCGACCGCCAATGACCGGTATCTGGTCGGTCTAAAATCCGAAATTTTTCCCACCCCTATCCATTTTCAATCTTGTTGATGCGCTGTTTGTGTCTGCCCCCCTCGAATGGTGTTTTAAGCCAGACATCGACTATCTCTATCGCATTCTGTATCGACATCATCCGTTCGCCTATCGAAAGGACGTTTGCATCATTGTGCTCCCTGCCTAATCTGGCCGAGCGGACGTCCCATGCCACGATACATCTTATCCCTGGCACCTTGTTTGCCGCTATCGCCTCGCCGTTCCCTGTGCCGCCTATCACAATTCCGCTCTTGAACTCTCCCTCCGCCACCGCCTCTGCTGCAGGCCGAACAAAATCAGGGTAATCGCACGGCTCAGGCGAGTGTGTGCCGAAATCCATAACCTCGTGCCCTTTTTCGATTAAAAAAGTCTTGATTTGCTCCTTAAAGCTGAAACCCGCATGGTCCGACGCTATTGCAATTTTCATAAACACCCCTTTCTTTTCGCCGGCTATTATACCCCCTTCCTCACTGCGCTCAATATATTTTCAATCCACTTCCGGCAGCCGGCTAATACCTCTTATCGACAAGGGCAGCCAGTAATCTTGACGCCGTTTCAGGCGGCAGTTCCTTTGGAGCAGCACCCTTATCGTTTTTGTCTGCCGGCTCATCTGCTTTTTTGACGGTCTGGTTCGGAAACTCGATAATATCTATGCACGCCTTCCGGGCCGTCTCCTGGCTTTGAGACTCGGTAAGACCGACCAGCTTGGCTGCTGCCAGCGGTGCATACCTCGCAATTATTAGCTCGCCCTGACGATTCAAAGCCGCTATCCTACGATTGAATTCCTCCACAAACCGACGCCCCATCTGCCATTTCACAAAAACTGCCCTGCTGACTTCGTGCTTGTCCAAAATCGCCTGCTCATCAAGCTGCCCCACAAATAAATCCCCAATCACCGAAAGCTGCTTTTTGCTTAACCTCTTCCCCTTAGCCATAATATCACCACCCTCTTAATCGTTAATTATTTTGGTTTTTAAATCGCAAATTGAAAATTGGCAATCGGAAATTATTTTAGGTATTTCTCCGCTATTTTCGTCAGTGCCTCCGCACGCCTCTGCGCCTTTGTCTTTTCCTTTTCCGTACACTCTGCTTTTAAAATGGCTTCTTCAATTATCCGCTGCTGACTTTCATTTACGAAAAACACAAGCGGCACCGCAAAACACATCCCGCCCGCTTTTGCCTGCCCCTTAGCAGGCAAAGCAGGCAGTTTAAGATTTGCCAGCCGTTCAATCTGTTTCCCAGTCAAAGGCAGAAGTCTGGCAAGCTCCTGTGCCAGCATCTTTTCGTTCAGACGCCTAAGAAGTATGAGTTTCTTGTCCAAAATATCCCGCCCGCAGAGCCGATTCAGCGTCGCAAGTAAAACATCAACCTCTTCGTCATCGATATCCCACACCACACAGTCAGCCGCAGCGTATCCCAGCTTCTTGAGGGCTTCCAGACGATGATGGCCGTTGATTATCTGAAAATATTCCCCATGCCGCCGAACTGTCAGCGGCTCATATAAACTCGTCCTCTCAATATTCCGAACCAGCTTTGAAAAATTCCCCTTACTCATCCGGTTTGGATTGTCAGGATGAGCAATAAGCCTATCCAGCGGTATTGTCTCAATCACATTTTCCATTTTCAATCTCCAATTCTTCCTATACGCTATCCGCTATACGCTGCACGCTAACTTCCGATTAAACCAAATGTAATACGTCGGCCTTGCTGTCAGCTTGCTTATCACAAATTCAGTCCGCTCCCAGCCGGGCGAAAGACTCCGCCTTTTGCCGTAACCCTGCAAAAAATTTCTGATTTCAAATTCAATGAAATCTGATTGTTCCCGCCCAAGCCGGCCAAGCTTATATTCAACAAGTTCCGTATCTATAAGTTCCTTTTCCTCGATGCCGACCATGCTCAATGCCTCTGACATCCGCCTGCATTCCGCCGATATCGGCGCTGTATATGCCGTCATCCCAGCCTTTTCGAAAAACGGATTCACCTGCCCCATCACCGCCATCGCCTCAATGATGGGTACATTCATCAGCCCCATCGTCTCCCGAACAAGCCGAGCCGCAAGTCCAAGCCCACGGTATCGCGGCTCGATAATCACCCTGCTGATACAGCGGATGTTCCTGTTGACAAGTGCAAGCTGCGTCGCCCTGTCGAAGCCGACAAATAAATCCCCCGTCGCAACCCCGCGAAGCTCCAGTCCCGGCACCGGCATCTTATACACGATAACCCCCACCCCAGGCCGAATCGCATAAATCGCCGCAAACGGCCCAACCGACCCGTCGCGGTAATGATAATGTGACAACCTTTCATAATCCGCAAAACCGCCCCGCTCAATCACCAATCGTTTTGTAACGCTGCAAACACCCATCACCACCCCATCTAAAGTTTTGAGTTTTCTATACGCTATATACTACTATCCTGTAACTTCTTGTTTTTTCTGCACGTTTTTTGATATATGTTATCGTAACTCGTGTTTTACTAAGATGTTGTAGTTTGTTTTAAATTTTGGTTTTTGGTCATTTGGATTTGTTTAGTATTTAGAAATTAGTGCTTCGGATTTGGCTGCGGCCAAAGGCCGCGCTGCGCTGTACGCTATTTTTATAAACCACTTTCGTCGGCCCCGAAAGCTCCTTTGTTATAATCACGTCAGGCTGCAAATCCGCCAGCATATCCTCGTGGCTCGACGCAAGCAGAAATGTCACCTTATACCGCTTTGCGAATTTGTGTATTGTGTACGAAATCGTCGATGCCGTAATCCGGTCGAGATTCGAGCAGAATTCATCGGCAATTATGAACTTCTTTTTTGCCTGTAGTGAGCCTGTCGAACTCGCTCCAAGTGCCATTGCCAGCCGAAACCGGTACTTCTGCCCTTCGCTAAGACAAGACGGGCTGTTGAGAACGCACAGACAATCATTGAGTCCTGCATAACTTAATATCCGCAGCGACCGGATATAATCCCCCTCGATACAGTCCACAACCGCCCTGTCAGCCTGCCCCTTAGGGGCAGACAGATTTATATCGTCTATATCCACTTTTTGCTCCGGCTCGATAGCCCCTGCAAGCTCTTTTAACAATACGCTTTTCCCCGACCCGCTCGGCCCTGTGATATATACAATGTCCCCATCGTTGATTTCCACCTGACAATTATGGACAACATTCTTCTGCCTCATTTTGTCTTTGGTCAGCCCGAACATCCGCATCACAGACAAAACTTTATCTGTTGTTTCAACTTCATTGCAGAATTTCTTTGAAACGCGGTAATTCATCTTCATTCCCTTTGAACATCACGGCTTATGTTGTCCAGCATTCGGTTAATTCTATCCAATCGGCGAGAAACATTTTCCGGCTCAATCTCGAAAACAAGCCCAATCTCTTTAAAAGACAAATTGCACTCATAATACAGGCGAAACATTACCTTTTCTCGTGTCGGCAAAAGATTCGCCAACGAACATCGAGACTCAATAAAACTTCTTGCATCGAGGTTTTTTTTATCATCCTCAACGAGGTATTTAACCTTTTGAGCATCAATATTTGTAATACCATATTGTTGGTCAGGCATTTTTACTCCTTCCTTTTTTGATTTTCTAGAATATCAATCAACCCTGTATTTTTCCCCTCTAACTTCACTGACCACTCATCAATTTTTAATTCTTCATTCTTCCCGCCTCTATAAATGGGCGAACCTGCGCGTTTGGTACAAAAATTGTGGTTTTTGAATATGCTGCTTTTCAGCTAACTCATTGCCGGATATGGACTTAAAAAAATCTTTAAATTTCCTGTTTTGCCTTTTGCATACCTGCGCGTTTGGCCGATTTTTTTTGTTTTTTTCTGCCGACGGCCTTATTAATTAAGCTCGGCCTTGGCGCGGTGATATTTAGACGGGGGGGGACAGTTACCTATTATTACTAAAATTATAAATTCAGTCTTCCATTCCACAATTTTTATATTTTATCTTTTATTTTTAATTTTTCTTTTAGATATCATTGCTCTTTTTCCCGCAAACTCTCTGTGTTCTCTGTGACCTCTGTGGCGAAAAAATATTATCCGTTGAATTTTTCTTTAACTAAAAACTAAGCACTTAAAACTAAAAACTTTTTGCACCTCTAAAATTGACAATAACCAAACCCCCTTTTCTCGTCAATCATTTTCCGCATCTTCCTCTTAAATCGGCAATTGGAATTTGGCAATTTCCAATTTTCATCATCTTCCAAATCTTTCCCAGCGTCTGCCTGACGCGATATCTGCTGCATCTCTGATGTCTTGCAATTTCCCTCATCGATAACCCTGTAAGAAAATAATCCTTTGCAACAGCCATTTCACAATCTGAAAATTTGTCTCTGTTACGCAGGCAGGTTATGTATTCCCCGTCCAACAGCCGTTTGATAATTTTATGTATCCTGCGCGCGATAGTCACCTCATTTACCCCTGCCAGCCGGGCCATCTGGTAAAAGCTATTGCCGTTCTTTAGATACATAGTCATAAGCAATTTTTCTTTACCGCATAGCAGTTCGATTCTGCTTTCCAAAAGCTCAAGTCTGCTCCCATACTTTCTTTCATTACCCCCTTGCCGGCCCAGCGACTCTTCTTCAAGCTCATCAAACCCCTTGTCTTCAACCCGACCATATTTCTTTCCCACGACCTCACCCAACCTATCTTCTTCCTCTTCACTCAACGTCTCTTCTTCAGACTCACCCAACACCCTTTCTTGAGCCTGGCCAAAAATCTTTTCATCAACCACACAAAAAGTTTTTTCATTAACCTCGCTCATACTCTATTCTCCTTGACTTAGCTCCCCTGTAAACAGGTTTAGTTTTGTAATCACTTAACAAGGTGCGTATTTTAACATATTAAATAACAAAGTCAAGAGTTTTTTGTAATATTTTGTAAATTTTTTGCAAAGTTATGCTAATATATAACCACTTTGTGCCATTTTTTCACCCTCATACACCCATTATAATATACCCATATTAACCAACTCTCTATTTTAATGGTTAATCTGGTAAATATATGCCAACTGTAAGACTTGCCTTGACCCTCTTGGTTAAAATGGGCAAAATTAACCTTTGGTTAAACCAATAAAGCTTAAGTGCCTGTTCTAAAGGCATTTGGGCCGTGGTGACAAACGACAACTTTTAAAAAAGCTTGACAAAGAATGTTGTTTCTCAAATAATACGCTGATTATTATCGAGCCGGTTACAAATACCGCCGGCAATAGCGGTATTCGTAATCTGCTCGTGGAATTTTTTGGGCAGAAGCTTAAATGGATAAGGAAATACTGCAGCAAATAGAGCGGCTTATCGGTTACAAATTTTCGGATGTTTCCCTTTTCGCGATGTCGTTTACTCATTCCTCCGCTGTCGACAGTCGTTCGTCAAGCAATGAAAGGCTTGAATTCCTGGGCGACTCCATTTTAGGGTTGGTTGTCTGCAAAATTCTTTACGAGCGTTTCCCACGCTACCTTGAAGGCGACTTGACAAAAATAAAAAGTATGTTAGTTTCCCGCAGAACCTGTGCCAGAATAGCAAAAAAACTCGGCCTGCATAAATATCTCAAGGTGGGCAAGGGCATGACTTCGAGCCAGGCGCTGACCGGCTCTCTGGCAGCGGGACTATTGGAAGCGGTCATCGCAGCGATTTATATTGATGGCGGATTTGAGGCTACTCAAAGTTTCATATTACGCAATTTTGGCTTCCTGATTGACCAGGCCGACGCCGAACAGTCCCAGGGCAACTTTAAATCGCTCCTGCAGCAATATGTTCAACAGCAGTTTAATACCACACCCGTTTATTTAATACTCGACGAGAAAGGGCCTGACCACAATAAGTGTTTCGAGACCGAGGTGGTTATCGGCGACCGCCATTTTTCAAGCGCATGGGGAACAAATAAAAAAGATGCCGAGCAAAAAGCGGCATTTAATGCCCTGGTCGAACTGGGAATAGTTGAGAATAATTCCGAAGAAGATATAGACTAAAATCAGAAGTTTTGCGGCGCGGGATTCAACTTTTACCCGTTCAATTATTTTGTGGCAAGCCAGGTAATCGCATATAAGACCAGAGCAGTTATGGCCATAAAACCCACAATTGAGCCGAATAAAACCACAACATCTTTGATAAAGCTGCCTGCCTTAATCTCCGACAGTTTTGTTGCCTTATATCCGATGGCTATTGCGGCAGCCAGAGGCAGAAGCCAAAACAGCGACTGCGGATTGGTGCCGATATTTTCCGGCGAGGTAAAAGTTGCTATTACGTAATCAATCATCGGCGACATTTTGACCTCCATCTGTTTCTATCCTGTACAGATGCGCCAAATAAACGGATTTTATAATGCACAGAAGATTAAGCAGACCTACTAAGCCGGTATATATCTGACCGATTTCAGCCGGCTTGCTGTACACAGGAAACCCGCCCGCGGAAACGTAATGACCCAAAATCATCACCAGCGGCGAAAACATAACCTGTCCGATATAGCACACCCAGGAACCATACGGGTCAATAACGCCGATTGAGCCGATATATAACCCCGCTCCGAAAGTCAGCAACAGCGTTACGAATATTATTATCGCCCGTTTTTTTTCATTCAGAAAGAAAAAACCCGCTCCAGGTATCAGCCAGCCCAATAGTCCGACAATCAGCAGAATAAGAGTGTGATTGTTTTTCGAAAGCCGCGGCTTTGCCATTAAAATTCTACCTCATCAGCCGGCGCCCGATACCTGACGGGCATGGCAGGTGCATTGGCATCCTTCTGCACGACAGGTTTGTAGTTCATCCGGTTCAATATGTTTTCAGGGTTAAAATGCACGGCAACCATCGACTGCGACTGAACAATATCTTCCTTATAAACCTCTGTTGCCTTAATTTTCTCATATTCGCTCTGATCGATGCGATTAATCGAAATATTCTTGATGATATAGTAGCTCATCTCAGGCTCAAATTTCACAACCACAGGCACACTGACAAGAGTGTTGCCGTCCTGCGGGACAAGCGAATAAAGCTGATCTATAAGCTGTCTGGTTTTTCGGGTCACATCGATTGAGAACTGGGCTGTGGGACTATCAGCAGTCTGTAAAGCGAACGTTTCCATCCTGGCATTTGAAAATCTCTTGAGGTCTTTCAAATCCTGCAGCTTAAATGCGTTCGGCTCATCCTGCTTTTTCTGGTCTGCCAGTCGGTACCGTTCATTGAATTTCTTTACTGCATCTTCCCAGCCGTCCTTTGCAACCTGTTTAATAAATTCTTCGGCTTTGGCTTTGGTGGTTTCCGTTGCAGCGATTTTTTTCAGGTCTTCTGCAACTTTTTCTTTCACGGAATAAACTCCGTTTTCCGTTTCAGGCTCATTGGAATCCAGACTGATGGTTTTTTTGCTGAAACTCATGTCCAGATTGTTCGGCTCACAGGCCTTTTGTGCCTCCACTACCCTTATAAGAGCCATTATGCGGCCTGTCATATCGTTAAACGGCCCGATATTTTCATACATCCTCGGCTTTGCTATATCAAACGGTCCGAGCTTGCTGATTCCAATCTCGTCGATTGCAAACACAATCTGAGGCAATGAAACAACGCTCGATCGGCTATGCCCGCTGGCAAATAACGTTGAAAGGTCTTTATCAGTTCGAATATCCGCCGCGTTAAGCAGACCTGTCTTGCCGGTATATACCTTGATTTTGTATTTTTCGCTCATCTGTTCGGCGGCGGTTTTATAATCACCCGCCAATTTTGAAAACTGTTCGGAACTCAGCTTGGCAAGTTCCGTGTCCGCTTTTTCAAGGCCGGCCTCTGTAAGCATCCTTGCTTCCTGAAGTATCTTTTCGGCCTTTGAATTTATTTTGGTTTGTTCAAGCTGTTTTAAGATGCCACCTGCCATTTCCACATAGCTCTTCGTCCGTTCGGTCACAGACGAATTGGGGTCGTTAGGGTCGGAAGGCACCTGTTCGACAAACTGGTCCTTGTACTTATGATAAAAATCCTCGGCCTCTTCCTGGGTTGGCGGCGGAACTATTTTCGTAACATCATCGAGTTTGACTGCCATATATTCAAGACCGACCACGTCAGGCAGTTTATACCCGAAACCGCACGGATTGTCCGGGCTGATTGAACCGGCAAAAGAATTTTTATATTTGTTAAACTGCTCAGTAATCTTTTCATCGCTCGGCTGGGACTCTTGTTTGGCAAACACAGACGAATCGAATTTGATAAATTCAACATTCATCGTTTCCTGGTCTAAGCTTGTATTAAGCATTACCTGCGAACCAGTGACATCCTCGCTTGAGCAAATTGCATCGGCGTAGCTAAGCACAGCCAGTAATTTGGCGAATATCGCCAGTACCTTTTCCTCAGGAATTCCCTGACGATTTACAATCGAGCCAATAATCTGCGAATATGTTGCGCCCTTAAAAAGCTGAGGCAGTACCCTTGCCAGCAAACTGCCTGCCTCATTGTCCGGCACTTTAATGCCGGCCTGTTGGGCCTCCCTTGACAGCAGCAGCCAGAGCACATCTTTTCCAGCAGCGGATTCGGCATAAAAATCGTCGATTTGCCTGTTGCTGATTCGGTACTCATTGGCAGCTATTAACTGCTTTATACTCCTGACCACTTCAGATGACATCCTTCTCTCGGAAAAGAGCAGTTCTCCAAGCATTAACCCCTTCAAATCAGGCGTACGCAGCATAGGCAGGGTGATATTTCTGAGCAGGAAGTCGACCTTTAACTCCTGCAGGATTCCAAGTTCCTGCTGAGCGGCAATTAAATCGTCGTGGGTTATCCTTTTGTTGTCCTCAAAATAAGCAAACGTATTGCTGGCGTATTGGGGACCCTGACTGAGCTGCCGAATGAGCATATCGAGGACAAAGGCAATCATAATCAGGATGACCACAACAGCCATTATTTTCGTGTTATGTTTGCGAAGCCATTTTACCAAATTCATATTT
>Ga0315293_10002913_pt1 | contig 16457 bp, 23 predicted proteins | sample YL17G13_20_MG_FD_203071 | JGI IMG/M metagenome (GOLD analysis project Ga0315293, IMG submission 203071) | Sediment microbial communities from Yellowstone Lake, YNP, Wyoming, USA - YL17G13_20 | ecosystem: Environmental > Aquatic > Freshwater > Lake > Sediment | place: USA: Wyoming | collected...
AGAAATGAGAGATGATTCTGCCCTGAGGAGGAAATTCGAATGGTCCCATAGTCGCAATGAAAATATACATTGTTCCAACGCCGCCGCAATTGGTACAATGGTTTGGATGTGGGGAAACAATATCTGAAACAAAAACCGCTCTTACGCCCTTCTCTTTCATCATGTTTTTAAATTCGGGGGGAAATTCTTTATCTTCCATCGTTCACCATCTCTCTAATTTCTGCCAATGCTCGATCAACTGGTTTCATTCCTGATCTGCCTCGCTGCCGTTCACCGGCGAACATCTGAGCTGTGCGTGTTAACGACCCGGGACGGTTGACCATAAAGCCGCCTTTCCCGTTTGGATCCGGTTTGGATTTCTCGTATGCTCGCTGCAGATCAATCGCCTGGATACCGGCCTCGATGTAATCGTTACCTGTGGATAGCCAGTCCATGATTTGATCCTTGAGTGGTTTCTGCCCTGTGAGCTGAACATAGACATCAAGGAGGTCCCGAATAGGTTCCGGCATTTTCTCACGTCCAGACCAGGATGATTTGCTTTTTTGGTCTTGTTCCAAGATTGCATCAACCATCTTATTCGCTTCTGCTGTTTTTTCTTTTGAAAGTGCGCGCGTATGATTAATATTTGAATCATTATTATTTAAAGTACTTAATACTACTTGTGTGTGATTATCCACCTGCGGTTTATCCGCTTGCGGATAATCGACTTGCGGTGACGATACCCCCACCTGTGGTTCATCCGTAAGTCGATTTCCCACCTGTGGTACTTCATAGACTTCCCAGACAACCGTACCAAATTGACCGCCTATTCCCCGCGTCTCTTTATATTTGAGGTGACCCGCTTCTTTCAATTCCTTCACACCCGATTTTATAGCCGATAATCCTTCTGTGCTTCTTTTTGCAAGATCAATCAAATTAACCTCCCAACCATCCGGGCGACTCAATAAATAAGTAAGAATTCCCTTTGCCTTGAAAGATAATCTTGGATTGTCGATTGGGCGTCTATCGATCATCACGTAAGGATTACCTTTATTTTTTACCGTCCTGAAAATGGTTGATGGTCTGCCTTCGATCTTGTATTCCGCCTGTTTTTCTGTCATAGATTTCTCCTTATATTTGCTTCCCATTTAATATATTCGAGTTGCCCATGTAGAATAGTTTTATTTACCAACCTTGGACACAACGGTTTCGAGTTCAGATCATCACAGCCGGCATAGCGATATATTTTAAAATCAACAAAATCTGCGTTGGAATAAATGATGTAAATCGGGTAATGGCGTACCAGGTCATTGAATGTTATACATTCAGTCCACGACAATTCATCCTGCGGCATTTTATAGTCCATGATCGCCACGATGTGGGGAGGATCTTTTTCGATCAACACAAAATCGATATCACATGCGTAAAAGTTGCGCGGCATTGGAGCTTGTTTATGCCAGAATTTGAACTTATCGCGCGATGGGCTGCCCATTAAATTTATTTTTGTAATGTGTTGGGCGTTCATTGTGAAAGCCTTACAATGGTATTTTTTACGGCTTCTTCGTCTCGATCAAAACCTAGATAATGCCTTCCCAGTATTCTTGCTGCGACCATTATTGTACCCCCACCAATGAATGGATCGAGGATAATTTCACCTGGATCCGTTAATTGTCCAATATACTTTTTGATTGGTTCTATGCCTTGCTGCCAGTCATGCCAATCTTTTTGTCGTGTACATTTCAACGCGTCTGGCTCAAACCTGCACTCTCGCTTCTCTCCTGGTTTGCGATAAATGGCTATAGGCCTCCAGGCCTCGAAGATGCCAACTCCTTGATGCGATGTGGAGTGATTATTGTCTGGCTGATAAACGCACATCGTCCAGGCATAGTCCAGCCACTTTCCGAGGATGTCAAGAATTTCAGGCAAGAACATTTTCCCGCAATAGATAGCAAGGTACGATCCTAGTTTTAGTACGCGATTTGCCAATCTGCCGGCAGCTTCGTAGCAGACCAGAGATTCGGCATCCCAGGGTGGATCAGTGAATATCATGTCTATGCTGTTTTCGGGAAGAGTCTGTAGAAAATCCAGACTTGTGCTGTCTGCCATGTAGACGCAATCAAGCGCCATATCTCCCACCCAGGCAGGTGCAATAATCCCTTTTGGCCTATGATTTGCTTTGATGATTATATCCACTGCCCTGGCGACTTGACTCTCGGTTGGCTCCTTGTTGCCGGCTATTTTTATTGCGCCTTGCCATGCTTGCAACCATATAGCCGGATCCTTTTTTCCGAGCTCGACCTGGTTGTGGGATGCCAGTTTTGAAAGTGGGCGCAGCTGTGTTTCATGTGAAGGCGAAAATTCACCTATAGGTGAATTTTCGTTAAGGTAATTTTGTATAAATGTTGCATTTATAAAACGATATAAGTGTGTCACAGAGGGTTTCCAACGGCCTCTCATGTATTCGCCAAAGGTTCTATAAGATTCTCCGGTGTCGGGATTTTTTTCAGTCTCATACAAACGTCTTTCTCTAACTTCGATTAGTGCATTTCCAACAAACACAAAGGCCAACAGATTATCTTCGATGGTTTTCTCAAGTTGATGAAGCCTTTCCCTCGGGGATGTACCTATTAAGACGTCTGTCATGTTCCTCCTATAACAAAACTCCCTTTGTCAGACTTGCGCTTGCGGCGGGATGGGTGTTGGGTCATCCTAGCGCAAGGCTGACAACGAGAGTCTTGCCCAACACCAATACATTTCCGCACCCTCCATTCTAAGCAATTTCCCCAAAACTGTCAAGCGATTCCCCTTGACAGAATATATGTTATGTGATAATATATATGAAGGAACAACCATAAAACCAAGAAAAGGAGACAATCATGACCCAACCAAAGTATCTGATCAGACCACATAGCCAACTACGCATATCACAAATAGACGATTACACCGCACACCATCCAGAAATAACTAAAGACAGCGGTAAGCGCCTTTTTGGACTACAAGTTGTTGAAGGCACCGGGAAAGTGAATAAAAACCAGGTGGCGATATCCCCAAAAGAACGCGGCGACAGTTTTAGAATTTCGCTAACCTCCGAGGCGGTAAAATCCCACATTAGAAAATTAAGGGACATTGAGGCCACAAAACTTAATGTGATCGATGAACAAATGGAGTTCTTGCGCCAGGAGCGCAGGAAGGTATTACAAACGGCGTGGATCAAGGCCAACGTTGTGACCCTGAAGGAGATCGTTGAAAAAATCGAGAGTGAGGCACGAAACCAATCATAAAATCTTGACACGTTGATGTGTTATATGATATGATGTGAGACAGGAAAGGAACTACTATATGAAATATATAGCACGAAAAACTGGTCAAATTTCAGAGACCATGACCATCATCCTCACAAGCGACGAGAAGAACCAGTTGGAGCAAATTGCCCTTTTAGAAGGGCACAAATCCAAAGGCAAGATCATCGTTAGGCTTGTGAGGAAATTTCTGCAGGACTATGAACTGAAGGAGAAAAAGCAATGACTAATGACATTAAAGTCTACATTCGGAGCGATGAGATCAAAGCACGTTTTGCTGAGATCATGGGGGATCGAGACGCGGCAGCATACATCAGCAGTGTAATGCTGGCCGTTGCCAATAGTGAAGGCTTGCAAGAATGTACGCCCAAGAGCATTGTGATCTGTGCGTTGCGCGCAGCGACAATGAGGTTATCCTGTGATCCAGCCATGAAACAGGCCCAACTTGTCCCGTTCGGAAACAAGGCGACGCTCATCATCCACTATAAGGGTTTAGTCGATATGGCGATCCGAACGAATAAGTACCGCTATATAAATGTCTATCCAATCGAGGAAGGTATCGCAGTCGCTGAAAATCCTTACAGTGGATTGCATACACTCACTGGTTTTGCAAAAAGCAAACAGGTGATTGGGTATCTTGCGGCCTTCGAGATGATGAACGGATTCGGGAAAACGCTTTATATGACACTTGAAGAAATTCACCAACACGCCCAAAAGTTCTCCAAGTCATATAACAACCCGAAGGGTTCGTGGAAAACTAATACCGCCAGCATGGAACGCAAGACACCCCTCCGCCTACTGCTGCAAAACTGGGGTTATCTTGATCCCTACGATGCCGCGGTTTTGAAAGCCGACGACAACGGTATAGTAGACGATCCCTTGCCGTCTGAAGAGAAAATTGACGAAGAGCTTGATTCTTTAGAGATGCTTGAGGAATCAGAGCTTCAACCGGAGAAAGAAACCGAAGCAGACGTAAAACCCAAGCGGACGGCAGAGGAAAACATCCAAGCGCTCTTCCCCGAAGCGAATCATGATGAAAAACAGGACGCAGCCAAGTCCGAACCAATAAAAGGACCGGCTCAGATCCTGCAAACCCTGGTTGCCCGGGGATTGGCGGAGAATATTCCCGCAGCATCAACCATCGTTAACAGCTTGGGGCTGGTTGGCAAGAAAGGCGATCTGGTGATCAGGCAGGTCCAGATTTATCGCGGTTGGCGCGATACAGGGTTGTCAAGCCCCGAGGCATTTGCCAAGACGTTGGGAGGAATGATACCGGATTAGTTTTATGGGTATTGCGGGGTGGGGGGTGGCTCCACCCGCCCCGTTTACCATCTGTGCCGTGATCGGTGTCCGCCGTGGCCAACGGCAAAGGAGACGAGCGGCACAGACTGAATTTTCAAAATCTAAAGGAGGCTCTATGACCCAAAATTTAATGGACGACGGCATGATTTTGCTGGATACACCATTCGCAAAATCAATAGATTTTATCAGCTGTAGATTTTCGGATGGGTATCTCTGGAAGAGGGGGAACAAAATTACCATTTCCTTGATTGTTGCCAAAGAGACGGGGAAGGGTTATTTCAGAGAGCTAATTAAGAATATCGAAAAAGCCGGTTTTGTGGTAAGTGTCTCAAACCCACTTGGACACATGCAACAGATTTTGGAGCACTATGGTTTTGTACCGCACTATGAGCCATTTGCGCCTGAGATCGGAGAGAATGAGCCAGTGGATGTTTGGGAAAGACCTAAATTGGAAAACGATGATCCCCGCTCGGATCTGGAACGAGACCTGGACGAGCGGGGTGCTGATTGGGGAAATCAGGTAATCAAATTGAGAAATGGAGATTGACATGCCTAAAACACGCGAAGAAATCGAAGCCTTGAAAGCGAATTGGTTTAATGATGCCTACTGGGATATTGAAACCACCGAAGGCTTTGAAGATCACAAGGATGAACTTCTAGCTTACCGGCAAGAGATGGAGAATGAGATGAGCACCGCACTTGATGAACTAAAAAAGAAAAACAAAACGACTTTATTGGACTCCTGTATACTACTGGCAGCAAAACATGGTTATCCCATGACAGCAGATGAAGCCACCGCCGACCTCGCCCAACTTTACGCCGAACGAGATTTGTATGACGAAAAATTATCTCACCTTGCCGTTGAGACTGGTCAACTCCGCGCCGCCCTGGACAAGGCGCGGGAGGTTATAAAACCTTTTGCGGAACTAGAAAAATCCCGTCCTAAAGAATGGGGGGATTACACATTGATAAATATTTCGATATTACTAGGAAAACTTCGTGCCGCCGCCGCATGGTTGAAGGAGTTTGAGGAAGGAGCCTGAATGGACTATCAACACGAGGAATTGATCAAAGAGGCCATTGCGGACTTGGAGCAAACGGTTGTTAAGTACACCCTACCGCCGACCCCTTGCCAATTAATTAACAATGCAATCAGGAAATTAATATTGGCTATGCAACCAACCGACGAGGTCGAGCAGCAATTTCAGGAGGACTACCATGGACATGAACGAGAAGGATAAAGAAGGGATTTTTGAATTTCTAGACGAACATCAGTTCATACCGATCACGACCGTTGAGTTGTTGATCAGCAAAAGATTCAAATTGACACCGGACGAATCCAGGAAGATTTTCCACGAATGGGTGAGAACTTATTTTGACCGTCACCCAGACCAGTTGAAGATGCTTACCCAAAAAGTCAACGAGAGGTAGAAATGAGCGCATATATAAAAGTGCATTCCGTCAAATCTTTACTGGTGGAATCCTATCCGACCGCTTCACCCTTCCTGGTTTTGACGCAAACCGTTGGACGCTTAAGCAAAAAATGGACTGTTACTCATGTTCCCTCAGGCTTGGCGGTCATGACATTCATAAGAACAAAAAAACGGGCGCATGAGGTTGTGGAGAGATTGTTGTTATTGCCTATTGATTGGGGGATGACAGGAGAAAAGATACAAAAGAAATTCAGTAATAAATTCAGGAATGAATTAAATGAAATTCGGGATTTTGGATTGGGTAAATAAAGCAAACATAGAAAGGACAAAAATGGACAGAACAGAATTTGAACGGGCAATAAGAAAACTGGCGGTTGCACGCCAGAAAGAACAGGAAGCAAGAGAGAAATATAACGCTCTCGAAGCAGGTTTTCTCAAACAACCAGGGGTGATGGGAGCAATGGAACAACGAGCCAAAGCAAACCTGGACTCCAGCGCCGCCCTGGAAGAACTCAAGCTTTTGGCAATGGAGGCATTTGCCGCAGATGGAAACAAGGACATCCATCCCGCCGTCAAGATCAAGATGTATAAAATCTATGAATACGCTGATTCGGATGCAATCGAGTGGTGCAAATCTAACCTGCCAATAGTATTCACATTCGACGCGAAAAAATTCGTGGATTATTTGAAGATCTGCACACCAACAGATGTACCATTTGTAAGATTCCTTGAGGAACCCAGACCATCTATTGCCACTGATCTATCGGAATACCTGGAGGATGAAAATGCCTAGATATGTGAATCACGAATTGTGTTCTCGATGCTGGAATGTATTAAATCCAGAACGGACGGCAATCGCAATCGAGAAGGAATTTGCCAAAGTAGAAAAATGCTGCAGATACGGCGCGGTAAATTCGGACAGTATTTATTTTCGTGGGACGTCCGACCAATTCTGCCATTGTGATCACAAGGAGGATGACTAAATAATGATATTCACAACCGACAACCTGTGTTCTAAATGTGGCAGACCTTTCCAACAGCCGAATGAAGAGTTTATCATTGGCGAAAAAGTCATATTGCCTTTATGTGAGGGGCATCCATCAAGCACGAGCAGCTCTCTGCCCTTATTTCCCAGCGGCACCTTTGGTTATTACGAGATCGCTTATGTTATCGAATTGCAAAAAGTGCGCGATGAGCTTATCGAGGAGCGCGACAAACTCAAAGCCGAACAGGACGAACTTAAAGATAAGATTGATAGGTTGAACAGAATGGCAGCAAGCGATCCGAACTGGATTTATTGCTTGCGCGGTTTTGTAGATGGCCTCAAGACCAACTTGGAGATGATGACTAATGAGCGCGAGGAAGCCCGTCATTGGGCGCGGAAATATTATAAATGGGCGCGGTGTTATTATGAGTTGCTATGTGAACGGGACAAACTAAACAGAGAGAAAACAGGAAATGCAATCGCCAATCTTGAAGACGTAATAGAAAACCAATCAGAATTTTATGGGTTGGGTTTTTCTGAAAGGGAATTTTTGGAATGTATAACCGAAAGGATTAATTTGGTTATTGCTTCGCTCAAAAAAGACGTGGATATAGAAAGTTGTGACAGGAAAACGATGGACAATACATCAGAACATTGGCTACCTCAGGGGCGGGGAGGATGAGACCACAAGCTCATCTCTCCGCTTTGTTATCTGCTATAATGTTCGCATGACGGAGTGCAAAAACCGGATAGAGATTCTACCAATCGAGCAGGGCGCTACCACTGATCTTGGGAATATCAACAAGCATAGTCAGCGGGGTGGTACTCTTCTGGAGAATTCCCTGCGCAAACGCGGCGCATTCAGGTCGATTGCCTCAGCTGGTAAGGGGGTGGATATCCCCGTCACTTATGCCGGAAACTACACGCTCGAAAAGGCAGTGGAAGCGGGTTTCAAGGAGATCGTCAATGTTCATGTCCGCGGTGATCAGTTGGTCAATGTGGTGCGTGATGATGTTGCTCCAGGCAGCGTGGAGGCTATTGCTCTTGGTCTGGAAGATAACGAGAGCGCCAATCAATCATATAACCCAGACATAGACATGCTGGCAGCACTGGCGGCGGGGGATAATGCTATCTTGGCGCAACTGCGAAAAGAGGATAGTATATTCGGGGGGATGTTGGAGGGGATGGGGTTGAGGGATGAAACACAGGATGCCGAACCTGACTTTGATAGGGCAGAGGAGCTGCTGGAAAAATGGGGGGTGAAAAGTGGGGATTTATTTCAGATAGGCGACCATAAACTTTTATGTGGCGATTGTACAAAACAGGAGGATGTGGAACGAGTGATGGGAGGAGAGAAGGCGCAATTTATATTTACCGATCCGCCCTATGGAACAGATTATAAATATAAGGGGTACAAGGATAAAAGAGAGGGATATTGGGATTGGATGAAACAGGCATTTTGGCTTGTCAATAGCGCACTTGATATTGATACCGCAATTTACATCAAACAGTATACATATAACCTGTTTGATTACTATGAGATTGTGCCAAAAAACTGGAAATATAAAAATCTTATCATTTGGAAAAATAATTCGCAAAGTCATCCAAAAGGGAATTATGACAATGCGTTTGAGATAATATTTGAATTTGGAACAGGAGAGAATGATTTAACTGCCATATTGTTTTATGAGGTCGGTGATCCAAATTTCAAAGCCGGTGCTGAAAAGCGTTTGGTTGTTTGGGATGGTAAAGAGAAATTGGATATACCCGTAAGGAAAGGAAAGATGTGGAATATATGGGATGATATAAAACCTTTGCCTGGGGGATTTATGAGAAGCAAAGAAAGTTTAAGCAATGGTGGTGCAAAATCCCATTCGTGCCAAATGCCATTAGATTTGCCGATGCGGGCTATGCGCTTTTCAAGCCACACTGGAGCGATTGTATTTGACCCATTTTGCGGCTCCGGCACAACCATAGTCGCCTGTGAGAATCTAAAACGTAAATGCAGGGCAATCGAGATAGTGCCTGCGTATGTGGCGGTCTGTCTCCAGAGGATGCAGGATGCCTTCCCTGGAATTGAGATAAAGAGATTATGACGAAGAAATCCAGCAAAACTGGTGCTTCACTGGAGAAACCCATCAAACCCGGGACGTTTCAGAAGGGCTATGATCCTCGCCGGAACATCCGGGGAGTGCCAAAGGAAGCCATAGCCGCGCGCAAACTTATTCGCAAGATCGGGGCGGAATTAGTACACGTCAAGGAGAAGCTCGAATCAGGCGAGACGGTAGAATATGACATCACCCGGGCTACTGCCATGATCCGCTTAATGTTCTCCAGCCGCGCGCCGGCGGATAAGCAAACGCTCCTCAAAGCGCTATGGCCTGGGTTATTACGTGACGAGAATATCACCGTCGATTATACTAAATTGACAGATGAACAACTTGACCGCATAATAGCAGGTGAAGATGTCCTCAGTGTCCTATCGTCTACCCCCCACAGAACGAGCGAAAGCTGAAAAATACAAGCGCTTACGCGTCGCTTCCGGCATGGTTGAGAAAACCCCCTATGTGCTATTCCAGGAACGATATTTCAACGACCCGGTAGGGTTCGTAGAGAATTGTATCGTCTTACCTAAAAACGGCACAATAGCAGACTATCAGGCGGATACGATGAATGTTCTGGTGAGCAATTACCGATCGTCGATCAGAGCACCGCATGGTTTGGGAAAAACCTGTCTGGCTGCCTGGATCGTCCATTGGTTCGCGTTGACACGGGACGGCATGGACTGGAAAATACCATGCACAGCCAGCGCGTGGAGGCAGTTAACCAAGTTCCTTTTTCCTGAAATCCATAAATGGGCGCGATACATCAAATGGGAGGCAGTGGGGAGGAGACCATATAACGAACGCACGGAATTATTATCATTATCATTGCACTTGAGAACGGGAGAAGCATTTGCGTTGGCATCAGACAATTCAGCATTGATCGAGGGTGCTCACGCCGAACAGTTGCTCTACATTTTCGATGAGAGCAAAGTCGTGCCAGATGATACCTGGGATAGCGCGGAAGGTGCATTTAGCGTCGGGTCATGCTACTGGTTGGCAGTCTCTACGCCTGGCGAACCAATTGGTAGGTTTTTCGACATCCATTCCCGCAAGCCGGGCTATGAGGATTGGTCGGCGCGGCATGTGAGAATGGAGGAGGCAATAAAAGCAGGCAGGATGTCTCAGGCGTGGGCAGATCAACGGAAGAAGCAATGGGGCGTGGATAGTCCCGTCTATAAGAACCGTGTGCTGGGGGAGTTTGCCGCCAGCGGTGAGGATAGCGTCATCCCCCTGGATGCGGTGGAGCGGTCCAATCAACGTTGGCAGGAGTTGAAGGACAATGACGCGTTTAGAGAGCTTACTCACGTCAGCGTGGACGTGGGGCGCGGCGGCGATCCGTCTGTGGTTGGGTTACGTCACGGTAGAGCAATAAAGGAGCTAAGGCATTATAATGTTGCTGATACGATGCAGGTAACGGGGGTGGTAGCGGGGCTGTTGAAGAAAAGCAGGAAAGTAGATGCTATGCTCAAGGAGACTTCTGAAACTATCGATGCCGGTAAAACTGTCAAGGCGATCATTGACGTTATTGGCGTGGGCGCAGGTGTTTATGACCGCCTGCGAGAGCAGGAAGGTTTATATCACCTGGCAATACCCTTTGTAGCAAGCCAGAAAACGGATATCACCGACAGCACCGGCGAAGTGGGTTTTGCGGATTTACGCTCTGCAGGTTGGTGGACGTTGCGGGACCTGCTCATTGCAGACGAAATCGATCTACCGCCTGATGACAAGTTGACAGGCGATTTGACCGCGCCACGTTGGAAGTTACAATCTGGGGGGAAGATTAAGGTAGAATCAAAGGATGACATCAGGAAGCGGATTGGAAGAAGTACAGACGATGGTGACGCCGTGATGCAGGCATACGCTCCGGTCATCAATCCCACAGGGATGGACTTGATTGGATTTATATAAATGAGCGAAACAACTTTGCGTTTGGGTGATTGCCTTGAATACATGAAATCCATGCCCGACAAGAGCGTGGACGCGGTGATTACCGACCCGCCGTATGGAATAAAGGAAAACAATAAGAAAAATCTAAGTAGGGGGAACCTTGCAAGCCCTATTGAATACGGAGAGTTTGAATGGGACATGGAACCCGCAACACAGGAACAAATTGAGGAGTGTAGACGCGTTTCGATAAATCAAGTCTTTTTTGGAGGAAATTATTTTGTTCTCCCGCTATCTCCAAGTTGGATAGTTTGGGATAAGTTGAATGGAGAAAACGATTTTGCAGATTGTGAATTAGCGTGGACATCCTATAAAAGAGCGGTTAGAAAATTTACCTATATGTGGCAAGGGATGATAAAACAGAAGCCAGAAAAGAGGTTCCACCCAACACAAAAGCCACTTTCATTAATGCTTTGGGTCATAGAAAACTATACTAATTATAACGACACCATCTTTGACCCCTTCATGGGTAGCGGCACGACCGGTGTCGCCTGCGTTCAGTTGGGGCGCAATTTCATTGGTTGTGAGATAGATGAGGGTTATTTCAACATAGCCAAGAAGCGCATTGAGCAAGCACAACAGCAAATGATTATGGAATTAGAATAAACGAGGTGCCAAATGAACACATTTGATTCGGTACTGGATAAACTGGGGCTTGTGAAGAAGGCGAAAATCAAATATCCTGATTGGGCACTGCAGACGGCGGACGCAGAACGTTTTGCTATTCCGGATTTGAGTCTGTATCATAATCAGGCGGAGTTGTACCAACGATTGTCCTGGGTATCAACCGCAGTCGAGATGACCGCACAAACAGGGGCGTTGGCAGCTTTCTCGGTTTTCGAGTTGGAGGGGGAAGAGAAGAAGGAGATCATCAATCATCCATTCGAATTGTTATTGCAGAAACCGAATCCCGTCGACAGTCGTTTTGAGTTACTGCGCGCATCATACGCGGCGCGGAAATTGACAGGCAACTGCTATTGGTGGTTGAATAAGATAATGGAAAAAGAACCGCCCTCTGAAATCTGGTTTATTCCGCCGGATCGAATTACACCTGTACCCGATAAAAACCTGTATCTGAAAGGATATTCTTATGATCCAGGCGGGGGTCAATTGATTGCATTATTGCCGGATGAGATTATCCATTTCCGCCGGTATAACCCCAATAACCGCTTCGTAGGCTTGAGCGCAATCGAAAGCCTTGCAGTAGTGGCCATTGGTGACATGAAGATGCAGGACTGGAACACAAGATTATTCGGACAGAACAACGCCCGTCTGCCTGGGGTGCTGTCGTTTGCTGACATGATTCCTGATCAGGAATGGAAACGGATGCTGGAGGAGGCAGAGGACAAAGCCGCCAAACGCCAGATCATGATGCTGCGGGGAGTAGGAACCGGCGCAGTCACGTATCAGAACATCGCTGCCAACCCAAAGGACATGGAATTTCTAGCTGGACGAACCATGAACAAGGAAGAAATCTGGTCTGTGCTTGCACCTGGTCTTGTATCCATGCTGGATAAGAATGCGACTGAGGCAAACAGCAAAACAGGCGAACGGACGTTCCGAGAGCATACCGTTTATCCGTTGATTGTAGAGATAGCGGAGAAGATCAACACGGAATTGTTGCCTTATTGGGGGGATAATCTAAAGGGCGAATTCGAGGATATCCGGATCACAGATCGCCAACTTGAGTTAGCAGAAATCGAGACATACTCCAAGACACACACAATTGACGAGATCCGCCAGGAGCATTATGGTGATAAACCCATTGGTGACGAGCGCGGGAAGTTGTTGATCGTAGAAATCAGCAAACCCGCATTCGGGGAGCAACCCGCACCGGAGGGTGGAAAGCCTGGGGAATTGCCGGAACCAAAACCAGAGGAGAAACCAGCAGAAAAATCAGACAGTGGATATAAGGATGCTTTGAAACTCTGGAGACGTAGGGCGTTGAGGAAGCAGCACGAGACGGACATTGGTTTATTCGACCATGAAGCAATTGATCCAGCAACCAACGCGGCAATCAAATCACGGTTGGAGGATATCCTGAAACTAAAGACCCGCCAAAAGCGGTTGGAAGCAATTAACAGTCTCTTCGACGAATATCAGGATACGCCCGTGATGAAAACAGAGCCACAAGCCAGCGAGATTGACAAACTGATGTTGATGGTGCAAACAGGGATTGAGGCCTTAAAATCCATAGATGTCTTGCCTGAAGCAACTGTGGAAGAGACCACGGAAACATATGAAGAAATAAAGGAATGAAAAAGACCTCTTTCTTCGTAGCGATTGCCCTTGCCGCCGATTTCCTGGCAAAGGCTTCATGCTATCCAGCCACCATACAGGATACATGGCTCACCCACGCGCTCAAGACGATCAATTACTACCAGCGCGTGATGTGGAAAACCGTCCTCAAATATTATGACCAGGAGATAGGCGATACTGAATTCCTTGACGTGATGATCCGCTTGATAGAAGGGCAGATGAGGCGGGCATGGAATGAGGGCATGAGGGCGGTAGGTCTTGATCCTGCGGTTGACATGAAACCGCAATGGGAACAGGTGATCAAAAACGTAATTAACAGTGAATTCAACTACGTTCTGAAACTGGGGAATGACATTCAGAGAGCCAAAGGGCTTAATCAGGATGTCGACAAGTTCCGGTCTCGGGTCGAGTTGTGGGTAAATCGTTATACGGATATGGTCAACAGGGCAAAGGTGGAGTGTGGGAAGGAAAAGAAAATAAAACTGAAATGGAAATTCGGGGATACAATCCATTGCCCCGCCTGTTTGCAGTTAAATGGGATCGTTGCCTACGCTAAAGAGTGGGACAACCTAGACGTGAGACCGCAGTCGCCACCTAATTGGGCGCTAAGCGCCCGTCCGGAGGGTTGCATTGGTTGGCGCTGCCAATGTGAATTTATTCCGACTGATGAGCGTTTGACAATTGATCGTGATCTGAAAATACTCCATGCGGTTTATGGAAGAGGGACTACAGTACCTTTCGTGGAGAAAATGCCTACTAAGGGTGGAGAAGGTTCTGGTCACTTTGGACATGTGGGACGTCCTGGGGAAGTAGGGGGCAGCTTGCCTGGTGGAGAGAATCGTGGAGAAATCCAAGAAAGAGAAGCGAGCGATGTTTTGGCTTATGAAGGTCATGAGCAAACTACAACGATCATTTTGCCTTTTAAAGATACAGAAAATTTAGTGAATGCAATGTCACTTGATTCTGAATCTGCTAAAGAAATGTTAAAACGTACTGGATATACAAAAGAACAAGCATTAAAAAAAGTGGAAGAAGCGCGTAAAATTGAAGATGAAACCTTACCAACGCGTGATTTGTATATTGACGAAAATGGAAACTATAAAGTGGAACGCCAATCTTTACATGACCAGATAACAGAGGAGCTTTTGCAGAAAGGAACACCATCAGAAGATCCGCAACTTTTCCTGACTGGAGGATTACCAGGTGCTGGAAAGTCGCGCATTTTAGGACAACCCATTTATGGAAATAGACTTAATAATTATATTGTTTTAGATTCTGACAATATAAAACAGATGCTTGCGAATGCTGACGGTGTTGAAAATCTTGGTGCATTAGCGCAATCTTATCATGCGGAAGCAGATGATATAATGGCGGCAACATTCCAGCAAGCAGTAGAACAAAATTTCAACATTGGGTTTGACTTAACTATGAAAAATGAGGATAAGATTATCTCACTTATAGATTCTTGTCATTCAATGGGATATTCGGTGGAAGTGGCCTATATTGATTTATCTCCTGAAGAGGCAATGACACGCGCTGTTGGCAGATATTTAGAAGATGGAAGATTTGTAGACCCCATATATATTGCTACCCATGACAACTTAAACTCACAAACCGCTTATGCGATAAGAGATTTAGTTGAATCGTGGCGCTATTGGGATAATAATGTTCCGTGGGGCTCTTCCCCTGTATTGATTGATGAGGCATACAAATGAGCAAAATTAAAGAGATTAAAGTAGAGGTTTATCCAGAAGCTGACATTACTGAAAATAAGATGGCGGAGATAGCAAAACAGTTGGAAGAAGATCATTCTAAAAAGAAAAACAAGAAGAAAAACGAAAAAATATCTCCGACTAAAACGAAATAGATTAATATGCCTAATCTCTCGAACATCTTCGGTGTGCATATCTCAATCAGGGGAATCGGGAAGTGGATTCAGTTCTTCAACACGGTCGAGGTGGGAGCGAAAAGCCGTGCAATGCTGGCATTCGTCAAGTACATCATCGGGACACCGGCGGGAGGTTTGAAACATTACGTCCCTTATAGATACGTGACCCGGGCGCAGGGTTTCCCCCATTTGAGATATACCACAGTGACGGGCAAAACGGTCATCGGATACCGATCTGCCAAGCAACACCGGTTCGTCATGGCGTCCATCAACGAAGGTGCGATAATGCCTGGATTCCCGCATCGGACCGGCAGGATGCAGAGGGGTTGGACTTATGGCGGGGATTGGACACATCTTTATATTTACAATCCGGTGGGATATACCAAGCATGTGATGGGCGATCTGACACAGACCAAGATGCACGGCATGATTGGTTGGCAACGAACCTGGATGATTGTCAGGGAACGTTGGGCAGGGGCGATAGTCGCGGCGAAACTGGCGGTCCAGGATTGGATCGACACGAATAAACCTAAATGATGATTGTATTGGGAGTTTTGAAATGACTTGCATAATTGCACTTGAACATAAAGGGAAAGTCTATATTGGCGGAGATTCCGCCGCTGTCTCTGGTTACGATATACAGGTATTAACTAACCCAAAGGTTTTTAAGATTAGAGATTTTTTGATTGGTTATACAACATCTTTCCGCATGGGTCAATTACTACAATATAATCTCGAAGTTCCAGAAAACCTATGTGGCGATGATGATATGCGATACCTTGTTACAAATTTCATCCCTGCCGTTCGGGATTGTATGAAAAATGGCGGGTATATCAAAATAGAGAAAAACCAAGAAAGTGGCGGTTATTTTCTTGTTGGGTATCATGGCAAGGCATATAAAGTCAGCGATGATTTCCAAATAACTAGAACGACAAATAAATTTAATGCAGTCGGTTGTGGGGAAAGCTACGCCCTGGGTGCGTTGGCGGCCCTTAACATTACCAATCCAGAGAAGGCGATAATTCGTGCATTAGAAATCGCTGGAATGTTTAGCAACGGTGTCTGTCCACCCTATTATGTTATTTCGATATAGACAAACAAACCAAAATAGATACTATAATTGATTTATGAAAGGAATATAAACATGTCGACTTATCAAAAATTTCAACCGTTTGTAGAAGCAATTTGTGAAAAGAAAATCAACCTGGCGGGCACGGCTTTGACCGTTGCTTTATGCAACGCGGCAAACCCACCCGTGGTTGG
>Ga0315293_10002914_pt1 | contig 16454 bp, 12 predicted proteins | sample YL17G13_20_MG_FD_203071 | JGI IMG/M metagenome (GOLD analysis project Ga0315293, IMG submission 203071) | Sediment microbial communities from Yellowstone Lake, YNP, Wyoming, USA - YL17G13_20 | ecosystem: Environmental > Aquatic > Freshwater > Lake > Sediment | place: USA: Wyoming | collected...
ACCGGCCAGACCATCTCCGAGGTGATTTCCGGATGGACCGGCATCCCGGTGGGCAGGATGATGGCCGACGAGATCCAGACCGTGCTCAACATGGAAAACCTGCTCAAGGAGCGCATCATCGGCCAGGACCATGCCCTGGCATCCGTTGCCCAGATGATCCAGACCGCGCACGCCGGCATCGAAGATCCGTCAAAGCCCACCGCGGTTTTCATGTTCGTGGGCACCAGCGGGGTCGGCAAGACCGAGACGGCTCTTGCTTTGTCAGAGCTCCTCTATGGTGGCGAAGAGAATGTCATCACCATCAACATGTCCGAATACCAGGAAGCACACACAGTCTCAAGCCTCAAGGGCTCGCCTCCGGGTTATGTGGGATACGGCGAGGGCGGCGTGCTCACCGAGGCGGTGAGGCGCAGACCCTACAGCGTTGTATTGCTGGACGAGGTGGAGAAGGCCCATCCCGATGTTCTGGAACTCTTCTACCAGGTATTCGACAAGGGCAGGATGGAAGACGGCGAGGGCCGCGAGATCGACTTTAAGAACACGCTCATCATCCTCACCTCCAATACGGGCACAGACACCATCATGAAGGCCTGCGCGGACGATGAGACCAAGCCCGGTCCGGCTGCCCTGGTTGAACTGGTCAGACCTGAGCTGTTGAAGCACTTTAAGCCGGCGTTCCTGGGTAGGCTTAAGGTGGTGCCGTTCTACCCCATTACCGATGAGATCATGAGGCTCATTACCAAACTCAAGCTGAACCGCATCAAAAAGCGCATGATGGCGAACAGCAAGGTGGTCTTCGAGTTCGGTGATGAAATAGTGGATTCCATCGCCAAGCGTTGCACCGAAGTGGACAGCGGCGCGCGCAACGTGGACCACATAATGACAAACACACTCCTGCCAGAGATGTCAAAGGAGATTCTCACACGCATGGCAAAGGGCGAGGAAATCAAGAAGGTCAAGGTAGCCCTGGACGGCGCAGGGTTTAACTTTGAGATAAGCTGAGTTGTGAGCAATGGGTAGTGAACGCACAGAAGAAATATGCGAATAAGTAGCAAGCTTGTTCCCAAGTGTCATTCTGAGCAGGGCCTGAACAGAGTGAAGGCTCTGGAAAGAATCTCGGTTAAATGATGCACCTGGCCATTATGAAAAAATGTACCAGATCCTATGACTTGAGATCCTTCGTTTCACTCAGGATGACAGGGACATGTAATTTTGAGCGAAACGAAAAATCTGAGAGGATGATTTAGTGAGACAGTATAACAATCGATGTTTTGAGATACTAAATTCTGGAGTCCTCCACCACCCCAACATTATATACCAGGCAAGACTCAGGATGACACAACATGTCATTCTGAGCGAAGCGAAGAATCTCAGCGTAGCAATAATGACTTAAAATAGTGTTCAGGAGGTATAACCCTTACCGTGAAAAAGCCAATTTCCTTCGGTTCCATCGGGTTCGAGCTCGTCTCCTCCATGGAAGAGGACAGGGCCAGGCCCACACAGGAAACACCCTTCAGGATCTGCATCATGGGAGATTTCAGCGGCAGGGCAAGCCGCGGGATCTTGGAGCCCCTGAAAGGCCGTAGGCCTCTTCATATAGACAGGGACAACATTGATGAGATTTTAAAGAAGCTGAAAGTGACAATCCGTCTGGAACATGAGGGGGCATCGTTCGATTGTAAGTTCGCAAGTCTTGATGATTTCCATCCAGAGAGCTTGTTCGAGAGACTGGAGATATTCCGGTCACTCAATGATACAAGGGCCAAGCTCGACGATCCCCGCACCTTTAACACTGCTCTAAGTGAATTGCGAAAACTCACTGGAGATGATGAACCAAAAACAGAACCAAAAAAACAGCCCCTGAAGGAAACTGTCCGGCCCGAAGGCGGCATCCTTGATCAAATGATCGGTGAGACACTCCAGAGACCGACAAGAGAGCCGGGCACGACTGGCCAATCAGACCTGGATGCGTTTGTAAACACCATTGTGAAGCCCTACCTGGTCGCCAGGGAAGACCCGGATAAGGATCAACTGAAGGCAGCACTTGATGAGATCGTTTCACTGATCATGGCGGAGGTGCTGCACAATCCGGCCTTTCAGGCCGTGGAGTCAGCCTGGAGAGGTATCTGCTTCCTTGTATCGCGTGTGGAAACGGATGAAATGCTCAGTATCTATCTACTCGACATCTCTCAGGAAGAGCTTGCCGCTGATCTTCTGGCAGATGATAACCTTATGTTCACGGCCATATATAAACTCTTTGTGGAAGAGGTTGTCTCAACCCTGGGAGGAACGCCCTGGGCGGTACTGATTGGAAATTATACCTTTGGTTATGATAATACGGCGGTCCTGGGACGGATGGGCAAAATCGCAGCCCTCGCAGGCGCCCCATTCCTTACCCATGCCGAGGCACAACTAATCGGTTGTGAGTCTTTATACAAAACACCTCATCACGCTGTCTGGAAACATGTTCCAGATCATGAGGCTGAACTGGAGTGGGATGCTTTGAGACATCTCCCGGAGGCAACTTATATAGGACTTGCTATTCCCCGTTTCCTGTTACGCCTGCCCTATGGCAAGGATTCTGACCCTGTTGATGTCTTTGATTTTGAAGAGATGTCCGATGGACTGCAGCATGAGCACTACCTCTGGGGCAATCCGGCGTTTGTGTGTGCATATCTTCTGGCAGAGGCCTTCAGCCATGAAGGATGGTCCATGACCCCCGGCTCTGTCCATGACATTGAAGGCCTCCCTCTCCATGTAAACAGGATTGATGGCGAATCAAGGCTGAAGCCCTGTGCCGAGGTCCTGCTCACAGATGATGCAATTGAGATCATACTTAATAAAGGTATCATGCCGATTGCAACCATCATGGACACGGATGCTGCCCGACTTATGCGTTTCCAGTCACTTGCTGATCCACCAACAAGATTGGCAGGCAGATGGGCAGGTAGAGAGTGAGCTGTTAATGGTATCGAACGAGGAGCACTAATATGACAATAACCCAAGAAAACCGGTTCCTGTCCATTAAAACCCCCCTTGGCAAGGACGTACTTTTGCTCGTGGGATTGTCGGGCACAGAAGGGATCTCCATGCCCTTCAGTTTCGAACTCCAACTTGCATCAGAAAAGAGCGACATTACTTTCAAGGATATCATTGGTAATGGGGTCACGGTATCGATTGTCTTGGCAAATGGATCAGTCCGCTATTTCAACGGCATTATATCCCGATTTTCCCAGGAACGTATCGGAGCAACTGTAGAAAATCTCCAACTGGCCTACTATAGTGCTACCATGGTGCCTTGGTCGTGGTATCTCACTAGGACGGTGAACTCCCGAATCTTCCAGAATCTTTCCGTACCCAAGATCGTAGAGAAGATCTTTCATGATAAAGGGTTCAACGACTTTCAGATGCGCTTGTCAGAGCAATACACCCCTTGGGATTATTGTGTACAATATCACGAAACAGATTTCCAATTTGTCACAAGGCTCCTAGAGCAGGAAGGGATATACTACTTCTATGAGCACGAAAATGGAAAGCATGCACTTGTCCTCGCTGATTCCCCCAAAGAGCATAAACCCTGTCCTCAACAGGATACCGCCAGGTGCCAGTTAACCGTAGGAGGAATAGAGGATGAGGACATGATTAACACCCTTGGGTGGATGCAAGAAATCCGGTTTGGCAAGTACACGACCAAGGATTATAACTTCCTTATGCCCACAACCAATCTTCAGGTGGAGGTCCCTACCAAGATCTCATTGGGTCAGGGTGATCGCGAGCTCTATGATTTTCCCGGCGAGTACGAGACCAGGAATGAAGGCGACCAATATGCGAATATCCGCATGCAGGCAGAGGAAGCCCAAGTAACGATTCTGAGCGGAACAAGCAACTGCCGGGCCTTTGCAAGCGGCTACCGATTTACCCTTCAGGATTACACCAGAAATGAATTGAATAACAAACCCTATGCCCTTACCTCGGTGTGGCATGGAGTGACAGAACCTATTGGAGGATCAGGGGAAGGGTCGACAGTTGCATATTCCAACAGTTTCACCTGCATTCCCCTGGATGTGCCCTACCGACCCCCGCTTATTACTCCTAAGCCGGTTATTGCAGGAGTACAGACCGCCATAGTAACCGGACCGGCGGGCGAGGAGATATATACCGATGAGCACGGTAGGGTGAAGGTCCAGTTCCACTGGGATCGTGATGGCAAGAATGATGAAAAGACCTCATGCTGGATACGCGTAGCGCAGGGCTGGTCCGGCGTCGGGTGGGGTGCTGTCTGGATACCCAGGATAGGTCACGAGGTGGTTGTGAGTTTTATTGAGGGCGACCCTGACCGGCCCCTGATCACGGGCAGCGTCTATAATGCTTCCAACACCCCGCCGTACAAACTGCCGGATGAGATGACCAAGAGCACCATCAAATCAAACAGCACCAAGGGAGGCGGAGGCTTCAATGAGATAAGGTTTGAGGACAAAAAGGGTGATGAACAGATCTTCATCCAGGCTGAAAAGAACCTGGACCTGCGTGTCAAGAATGATCGGTTCGAAACCATTAACCATGACCATCACCTGACGGTAGAGAATAACATGATAGAACATATTAAGAATGAGCGCCATGAGACTGTTGATATAGATCATTATGAAGACATCGGAAAAGATCGTCACCTCGATGTCAAAGGAAAGGAAGCCAAGCAGGTCGCACAAAGTCTGTCTCTTACAGTTCAGGGTGACGTCATTGAGGTATTCAAGGCTGCCCATTCAGAGCAGACAGGGGGTGATTATTATCTTAAGGCCCAAAATGTGGTGATTGAGGCAATGCAAAATATCACTCTAAGCGTAGGTGGCTCTTACATAGCAATTGAGCAGGCTACGATCGAGATCAAAACCAGCGGTCAGATAACGATAGAAGGAACACAGACAGGTATCTCCGGCACTGCAATGACCGAGATCAAGGGTGGTCTGGTAAAGATTAACTGAAATGAGAGGTGCTCAATGGGCAAGATGAGTGGAAAGGCCGGCAGTGCAGTAACCCCTGCTTCGCCAAAGAAACCTGATCCTGCTGATGTCGCAGATCCCGGACAGGTGCAAAAAGGGCAAGGTTCTACACCGATCAAACCCCACAAACCCCCCCAGACCGAGGAAGAGAAAGAAAAGAAAAGAAGCTGGATTGAAATAGAGCTTGTGGGAGAAGATGACAAACCTATTCCCGGAGAGAGGTACGAGATCACCTTGCCGGACGGCTCCTTGGCAAGGGGCACTCTTGACGAGAAGGGCTTTGCCCGTGTTGATGGCATCGAGCCCGGCACATGTCAGGTATGTTTCCCTGAACTTGACAAGGATGCATGGGAGAAGGCCTGAAAAGAGAGAGGACAAACGATACTAAGTAAATAATCCATATATCCCAAAAAAGAAATACATCAGGATGTCTTGTAGTGGAGTTACAAAAGGAGCCTTGTAAATATTACCTTAGAGAAACACCGGGGATGTTTTGAATCAAGAAAACTGACATATGCCAAACTATAAGGTCAAGCAGGGAGAATGCATTTCTAGTATTGCTTATGAGCACGGTCATTTTTGGGAGAAGCTCTGGAATCACTCCGATAATGCAAAACTCAAGGAAAAAAGGAAGGACCCAAATGTTCTTTATCCAGGGGACGTTGTCTGTATCCCCGATATCGAGCTCAGGAAGGAGCCCTGTGATACGGAGCAGAAATATCGTTTTATTAAAAAAGGGACCCCAGCGAAGTTCTGTCTTATTGTTGAACGAGATGACAAACCTATGAAGAATACTGATTATATTTTTACCACCGATGGAGTCAATATAAGCGGGAAAACGGATGAGAAAGGGTTCTTAGAGGTTCAGATAAAACCAAATGCAAAACATGGAAAGCTGATAATAGCCGATCTCACATATGAACTTGAATTCGGATCCATGGATCCAATCGAGGAAAACATTGGGATCCAGGCCCGTCTTCAGAATCTTGGATTCTATCATGGTGCACTGGATGGCATCATTGGCCCTCGAACTCAACAGGCGATCAAAGAGTTCCAGGCTTTTTCGGATTTGAATCCAACAGGCACAATGGATGATCAAACACGGGATAAGCTTTTCAATCGTCATGACAAGGAGCACGAAGCCCCCCCTGATGAGAGCTACCAGGAGGAACCCCCTATGCAGATAGCCGGTGATACTATGGAAGAACCTGATGATATCTCAGATAGTATTGAAGTAGAGGATGATTATGGAGATTCAGGAGTTGATGAAAGCACCCAGGAAGACATACATGTGCCGGAAAGCGAGTCAGACCGCTGAGAATAAGATGCCTGTTCTCGACTGATGAGACAGGGATGAAAGATAAGGGGATATAATGAACGGAGCGGCTGTTATACATCGGAAAGTGAAACGGTTGGTCCGGCAGGCAGAATATGTGAATACGATCAATGTGAGGGACCGGGTGACAATCGATTTTGTCGTGTATCCCGGAGCACCGTCTGCTGCTATGAGCTCCATAGACCCAAAGGTCCCGAAACATCCCACAACAGGGGCGGAACGGTCCATATATTACAAATGGACACGTGATGGACATGCACCGCTTGAGGTAATAATGAATTCCGGGGGCATAACCATTTCTCTTCCAAAAGGTTCCAAGGGAATATTGGAGGCCTTTGGAACAACCTGGGAGATCACCAGGATGGGCCCCGGTGTAAGCATGTCACCCGTAAACCAATTGCGTGGTATTCAGCAGCGTCTTAATCGGTTGGGATACCACTTAAGAAAGCCTGGCGAGGAAAGCGATGGAGTGGATAATATCTGGGGCCGAAAGACCGAGCATGCCATACTGCAATTTCAGATAGATTATGTGTCGCAACCAGGAGCTCCTGCCCCGGCCAACCAGCAGCTTCACATTCGTGGAGAATGGAACAGCAACACCAATGCTACCTTCCAGGGTAATCTTGACAGATATAATAATAATATATGCCCCAACCCGACTGCTGCTGATAGCGCAGCACTTCAGGCTGCGCTCCGAGCAATTATTGGGGCATAAAAGAGATGCCTGGAGAAGAGTCCCTGAAACATATCCATCAATTCGTCGAGCTTGTTTTTAAGCTTTTTATAGGGCTTCTCTTCATCGTATGGATTTACATCATGTGTATATGCCCGCTAAAGGTGAATGCCCAGAATAAAGGAGGGATACATGCAATGACAACTCCTAATAGTCTGCAGACGCAACTGAAAAACTATATCCTAAGTGATAAGGTATTCGAGGCGGAATCGATTCTTAAACAACTGGGAAAAGATGCCGCGCCAGTATTAAAGGAGCTAACCAAATCAGATAATGCTCAGGTCAGAAGCAATGTATTGGAACTTGCGGGTGAACTTTCTGACGTGGAAAGCTGCCGACTTATCTTGCGCTTACTGGATGACCCTGATAGTGAGGTGCGGAACCTGGCGGCTTTTCAAGTTAGCAAATGTTCTCACCAGGAGTTGATACCGGATATTATTACAGCGCTGGAGAAACACAAAGATTCTCATACAAGAGGTATCCTGTCGCTGCAGCTAGGTATGATAGGCAATAAGGCCCAGATAGCTGTTCTGCGTAAATACAGTCAAGAGACTGAAGATCCTGAGCTTCGCCAACAAATAAGCCTGGCCTTGGCAAGGCTGGGAAACCCGGACAGCCGTGCTGAATTGATTCAGGAGCTCGGTGATGTAAATCTTTCCGTCCGTTATGGGGCGCTTAAGGATTGCTTATATGTACAGGACAATACCTTGGCAGCATACTTCACCCCTGCGCTGGAAGACCTCAGAAATGTTGTTCAAATTTCCATCCCCGGGGAAATGCCCCCCGTTTATGCGCGCATGTGCGACGTTGCGGTAACGACTATGGAAGCACTTGGATATAAGTTTTCTTTTTCAGCAGAAACTGTCCATGTTCGCTCTCATGAGGAGCTTGATGAGGCAAGAAAGATCGTATCAGGTTTACCAAAGAAATAGTTGCCTTTATAAAATAGGTAATTTGGAGGGTTAGCCTTGGCTGATTTCAAAGTTAATATATGGGATAACCAGAGGATCTACCTGATCGATTTTGGCCGGGCGTGGGCAAAGCAGCACCCGAGCCGATGGTGCCCTGACATTGATAATATCGGTTACGGAGATGAAGCTTATCCCACCGAGAACGGCCCAAAAGTCAGCGCAAGGTTGGGCCAGCCAATAGTTAATGTTCGCTTCTTTCGTACAGAAATTTCAACCAAGGCAAGGCTCTATGCAATAGCTTCCGATAAGAACCAGACCATAAGGATCATAACCCCATCAAAAGGTGAACTCCCAGCTACACGTGAGAGCACAATTTCATTCCGCCCTATTAAACAAGGACGCACGTCCATTGATATTCATTACCATTGGCCTGACGGCCCTATTATCGGGAGTCTTTACGTTGAGATAAGAAGAACAATTAACATCAATATCCGGGCGCATATAGTCAGCGTAAATGGGCAACCCCACGGGAACGATTTTTTAGGAGAAACTAGACCTGCAGCTCTCACCGCTGCCCAGCATCAGGAGAGGCGCATCCGAGATCTGATCAAGGGAACAAACCAGGTCTTCGAGCCTCATGGCCTTTTTCTCAATTTAAGGGAGATTGTCAATACGGCTTGGCCTCTGGCCATTTTTGGGCCGGCTCCGTATGCAGATATCCTCATGTGCTCGTTGCGGGCTATGGCTCATTCACCAAATCGATCTTCCACCCGGATCAATCTCTATATAGTCCATGGCCCGAGTATTCCTTTTGCGTTGACTTTTGTCGCCATCGGACCTCCTGTTGCGTTTGCGATAGCAAAAGGAGCTCGCTGGCCGAACACACCTGCCGGGAAGGTGGGGAGCGGGATTTTTGTAGATTCAAGTGCTTCACCAATGACAGGCTCTATTCTGGCCCATGAATTCGGGCATAATTTTTCTTTGACCTCCTTGTTTCCTCACGGAATAGGGCATACTGTGGAAGACACTCCAGGTAGTACGCCCTGCCGAGACGACATTATCACGCGCCGGCGACTGATGTATCCATATACAACCCTGCGTAATTCAAATAATAACTGGCGGATGAATGTAGGATACGGTAACAATATGGGGTCTATGCTCATACAGCGCAGGGTTGCTCGAGACGTAACATTTGAGGAATCAAAACGCGCTTACAATTTCTGCCTGATACTTAATAACTTGTATGCGAATTAATATATAGTTGAATCCCAGCTGCCCTCGGAACATTCACATAAAGGGCATTTGTATTTGACAGTAATCGCCGCACAAAATGTGACCTTTGTATAACTCGCTTATCTGGCCACCATTGCTATGGAGGGATGGGGTCGACTTTGTTCACGCCAAAGTGTTCAACATCAAGAGATCCTACCGTGCTGGGTTCAGGGATCTGGTTTCAGTCCCTGCGATTTATAGGCTATGTCGCAACTCACGTTTGTCATCGCGAAGAGCCAAAGGCGACGTGCAGATCTAATCTAATATTAATAATCTATGAGATTGTCGCGGCCGTTTCACTCCCTAGCAATGACATTGCAACACAGTCTATTAGAGACAGGTATGTCTGGAGTATGGGATCTGCTATCAGGCTGAGGAACGATGGGGAAGATCAGGCAGCTGATGTAACTCGCATCCATGGTTGTTGAATGAAAAATGACATTAAAGCAACTGATCCGACTCTAACTGCAGAATATACAAAGGTCTTCCTCTATCAAACAAATCAAATGGACAGTCCATTACATTGCTGGGTGAGCAGAAGCCCATGACTCAGAAATTCCTGATCCTCATTGCATCCCTTTGTGTTTGCATCTATAACCAATTTGAATTGGTACTTCAGCCCTGTGAAGCCTCTGGGATCTTACCTATCAGTTCAGCTAGTAATAGTCAGACGCAGTCTGCCATCCCAATGCTGAGAGTACAGAGGTTGGCAGATAGTATTTTTGAAGTGTCTGTCGATTGTCCCAGCAAAATCGAATATCCACCTCCAATCAGGGCCTTTTTCTCAAATTCCGGCGAACATCTCGCTTTGCAGTTGAATCATGAGGCTTTCGTCGTAGTTTCTTGCCAGTCTATTATGCAAGGCAGTGAAACGGTGTCATGCGGCAGATTATATTCAGGAAGAATTATTGGCTTTTTGCATTCCGAACAACTTTTGTATCTAACGAGAAAGGACTTACGAAAGCTCAATATTGGTGCCTGCAAGGATTCCGCGGTGCTGTCGTTCTCAGAAAGCTCCGTTGGCCCTGATTATTTTGATGAACATTTGATCGCATCTGATGCATTGGTCCTTTCCGGCGGTGGCGACCCTGACATTGGTTATCCTGGAAGAATTATTCGCTACGATTTGACGAAGAAACAGGTAGTCCCTTGTGTCAAAGTGGCCGGGTTTCGCAATGCAGTTCTATCTCCGAGCGGGCCATATATTACCTATGAATTCGGAAATGAGGAGTACAATGAGGTCCATATATACGATGTAGAAAAAAATAAAGACCATGCTCTAAAAGAGTTCATTGCCCTTGGTCCTAATTCTTCACAGACGGCTATGGGATGGGTGGGTAAAGACAGATTATTGCTTTGGCTAACATCAAAAAAAAGCGATAACATGGATAGCATGAGGGTCCGGTTGGCTCTTCTCGATCTGGGAGCGCATCGTGTCGTGTGGCAGAGGGAACCTAAGGTATTTTTACTACCAACGGACATACATCCCATTAACAAAACAAAGGTGCTGGCGAACAATTCTGACACGCAAAGAATGTATGAGATTGAGTTGACCAATGGGGCAATGCAACCCAACAGATACATTCGTGGGTGTTCTATCGCTGTTAGCCCGAATAAACGATGGCTGGCTACTGTGCAACTTAATGACTGTGAGAATGCGAAGGATGTCGTCGCCAGAGTCTTTGTCAGTAAATTGGATGGGCAAGACATCCGGCAAATCGCTCAACTGCCATCTTGGGAATTTCAAAGGGCTTACAAGGGTATGGGTATCATATCTCCCATCTGGTCTCCACGCGGTGATGTACTTGTGATACTAGGCGAACAAAAATTGGCGATAATCAAGCTCCCCAATCCCCGTGAAGCTATGGGAAAGTAACACAGCCAGATAATTCATGCTTATGCCTCCCTTTCTGTCAGGCCAAGCGCTGAGGTGACTATTTTTTATGAACAATTGTTTTTTATGCAGGCTGACTGTCTCATCTCTCCACAGCCTCGAAAGGAGCAATTATTATGCGCGAGCATATAGTGCAGCAAGGCGAATGTCTGGCAAAAATAGCGCTAAAATACGGATTCACACAATGGCAGACAATCTACAATGCTCCTGAGAATGAATCGCTGCGATACAAAAGGCCAAATCCTAATGTTTTGTACGCGGGAGATAAAATCTTCATTCCTGAGAAGGCCACAAAGCAAGACGCTTGCCCGACAGAGAAGAGACACAGATTTCAGCTTAAGTCCAACAAATGGAAATTGCGGCTGGAAATAAGGGATGAGATCGGCAAACCCCTCGAAGATGTGCCCTATGAACTGTATATCGGCAAGAATCTCATGACAAAAGAACATACGGGCAAAAACGGCTTGATCGAAGAGAACGTCGATGCGGCCGTGAGTTCAGTTAAATTGAAGATACTGGGAGACGAGATAGAGTTGCGAATCGGTCACCTTGATCCCATAACCCGCGTGAAGGGGATTCAGCAAAGACTTAACAACCTTGGATACAATGCCGGTGCTGTTGATGGAATATTGGGGCCCAAGACTCGCCTCGCTCTGATGTCATTTCAGGCAGCCCAAAAGATGAAAGTCTCAGGCCTGATTGACGACGATACTCGTAGGGCTTTGCTTAAGGTACACGACAATGACGAAGTGCTTACACCAATGGAGGAAGATCCTGAGATTCAAGATCAGCCTCCCGACCAGCCTGGTCAGGATGAGCCGGCAGAGGGAGGTATGGATCTTGATCTTGCCATTAATGAGGAACCAGATTTAGGCGAGGAATGGGATGCACTCGGGTTGCCGGATACTATGGATCTCGGTGAAAAATCCAAGCTCATCTACGGTGCCCAGCAACGGCTGAAAGCGCTCGGTTTCTATGCAGGATCCATTGATGGTACCGATGGGCCGGAAACCCAGGCGGCAGTGCTGGCGTTCCAAGAATTCTGCAAAGACAATGCTGGCGGCGATGATCCCTCCATAATCGACTCTGGACCCATCGATGGTATGATCGGGCCCTTGACCAAAAGAGCGCTCGAAACGTATTTCGGTTGCTAGTAGTGTCTGCTTCGAAAATGGATGAGCACCTTTGATCAGTCTGATCATATGAAGACAAATCGCAAGATGTAGCATAGTCACCATAACAGAAGCGAGAGGTCAATAGTTTCAGATGAAAACAGTGGAGAGAGACTAGCATGGCTGACCAGGGAGCTGCAAATCTGGCTTTGATGTGCGATCAGACGGCAACCTGTGCTGTTGCCGATGTTGCCAAGGTTGAGGAAGGGCAGCCATACAAGAACACCCTTCAGGTTTTTCGCAAGATGCGCATCCAAATCCTTGACTGTCGGTCGTATGCCCCATTAGTGGGTATTCCAGTAGAAGGGGTTTGGATAGCAGACTACGATGGTGGAAACCGCTCACCCCTTGCACGCTATAAAGCAAGTCAAAGAGAATGGGACATCAGCAAAAACATCCCTATATGGCCGGCTGATAAGAAACATAGATATATGGGTGAGAAAAAACCTTCTAATCTTGTATCTATCGTCAAAGCATCTCAAATCGCTCTCAATGCTCTGGGATTCAATACAGGCAACCCTGGGAACTCCTACGGGCCGCAAGGCAGGACAGCCTACCTCAAATATCGCATATTGCGTAAGCAAGTATTCATGAAAATGCAAGATCTCCTTCAGACAGAGATCCTAACGAATGAAGTTCTTGATAAAAAGTTAATCGAGACAAAAGCAGGTAATCATGTACTTAAGGACATCACTGATGATTCTGGAAATGAGATTACAGTTAATGAGCCCGATACAGCTGCATGTGAGGGGATTCTGAAGGAATACAACACACGATGTTACAGAGGAGCCCAGTTCCACCTGGCTGCTCTGGGTTTCTATCCGCCAGGGCCAGATCCGCTGTCAGACTTCTGCTTCGATGAAACAGAAGGGGGGGAATGGACCAAAGAATGGAAGGAAGCGTTTGGTCGTTGGAAAAAGAAAGTTGGTTTGATTGGTAAGAAGTGTAGCTGGGAATGGGTGCAGACGAAGGATGTGGGCAAGCTCCTGATGGAAAGTGCCAAACCTTTCGTGACTGACTCCAACGGAATCCTAAATATTCCCATTCCAATCGCGAGGATGAATAAAGGATTTCGCATCGAGATTGGTTTTGCCGATTTTGCCCTGGTACCTGAAGCCACCCTCCGAGAATATAAGGCAAATCCAGCTGCCACGATTCATCGATCCAGAGATGTCCCCAATCTGACTGCTGGACGTGTGCCTCGTCCGCAGCCAGGGGCTTTATGGCAACAGAAAATATTGTGGATCGGCCCGCAAAGTGTAGATCGCCAGAGCCATTGGGGATGGTGGTTAGAGCATAGTCTGCTTGATGGCCAGCACCGGCGTCGGGAATTCATGAGCACCCTGGAGTTTGTAGTACCCCCTTTCGCTGCCGACAAGGAAGAGGATTTTACCTGGAAGAAATTGCATAAAAAAAACGAGGCGTTGTCCCTTTTCTATGATGCCTCTGCTGATACCCCCGAGTTTGTCGCCTACGCCATGGTGTGGTGCCAGCCGGTGTATGATGAATTCGGTGATGCCATTCCAACAACGGGTAGCCCGGCAGTAACTGATAACACGTACAGTTGGTGGCCCAATTCATCCGAGGAATGCAATCTCCACATGCATATCGTGACTCAGTTCTATGATCTCGCCGGATGGAAACTATTCGGAGGCAAGGGTTATGGACTTTTTGAACATAACCCCCCGGGGCAAGTAGGGAAATGGAGAGGGAAAAGGGGTCATCATGGTCTTGATCTGCATGCGGCCATTGGTGCGCCTTGTTTTGCGGTCCATGGCGGGTTGCTTAAGTGGAAAGATGGGAAAAAGGATCGTACTGGAGATGCAGGCAATATAGCCCAGTTGTCATGGTTATCGCCCCCGGGCAAGTGCGGATTCATGGGATACCTGCACTGCGAGAAACAGTCTGGTAATACACCGCGCCACGTTCGTGCAGGTGAGATCATTGCCTTTGCTGGGAGAACAGGCAATCTATCTGCGATTTCCGATCAGGCTGGCCACACCCATATTATCGTAGGCATGAGGGGGAATCTTCTCCGGGAGACTCCAGATGATGCTAACAAGGTGTGCATTCCTTTCAATGAACGTACTTCACTACTTTTCCCATGCAAATGCCAGACCACGCAGGGTGACGATCAGCTCAGAAATTGCAACTTTGGTAACATAGAGATTACCGGAATCCCACAAAGTGCGTGGAAAGGTAAACTTGCCTCCGTGTGCTGGGCGGTTGCCGAGTTAGTATGCCCCCACATGCCGCGTACAATAAATATTGCTTCCCTGGAAGACGCTACAGAGGAGGCAATCAAGGCACGAAGGCGCATACAGGCACAGCTTCGTTATCTAAGCTATTTCGACCTGCTGCCGGATTCGAAACCGTCACAGGTTCGTTCCCTTAGTCGAAAGCAAAAGGGATCGTTGGATGGTGACTTCGGCAATTACAAGGATCTGGATATGCTGACCACCAAAAGCCAGGCGAATTTCAGGTCTGGAAAGTCAACCCAATCGAAGAAGGTATGGCAGGCACCCGCAGGTACGCAGCTCAAGAAACTGTCCCAGGATGGCGACTTCTATCTGATCGAAATCCCTACCGCAGAGCGGTCTGAAGCAGGCTGCGATAGCGCATGGATTCATAAAAGCGTTGTGGAGGTGAAACTATTGGGCAAGACACGGGATGCAATCTACCGTTTCAAGCAAGCTAATAACCTCCTGCCAGCACTACCTACTGTACCAACGCCCGAACAAATGTACACGATTGATAAGAATACTCTAGATAAGCTGGATGAACTTGCCCCCTTGATACCTGTATCAGTACCACCCAAATGATGGCTTGGGTATCAGTTTACCTTGTTCCCAAGGCCTTACATGAAGGAACGCCAGGAAAGAAAGTTCTAGCCGGCTCGTAATTGTGTGAGATAATGATAGAGAGGATCCCATATGGCTAATTTAGTAGTTTCAGGCGCGACATTGATGTGTAGCTTCGGCGCTGCACCGGGTACCTTGACTGTGCTGCCGGTGAATAGGACCATGTGTTCAAACATGCCTGCGGCAAACATTATGGACTATGTGCCTATGGTAAATATCATGCCTTTTGCCATGTGCCTGAGCCCTGCGAACCCGACTGTCATAGCGGCCACTGCAGCGGCGTTGGGAGTTTTTACCCCCATGCCGTGTATCCCGGCAACTACTGCACCCTGGACCCCGGGCTCGCCGACAGTCCTCATCGCCAACATGCCGGCGCTCAACAACACCTCCGTGTGCATGTGCATGTGGGGTGGGGTTATCACGATCACGGTTCCCGGCCAGGTGACCACCATGGTGCCGTGATATCAGATGGATGCCGATTGTATCTTTATTTCATTCTGAGCGGAATATTCACAAAGTGAAGAAGAAGCGAAGAATCACAGCAAATACATCCGGTAATAAAAATGATTACGTAACTAGGTCCCTAGCTGGAACTTGGGGACAAGTAAAACGAGTAAGGAATGAGCCAATTGCAAAACCCCCAGAATGTCATTCCCGTGGATGCTTCGAATCCAGTCAATTCAAGTCCTTCTGGCCACCCCTTTGAGGAATTCAGTTATATAAACGATGAAGTCACGAAATTCGGCGTGAATGAATAGACGGCATAATAGTATCAATACGTTCTGAATCCAATATGGAACAAAGGTTGCGCATGAAACTGTTCAACGAGATTGATTGCAGATGGGCGAAGAAGAGAAAAACTTATCGGTGATAACACCTCCCCCCATTTTGGTAAAGGTAATCAGGGGCCAGGCGCGGGAGTTCGAGAAGCGCTTCAGCTCCACCTTCTCCATCGGCCGGACCAAAGAATGCGACCTCCAGATCGAGGAGGACTGCATCAGCCGCAACCACCTGCAGGTCGTCTTCGACGGCACGCAGTGGCTGCTGAAGGACCAGGGGAGCACCAACGGCACCTTCCTGAACGGGGAGCGGATCCAGGAGGCAGTGCTGCCGGATTATGCCCAGGTCGAGCTCGGCACCGGGGGGCCGCTCCTTGAGCTGACCATCGAGCGGCCGCAGCCGCCCAAGACCGAGGAGACCCTAAGCACCACCAAGGACTTCGCCTCAGAGACCCAGATCATCAAGCACTACTTCGACAAGAAGGGTTCCGAAGACATC
>Ga0315293_10002917_pt1 | contig 16448 bp, 13 predicted proteins | sample YL17G13_20_MG_FD_203071 | JGI IMG/M metagenome (GOLD analysis project Ga0315293, IMG submission 203071) | Sediment microbial communities from Yellowstone Lake, YNP, Wyoming, USA - YL17G13_20 | ecosystem: Environmental > Aquatic > Freshwater > Lake > Sediment | place: USA: Wyoming | collected...
TCGACAAGCATTATGAAAACCTACAACGAGAGATGTTCAATACCTTTGAAATGCTTGGCTTGGCCGCTTAAAGGTATTTGCTTCTTACCAACATGTTGGTTTTAGTTTGCCCATAGTGGGACAGAGTACTTCTCTGCGACCTCTGTGGTTCAAGATATTCTCCTTTTTCCAAAAATTATGATCCCCCGCGTACCTTCCTGATTTCCTCACAGGTGGGCATAACTTCCTTTCCGGACAGGGTCGCGATATCCGCGGAAATAAGAAAATTGTAATGAGGGACTTTTTGGGTCACTCCCATGTATATGGGCAGCACAGCCTGATGGTCACAGGCCCGCATCTCTATTTCGCCCACCGGGCTATCGACCTTCAGCCCCTCCAGGGCATCGATAAACTTTTCCCGGTCTACGGTACCCGCCTTGTTAAAGGCCTTGGCAATGAGATGGGCTGTAACATAAGCATGGAACGCGGGGAAACCCGGGGGGTTGCCATAGGCGTCTTGAAAAGCTTTCACAAAGGCCCTGTTGGCGGGGGTGTCCGGATGATAGAAATGATAATCCATGGTGCCCATTACGCCTTCCGGGGCTTCCAAACCCAGAGGTTTGAGAACGGAATGATCGGTGGCGGTGTGCATCCAGATCGGGACCTTTTCGGACATGCCGGTGGCCTTAATCGCCTTTAAGGCATTCGTCATGCTGGCCCCTCCCGTGGCAAATATCACAGCGTCCGGCTTTGCCGCTGCAATGGCGGTTATGTAAGGAATCAGGTCGGGTTCGCCCACTTTCCACCAAGACTGGCCCATCCGCTCTACGTTGGGCTTGAGCCTTTTCAGGTTGCGCCAGGCGGCATCGGCGATGGCATGCCCATATTCGTAATCGTCCCCGGCAATCCAGTATTTGACGTACGGCTTTTTCGATAGAGCAATCCCCCCTGCCTTCCCAGCCATATACGTATTTTCAGCCGTGGAAAAGGCATAACGGTGTCCCTTCTCTCCCGTTATCTTTTCGCTCTTCGAAATCCAGACGATGAAGGGCAATTTCTCGCCTTTGGCGTAATCCGATACAGCCAGGGAAACGGCGCTGTTGACGGTGCCCACCAGCAGGTCCACTTTTTCATTCATCACCAATTCTTTGGCCATGGACAGACCGATATCCACTTTGAACTTGGTATCCCGGGTTGTAAATTCAATCTTCGTCCCCAGAACGCCCCTCTTGTTGATATCGGCCAAGGCGAGTTTGAAGCCATTCAAGGCATCCTGGCCATAAACTGCCGCCGGTCCACTGTAGGGGTCCATAATCCCCACTTTGATCGACCGCTCAGCTTTAACCTCGGTAGCCTGGAAAACCAGCAGAGCTACAATAAGCGCTGCTATGAAGGCCAGCCTTTTTGACACCACAGACCGTTTCATCTGCCCCCCTTTCCTTCAATCGCCGGTCGAAAAACCCTTGGAGATAACCCTTTACTTTCCCCTGCCGGCCTTTGGTTCCATAGGGTGATTTAGCTCAAAAAGGGTTGGATAGTCAAGTAAAAATTGAATTCCAGCGGTTGTTCAATAGTGATAGAATCGTAAAAAGTCGTCACTCCGGTGGAAACCGGAGTCCAGAGAACTTATAACTATCGGAAAGAACTGGATTCCGGCTTTCGCCGGAATGACGGCTCTTTTTCACAATTACGACACAGTCTCTCAAGGGGGAGGGAATTTCTTTCTTATTTGAATATGTTCACCCTCTCCCCGGGCGGGAGAGGGTAGGGTGAGGGGGGATATTCCGATTTTTTCACACCTTCCCATTGTTAAAGGGGGGGAATTCAAGGTTATTATCCAAATTGAAGGGTATTTTCGAAGGTGAAACCTGTGCTACAATTTTTAAACTGATTACCCATGACCGCCCGGCCACCTGTGAATCCCGGTTTGGCGGGGAAAATCCCCCCTCGCCCCCCTTTGTTAAAGGGGGGTTGGGGGGATTTGTAAGTTCATAGTATAGGAATTTCCTTTTTTATTCTTCCCCCTCACCCCCGCCCTCTCCCCCGTTTGCGGGGGAGAGGGGAAGGGTGAGGGGGATTAGCTTGTTCTTTTCTGCAGAATGATAAGGAGAGGATTTCTGTAAATGGAGTTCAATGCTGGGGCGGCGTTGAATATTGCCCGGTCTCTTTCATTTCCGAGAGCCGTGGGCAGCGCCGGTGAGGAAGCGGCGGCCTCGATGATCGAAAAAAAATTATTCGATGCCGGTTACCTTCCGCAACGCGAAGAATTTTTCATTCCTCTCACTCCCTGGGGGACCATGAAAGGCTTTGTCCTTTTCGCCATCTTGATTCTTTTGGGAGCCAGGGGATTGACCTTCCTTTACCCGATGATCTCCGGTCTCATGATTCTGTCGATCGTATTCTTTCTGGTTTTCTATCCCTCCATTTGGCTCAAGTTCGTCGGCTCAAAAGGCATTTCTCGCTGGCTCATCGGGAGAAATAGAAAAGGGCCTCCCCGCCGCTCGCAAAACATCGTAGCAACTTTGGCGGCCCATGATTGGGCGGAGCAGTATATTTACCTCGTCGCGCATTATGATTCCAAAAGCCAGAGCCTTCCCATCCTGCTGCGGGCTTTTTGCCTTTTCGTTGCCACCGTGGCTTCCCTGTGGCTGGGGCTTAGCTATTTTTGTTTCTCGAAGGAAACGTTGAGTTTATTCCCCTCTTGGCGGGTGGACTCTGCCTTGGCACTGGCCCTTCTGGGGATGATTCCCATCCTTTTCCTCAAGACCGCAAATCGATCGCCCGGAGGCCTTGACAATGCCGGGAGCCTGGGGATTCTATTGCATCTCGCAGATGTCTTGAAACAAAAGAGACCTTTGCACTCTCAGGTGACCTTCCTTTTTACGGGCGCGGAAGAAGAGGGACTGCAAGGGGCTTTCGCTTACCTGCAAAAACACAAGAATGAGATGGAAAAGGAAAGGTCCTACTTCGTAAATCTGGACGGCGTAGGAGTCAAAGGAGCGACCCGGATTTATTTTCGAAAGGGAGCCCTACCCATAGACCGGGAATCCCTTTTTGTCTCAAGAATGAAAGAAATCGCCAAACCCTTCGGAATCGAGACGGGATCTTTTTCATTCGGCATTATGATGGATCACCAGGCTTTTTTAGAGAAGGGCTATCGGGCAGTCAGCCTAGCCTGCGCCTCGAGGAAGATTTTGAACGTGCATACAGCCGGGGATACGGCCGATCAGTTGGAAGATCAAGGAATGGAAGAGGCCGGAAAGTTCCTCCTGGCCTGGATCCAAAGCTGGGAAAAATAATCAACTCGCAAAATAGGGTCGAATAAGAACGGCGAGGTTGGGGAGGCATTGGGGCCAAGCTATTGGGCAGTAAGCCAGCGGGTGAGGTAACAAAAGATCGACAGAAAGAGATAAGGATTTCCCAAAGAGAGGCCAGCAGATAAAGGTTATCGGGGAAATGGGGAGGGAACTTTATGGAAATGACGGGGAGGGCTAACCCATGTCCCGTTCAGAATGCATGCAGCCCGAGGAAGATAAAGGATAGCGGGGACATCGACTACCGGATGAAGGTTGGAAGAGCAACGGTGGGGAATTTCCGCTTGCCTGCCTATGAACTTGCGAGTATGGTCTCATCAAAGAAGGTTTCATTTGAATAGGCCGAAACACCGGGGCCCAATGCAAGGGTCGGGCGAATGGGAAATAGATGAAATTTAACAATCTATGTATGATACCGGGGATGAAAGCGGTATGTTTTATCGTCCAACTGCGGCAATCATAAACCTAGACCACCTCGTCCACAATTTCGGGGTGGTCCGAAGATTGGCGGGTCCCCATTCCCCCTTGGCACCCGTCATTAAATCGAATGCCTATGGCCATGGAATGATTTCCGTTGCCGGCGCGCTCCGCCGCGCAGGTGCAGAGTGGCTTGCTGTCTCCTTGACGGAAGAGGGGCTGGAACTGAGAGAAGGCGGCATTACCGGACCGGTCCTGGTCCTGGGCGGATGCTACCCGGGTCAGGCCAAAGAGATCGTCAGCTCGGGGTTGACGCCCGTCGTTTCCACGGGTGAATTAGCCCGCTCTTTGAGCGAGGCCGCTCGAGCGTCCGGGAGGTCCGTCCCCATCCACTTGAAAGTTGAAACCGGGTTGGGCCGCCTCGGAATTCTACCGAAAGACCTGCCCGCGTTTCTTCAGAACCTTAAGGGAATGCCGTTCCTCAATCTGGAAGGGGTCTGCACGACCTTCTCTTCAGTGGATGACCTGGATGCGGCCAAGGACCAGCTGCGGCTTTTTGAGGGCATAGCCGAAGATTTGAGCAGGGAGTGGGGAAAGGCGCTGATTGGTCACATCGCCCATACCGGGGCGCTGCTCCGAGGCCTGACCCGCCCGGGGTGGCTCATCCGGCCGGGGATCATACTATACGGCTACACCCGCGGCCTGCTGGCAAAAGAGGTTGATTTAAAGCCGGTCCTCACCTGGAGGACGGAAATTTACAAAATTCAGGATTATCCGGAAGGGTACCCGATCGGATATTTCGGGCTGTACCGGGCTTCCCAAGGAAGCCGAATTGCCCTCCTTCCCGTCGGCTACTCGGATGGCCTCCTACGTTCATACATGGGCGCAGGGGAGGTCCTGATCTGCGGGAAACGGGCCCCCCTCGTGGGGCGATTTTCAATGGACTGGACGATGGCCGAGGTCGGGCACATCCCCGAGGCCAAAGCGGGAGATGAAGTGATCCTCATCGGGACGCAGGGAGAACAACGCATCAGCGCTGAAGAAATGGCTGACCGGGCCAAGACCATCGTGGACGAGATTTTCGTGTCCATCGCCGGCCGCGTCCCGCGGATATTTAAGAAAGATTGAGCCCACCCCTGCGGCAGGGAATCGATGAACGGAAGCGGATCGAATTCTCTTTCATTCCTGGGGGAGGGTCAATAACCGGCCCCATCCCGAGAGCGCCTCGCCCACTCCGATCTGCCGAAGCGCGGCCCAGACGGTCGCCTGCACACTGGTCACTACAGGCTTCCCCAAATCCGTTTCAAGCTTTTCAATGATCTCAATCGTCCGGAAATTTGTGCAGGAGATCAGGATGCCCTGCGCTTCCGGACCGTTTACGACTCGGGCCAGTTTGTACGCCACCGCGGGCTGCTGTAGATTGGGCAAGGAAACCGGGCGCGGAGCCAAGGGAAAATGCGCCGTCCTCTTTACAAAGCCCAAACCCCGGATGGCGGTTACGTTCAGACCGTGCGCCTCGAAAAAAGCCTTTAACCGGGCGTTCAACTCCTCACTGTAAGGGCTACATACGGCTATTTTCTGGATGGCCAGACGCTTCAGCGCTTTGAGGACCGCTGTCGAGGTGGCCAGAGCCGGAATCCCCGTCTCTTCCTCCAATTCCCGGATGATTTTTTCATCGTGGCCTTTTCCTCCGGCAAAGCTTCCGGAAGTGCAGCCGAAAACGATCAGGTCCACACCCGCCGCCTCCAGTTCTCTCCCTTTCTCCCGGGTAAACTTTCCCATTTCCTGCAACGCTTCGGCAGAAAGCTCCGAGAGAGCCATACGGGCGAAATGAAAGCTTACCCCCTCCGGTGCCATGCGGTAACATTCCGGCTCAAAGGTGGCATTGGTTGCCGGAATAATAATGCCGATCCGCCCCCTCCATCCGTACATGCTTCAACCCCCTTCGCTCGAATCCTTGCCCCGCCAAGCTTTGCGGAATTTTGAGTACAATTTTTTTACCAGAAAAATAAACAAAAATCAAGGAGTACGTTTCGAAGGCCATTTCAGTTTGGGGAAAGGAAAATCCGGGATGCAAGAAACCATCAATTGGCTTTGGTGGAATTTCAGCCCTCCAGCGTCGAGCCAAAAAAAACTTGACAAGGGTTTGGGGGCGGGTAAGAATAAATGGCTGCTTTCCGTACGGATCGGCTATGTTTGGAACGGACGACGGGGAAGCCGGCAAGACACACTTCCTCCCCCCAGGGTCCGACAGGCTGCCCGGGATTTCTGAAATAATAGCTCCTTAACGGCGGTTTTCGGGGCGGATCAATCCGAAGGGGGAGACTACCTTCTTCGGGCAACGTGGGCTGGCATATTCCTTTCGACCGAAAAGTGACACCTTGTCGGCCAGCGGGGGTGTCCTTTGTCTTGCTTTCATTTCATATGCGCAAAGGAGGTTCTTTCCATGAGTGATTACGACATTATCCAAGGCGCCATTGACCTTCACGTCCATGCGGTCCCCGACCTTTACAAAAGACCCTATACCGAGTTGGAGATCGCCCGGGCCGCACAGGAGGCGGGATATCGGGCCATTTTATTCAAGAGTCATTACACGCTGAACGCCGACCGGGCCTTTCTGATAAACGAAATCCTAGGCGGACCCATGAAAGTTTATGGCGGCATCATACTCAACCATGCGGTGGGGGGAATTAATCCGGTGGCCGCTTTCTCGGCTATCCGTTTCGGAGGGAAAGAAGTGAAGATGCCCACCATCCATGCCGCCCACCACATTGAGATTTCGGGCCCGACTTATTCTTACTTCGAGGACAAAACACCACCCATTTTTGCTGCTCTCAAGGGGATTACTGTTTTGGACGAAAAGGGCAAATTAAAGAAAGAAGTCCATGAAGTCCTGGAGGTGGTCAAGAACGAAAATGTCTTCTTGGGAACCGGGCACCTTTCCTACCCGGAGCTCAAGGTGTTGGTACCGGAGGCCCGGCGCATGGGGGTCGAGCGGATTCAAATCACCCACGCCGAGTCGCTCTTTTCCGAGCTAACGGTGGAGCAGCAGCTCGAATTCGCCAATCACGGGGCGATCATTGAACACCAGCTTTCCCGTTGCATGCCCATATATTTTCGGGGGCGGGAGGGAAAGATGGAGCCGGACGAGATCGCTTTCAACATCAAAAAAGTGGGAGCCGAACGGTGCACTCTGGGATCGGACCTCGGCCAGATGTTCAACCCCCATCCCGTGGACGGGTTCCGGATGAACGTCCGGGTGATGATGCGGTGCGGCATCACCGAGAAGGAAATCGACTGGCTCATCCGCAAAAACCCGGCCCGTCTGCTCGGGTTCGAGAGCTGAAGAACGCCTCCCAATCTTTCTCACGGCTGATCTTTACGAGGAACCCCGGTCCGGCCCGCCCGATTCGGGCCAGGGGGTTCGGTGCGAATCAACGAGATGAAGAAGGATTTTCCAAAATTCCCCTGCGACGTTCTGGTCATCGGAACCGGCGCGGCCGGATGTGCGGCCGCTATAACCGCTGCCGAAAAGACGGCCAAGGTCCTCCTCGTCAATAAAGGAACTTTTGGCCGGTCCGGGACGACCTGTCTCGGAAGCGTGGTCTATGCGGCCGGTTTGGGGCATACGGATGAGCGGGACACCCCCGATTGCCACTTTTTGGATACCATTGTCGAGGGGCGTTATCTGGGAAATCAAGAGCTGGTCAAAATCCTCGCCGAAGAGGCTCCACGGACGGTTTACGACCTGGAGAGATACGGGGTATCCTGGTATAAACGCGGCGAAAAGATAATCGACCCCTCCCGCTATGATTACTTTCAACTCCCCAGCCCTCCCCACCGTTATAACCGGGGTGTTCATCAGAATGAGAAGACCGGCCAGGCCATCCAGAAGGCGCTGTGCAAGGAAGTCCGGAAACACTCGCGGGGCATCCGCATTGCAGACGATATCTATATCTGGAAGGTCGTGGTGAACGACGGCCGGGTTCAGGGGGCCCTCGGGCTGGACCTGCGCACGGGACAGATTGCCGCGTTCCCCTGCAAGGCCTTGGTGATCGCGAGCGGCGGAGCCGGGTCCTCCTATAAAGTCACCGACATGGATACCGGCGCCACCGGAGACGGCTATGCGCTCGCGCTGGACGCGGGGGCGGAGCTTATCGACATGGAGTTCACCCAATTTTTCCCCACTTCTTTTGTGCACCCCGAGTCGCTGCAGGGAATCATCGTCGCCACGAGTGCGCTGTGGACTTCAGGCCTGAAGCTCTATAACAAAGAGAACCAAAGATTCATGGCCCGCCAGTTTCCTTCTACGGGAGAAAATCTTCCCCGGGATATTTTGTCCAGACACATTTTTATGGAGATTGAAGCCGGCCGCGGCACGCCCCATGGGGGGGTATGGCTGGACACTTCCGATATCGAAAACTGGGAGGGGGTCCGGAAAGACCGCCCTCGCTCCTACATGTGGCCTGAACGCTTCGGCGTGGCCGCCCGCAGGTTTGAAATTGCCCCCACCTGTCATTTCACCCTGGGCGGCATTCGCATCAACGAAAAGTGCGAGACCAATATTGCCGGGCTTTATGCGGCGGGGGAAGCGGCCGGCGGCGTCCACGGGGCCAACCGACTGGCCGGAAATGCGCTTGCCGAATGCACGGTCTTCGGACAGATCGCCGGAAAGGAAGCAGCGGGGTGGCGCCGGGAAGAAATGGGAGGGGTGGACGACTCCGCCGTTGGCCAGGAAATAGAAAAACGAGCAAACCTGTTCCAACCCGGGTCCGGGCGTGGCCACATCCGGTCCGCAACGTTGGTCCGGAAGCTACGGGAGATCATGTACCGGGATGTAGGAGTGGTTCGAGATCGGAACGGGTTGACCCGTGCCCGGGAGGAGATTGCGAAACTGAGAGAGGCTGCGGAAAACGACTTAGAAGTGATCCCGGGGAAAATTTTTAATTACGATCAAATCCATGCGTTCGAGCTTTTCAATATGCTCGACCTGTGTCAATTGGTGATCCAGGGCGCCTCCCGTCGGGAGGAGTCAAGAGGGGCTCATTATCGGCGAGATTACCCCGCTACCCAGGACCCCAAATGGCTGAAAAATAATGTTTACCGGCGCCGGGAAGGTGCCCTCCAGATTGAAACGGTGGACGTAAAAACGCCTTATGTCCAGATCCCCGAGAGTAGCGGCCATGAATGATCCGACCGTTCGAGTTAAAATTGAAAGGTATGATCCAGAAAAGAAGGAGCACTATCTTCAAACCTACGAAGTGCCGCGGGGTTCGAAAGCACGGGTTCTCGACTTCCTCAATTACATATTCGAAGAGCTGGACCCTTCCCTGGCTTACCGCCGTCATTTGTGCAAAGCCAGGATGTGCCATGGATGTCTGATGATGGTAAACGGAAAGCCCCGTATGGTCTGCTGGGAAGTCGTTTCCCCCGAACAAAACGAAATTACCCTTTCTCCCTTGAGAGGAAGGACGGTTTTCAAAGATTTGGTCGTCGATTTTGGGGGCCAGGAGTTGGAAGAGCCAGGGGAATCATCCCCTCCCTGAGGAGACTGCTTCGTAATTCGTCATGGACGCGAGGGGGGAGCGTAGAGGCTTCTCCGGGTACCCGCTTTCGCGGGGATGAAGAATTTTTCGATTCCATCAACATTCCTTTGCGGAAAGGCAGAGCGGGTGGAACTTATTTTCTTTCCCGAAAAATGTACGGCGTGCATGATTTGCGTGATGGTTTGCTCATTCCACCATGCTCGAAGATTCGACCGAAAAATCTCGAGTATTGAGGTGAACAATTTCAACAAAGAAAGAGAGATTCAGGTCCATATCCAGCGGGAAGCGGAGGGGAAGCGAGAACTCTGTGATGAATGCCGGGGGGAAGAGGAACCTCTCTGCGCCAGGTACTGTGCGCCCCAAGCCATCATTTTTCAAGGGACCCTGAAATGAGATCTACAGACGGCCAAATCCTGCGAGTCCATTTATCCGACCGCAAGATCACCCGAGAAGAGGTCGGAGAAGGAGGAGAACGCTTTTTGGGCGGCCGGGGAGTCAATCAATGGCTTCTGTTGAAAGAGTTGCCTCCGGCTGCGTCTCCCCTGAGCGCCGAGAATCTCCTCGTCATTGGAACGGGGCCTTTGGTGGGGACACCGGCTCCGGCAGCTTGCCGCCTATCCATCAATTCCAAGAATCCCTTCACCAACGGAATTGGGTCCTCCAACTGCGGGGGGAACTTTGGCCCGGAGCTGAGGCTTGCCGGTTTTAACCACGTGGTGATCCAGGGGAGAGCGGAAACCCCGGTTTACTTGTTCATCGATGACCGTCGAGTAGAGATCCGCGATGCGGGTCATCTTTGGGGAAAGACGACCTGGGAAACCGACGCGAAGATCAAAGAAGAGATCGGCGACCCGAATATCCAGATGATCTACATCGGTCCGGCCGGTGAAAAGATCGTTCGGGGGGCGTGTATCATTACGGATTTGGAAAAGGCGGCCGGAAGGTGCGGGATGGGTGCGGTCATGGGTTCTAAAAATTTGAAGGCCGTCGCGGTTCGAGGGAGCGGATCCGTTGAGGTTCCCCACCCCGAATCGTTCATGGAAATCGTGAGCCAAATTCTGGGGAAGTTGCGGGCGAATCCTTTCCTTCAAAAACGGGGAGAATATGGAATCTATGGCCACGTCCTCTGGGGGGAAACATTGAGGGAAACTTCCTGGAGGAACTTTCAAGGGGGGATTCTCCCCAGCCCGGACCAGATTGCCGCAATCCATCCGGATATTTTTCTCCAAAAATTCAAAAAGAAAAGCATCAGTTGCTGGAGTTGTCCGATCCATTGCCGAATGATCCACGAAATCAAACAGGGACCCTATCAGGGGCTGATCAGTGAGGGGCTGGAGAATAATGACATCCAGCTTTTCGGCGCCAAGCTGAACGTTTTTGATCCTGAAGCCATTCTCTATCTACGGTCCCTTTGCAACCAATACGGGCTGGATACGGATAATACGACGGGCGTGTTGGCCTGGGCCTTCGAATGCTACCAGAGGGGGATCATCGGTCCCGAAACGACGGATGGCCTGGAACTGAAATGGGGGGATGTAGGCGCCTACATTCAGCTGATCGAGAGAATGGCCGCCCGGCAAGGCTTTGGGAGCATCCTTGCGGAGGGAAGCCAAAGGGCTTCAGCGATCGTGGGGAACGGGTCGGAGAAATATGCGATGCATATAAAGGGGCAAGACCTCGCGGAACAACTGTGGGTTCATAAAGGGTGGGCGCTGGGAACTGTCGTCTCCGCGAGGGGAGGGACTCACACCCGGGGAGCCGTATTGAGTACCCGATTTGAAAGCCTTTCTCCGGAGTTATGCCGAAAGTATTACGGGCTGGAAAAAATCGGCCGTCCCAATGACTACGAAGGGAAAGCCCCATTCGTGGTCTTATTCGAAAAACTTCAGGCGTTGGCAGACAGCCTGGGCCTTTGTACCTTTGCCACCATCCTTTGGGCCCCTCCACCCCAGGCCATGGATCAAGAAGATATGGCCCGTTTGTTCTCGGCCTGCACGGGTATCGATATAAGCCCGGGAGAGCTTATGAAAATCGGCGAGCGGATCCATAACCTGGAAAAAGCTTTTAATGTTCTCCATGCCGATTGGACCCGAAGAGAGGATTATCCGCCCTGGAGGTTTGTGGAAGAGAAGGTAATGATGTCCGGTCCATTTCAAGGGGAATGTTTATCTCTGGAAAAATGGGATAAAATGCTTGATGAATATTATGAGCTCCACGGCTGGGAGAGGAAAAGCGGCCGGCCTACACGGGAAACACTGGAAAAAGTCGGCCTAAGGGAAGTTGCCGATATCCTGGGTCGAGCAGGGAAACTTCCGGAGGCTTGACCGGTGAAAAAACACGAATCATTGCCATCCCTCCCATCCAGGGGGGGAAAGAAATAATGTAACAGTTTAGGGTTTTGAAAATCCCACCCATCCTCCCTTTTACAAAGGGAGGAGAAGATGGTTTCCCCCTTTGAAAAAGGGGGATCAAGGGGGATTTTAGGGTGATTCTTTTGATTTCTTGGGTTTTGAAATTCATTTTTTCAAAAGGCTAAAGTGTTACGAAATAATCGATTAAGGAGGAGCCCCGAATGATCAGATTGCGAACGATCCCCATTGTGTGCTTCCTATTTCTGGCAGCTTTTTCCCATCTGAACGGGCCGGTACGGGCAGCCGATCCATATCCTCAAAAGCCAATCGAATTCGTCGTCACTTTTGCGGCCGGAGGATCAACCGATGTCATCGTCCGGGCCATGGCTCCGATTGCGGCCAAAGAGCTCGGCCAGCCGGTCATCGTTTCCAATAAGGCCGGGGGGGGCGGATCGGTCGGGACCGCCTTCTGGGCGAGTCAAAAACCCGATGGATATACGGTGGGCATTGTTTCTTTGGGACCCATGGAAATCCAGCCCCATTTGACGAAGGTCCCGTATGATCCCCTGAAGGACATCGTGCCTTTCATGCAATTTGGCGAGTATCCCCAAGGCTTGGCAGTCAAGGCGGATTCACCTTTTAAAAATCTAAAGGATTTGATCGAGTACGCGCGGCAAAACCCGGGAAAAGTAACCTATGGAACGACCGGAGTCGGCGGTGCCCCCCATATCACCACGGAAAGACTTGCCCTAGAGGCGGGAGTCAAATTGACTCATATTCCCTATAAAGGAGGTGCCCCCGCGATTACCGCCTTGTTGGGAGGCCATGTGACCGCCACGTCGGTTGCGGAGTTTGTGCTTCAGGTGAAAGGGGGAACGGCCCGGCTTCTCGCGACTTATAATCCCCAGCGCCTTTCCGATTTTCCGAACGTCCCCACCCTCAAGGAATTAGGCTATAGGGTAACTCTATCCAATTACATCGGGATCGGGGTACCCGCAGGGACTCCCAAGGACATTACCGAAAAGCTCCATAAGGCGTTCAAAAAAGCCTATGATGATCCTTCCGTAAAAGAATTAATGAAAAAATGGGCCGTGGAAGCGACCTATGATTCCGGCGATGAGCTGGCGAAAAAGATCAGAGTGGGCTATCGGGAGTATGGAGAGATCATCAAAAAAATGGGGTTGAGGGAAGAAAAATAGAACTTTTCTTCCGCTCGAAACGATGAAGGCGGATCGGCCGACGGTCCTTCCATCCAAGCGGGATCAAGATTTATCAGCGGAAACCCTTTATCGGGGAAAGGCCCAGCGAAACGGCTCGCTCGCTCGACCCTTCTCTGGCCCGCGACCGAGTTCCGGGGCGCAAGGGTACGGTTCGGGTTCATCATGAAACATCGGGATGTAATTGGCAGTTTGATCTGGATGGCCGTGGGCGCCATTTTTTGCATCGGCTCCCTGGATTTCGGTTTCTCCCGTATGGGAACCATTGGCGGAGGATTTTTCCCGTTCGTTGCAGGGGCCGCCTTGATTGCTCTGGCCATCGTCGTTCTGATTACAGCCTTGACTGAGAAGAAAGAGGATGAGCCCGCCAACAAGCCGTTCCTGCCCGAACGGGACAGCTTAAAGAAATTGTTGTCGGCCCTTCTGGCCTTAGTTGCCTATGTGCTGGTGCTAAAGTATGGGGGGTTTGTCCCTACCACATTTCTATTTATGATCTTCTTATTGAGGTTTATAGAGCCCCAAAGATGGATCGTGGCTTTGGGCGCAGGTGCGTTGACTACAGGAGCTGCGCATCTGGTCTTCAATGTCTGGCTAAAGGTACAATTGCCGAGAGGGTTCTTGGGAATATAAAAAGGCGCCCCTTATGGATCTTGGACAGCAACTTTCGATGGCCTTCCAGGTCGCCCTCGAGCCGCCCAATTTATTCGTTTGTTTCCTGGGAGTTTTGATGGGAACCTTAGTGGGCGTGCTCCCGGGGTTGGGTCCGACGGCAGCCATCTCCTTGCTGATCCCCGCCACTTTTTCCCTCACTCCTGTCCAATCCATCATCATGTTGGCCGGCATATATTACGGGGCCCAATACGGAGGATCGACCACTTCCATTCTGGTCAACATCCCGGGAGAAGCCGCCTCGGTGGTCACTTGCCTGGACGGATACCAAATGGCCAAGAAGGGGAGGGCGGGGCCGGCGTTGGGAATCGCGGCCTTTGGTTCCTTCATCGGAGGAACCTTTGCCGTGATCATGCTCATGTTTCTGGCTCCTCCGCTGGTCGGGTTCGCCTTGCGCTTTGGTTCCCCGGAACAGGCTTGCCTGATGTTCTTCGGCCTGACCATGGTCACCTACCTTTCCAAAGGCTCCATGGTGAAGGCCCTGATGATGGCGGCTTTCGGATTCCTTTTGGGCTGCATCGGCACGGACCTGGTCACCTCCCGGGCCCGCTTTACCATGGGGATTCTGGATTTGACTGACGGGGTCGGGGTCGTTCCGGTGGTGATGGGATTATTTGGGATCTCCGAAGTGTTGTTGAACCTGGAAAGGAAATCAGAAAAAAAGGAATTCTTCAAAACCAAACTCCAGGAACTCCTCCCGACCCGAAAAGACTGGAAGGATTCCGCCGGCCCGATTACCCGAGGCTCGCTGGTGGGTTTTTTCCTGGGGCTGCTTCCGGGGGGCGGGGGGATTATCCCTTCCTTTATTTCCTACGCCATGGAAAAAAGGGTGGCCAAAGACCCCGAGAAGTTTGGTACCGGAGATATCCGCGGCGTTGCAGGGCCGGAGACGGCCAACAACGCCGGAGCCGGGGGAACGTTTATCCCTTTACTCACCCTGGGGATTCCGTGCAATGCGGTCCTGGCCGTACTCCTGGGGGCCCTGATGATTCATGGGATCACCCCGGGTCCCCTGCTGATGAAGAATTACCCCGATTTATTCTGGGGAGTCGTCGGGAGCATGTATGTCGGGAACATTATGCTGCTGGTTCTTAATTTACCCATGATCGGGTTATGGGTCCAGGTTTTGAGAATTCCCTATGCTCTTCTCTTCCCTCTCATATTTCTGTTTTGCATCATCGGAGCCTACAGCCTCAATAACAGCTTGGTAGACGTGACCATCATGTTGTTGTTCGGCGTGGTCGGATATTTCATGCAGAAATTCGAATACGATGCCTCCCCGCTCGTTCTGGCCCTCGTTTTGGGGCCCATGCTCGAGGAAGCGCTTTCGCAATCTCTAGTCCTGTCCAAGGGAAGCCCCATGATATTCTTTTCTCGCCCGATTTCCGCATCTTTCTTAATTCTCTCTTTGGCGGTTTTAATTTCGCCTCTGATTTTGAGCCTCTTCAAGAAAAAACGGCTGGTCTTATTGATAGAGGGGAAAGAAAACCTGTAAATTTTGCCGGGGCACAAGTGTTGATGTCCTCGTAAAAAGTCGCCACTCCGGTGAAAACCGGAGTCCAGAGAATTTTTAAGTATTTGAAATAACTGGATTCCGGCTTTCGCCAGAATGACGGAAATACCTTTTTTCAGACTTTTTACGAGATCGACAGTTTTGGCTCTGGCAACGCTGCTGCTTACGGTCGCGGATTGCCGGAAATCGGCGATGACCCGGATCGGAATCGGAAACAGGCGGGAACTCAGGTTACGTAATGCTCGGAGGTGATATAGCGATCGCCGCGGTCGGGCATCACGGTCAAGACGTTGGACCCCGGCCCCATCTCTTTGCCAATCTTTAAAGCGGCAAAGACATTGGCTCCGGAAGAGATTCCCACAAACAATCCCTCTTCCCGAATCAGCCTGTGAGTCATTGCGATCGCCTCCTGATCCGTAACCTTCAAGATGGAATCCACTAGCTTGCTATCCAAAATTTCCTTCAATATACCCCCGGTGACTCCCTCTATGATCTTGAAGTTCGTCAAAGTTACGTAGGGGCATTCTGCCGGCTCCACTGCGATAATGCGGACATGAGGGATTTTTGCCTTCAACACCTGGGCGACGCCGAAAAGAGTCCCGCCGGTTCCCACCGAAGCCACAAAAGCATCGATTTTTTCTCCGAATTCGGAAAGGATCTCCTCTCCTAATTTCCTATGGGCCTTGTAATTGGAAGGATTGCTGAATTGGCGGGCCCACCAGACATGGGGGGTACTTTCTTCCATTTTCTTGCACATGATCCGGCCGGGAACTTCTACATACGACCCGTGGACGGATCCGTCTTTGACATCTTCCCCCACTTCGACCAGCCTGATTTCGGAGCCGTACCTTTTGATCATCTCCACTTTCTCGTTGGCCATGATTTTGGGCATAAAAATAATTCTCTTGTACCCTTTGAGGCCGCCTACAAAACTCAAAGCAATGGCCGTATTCCCGCTGCTGGATTCTATGATGGTGTCGCCCTTCCTTAAGTTCCCGCTTTTTTCCGCGTCCTCGATCATCTGCAAAACAATTCGATCTTTAATGCTTCCACTGGGATTCAGATTTTCCAATTTGACCCAGAGCAAGACCTGGAAAGGCTTCCCGATAGAATCTAGTCTCTTAACGGGAGTATTCCCGATTAAATCCAGCATACTATCTAATTTTTTCATGGTTTCACCCCTCGATAAGAAAAATGGTATGGTCAAAATCTAACCACAGAGAACCCAGAGAAATTATCATTTTCCGGGAGTTAAGAGAATTGTTATTCCCACCCTCTGTGCTCTTTAACGGAGTGTTTCTCTGTGACCTCTGTTTGCAGCCCATAATGCTGCGTGTCTTGCCGGTGAAAGTCCGGCTCCGGCAATTGACTGTATGGCCGGATAGTTATATTCGACGCCCTCCGAAGGTGACTCCAGGGGGCGAAAGCTCGAAAGTAAAAGC
>Ga0315293_10002920_pt1 | contig 16438 bp, 9 predicted proteins | sample YL17G13_20_MG_FD_203071 | JGI IMG/M metagenome (GOLD analysis project Ga0315293, IMG submission 203071) | Sediment microbial communities from Yellowstone Lake, YNP, Wyoming, USA - YL17G13_20 | ecosystem: Environmental > Aquatic > Freshwater > Lake > Sediment | place: USA: Wyoming | collected...
TTTCTCCATTCTAGTGGTTGTGACCGACAATCGACACACGACACCAGGTGCGGCATCATGCCGTCCCTGCAGTCGCCGGGTATCTTGCCGGCCGAATAGACTCAAAACACCCGGACGTGCGGAGTCCTCATCTTATGGACCTTGCTGATTCACTTTGCCGACAGTGGGTTACCGAGAGATAATCCGAGGACTATCCCTCGGCATCCATGTGTTACTTCGCGGTGTTGATGCCGTAGAGCGGCACGTATTCCGGCTTGCAGGTCGGTTTGACCGGTCTGCATTTCACCGAAGCCACCGTGGTTGGATCGATGAGATAGATCATCCAGCACCCTCCGTACAAAGGTTTACATCCGGCCGCTGCATCCGTCCGCACCTGCCCGAAGACAGGCAAGCACAGATCGCCGAGTTCCCAACCGAATTGTTCGACTCTCAGCTCGGTAATGCCGAGTCAACTCAACCTATCAATCAGAGCCGCCTCAATTTCCTCTAAGCGAGAAAATGCCAGAGCGGTTTTTCGTCCTAGAATCAGTGATCTATCCAAGAGCAGGCCCGTTGAAAGACGACATTCGGCACGAGAAGCTCGTCGACAGCATTTAAATTGCGCCCGTGCTCATGGCGATCGAAAGAAAATCAGCGCATGAGGATTCGGGAAGACCAGCCCCACCGAGAGGGATGCAATCCGATTAGCTACCTTCTCCGAGCAAGACCTTCGTCCAAGTCACCATGCCGGTCTCCGTCAGCCGCTGAGGGCGGTTCCGGACCGGAGACCAATATGTTCAAGTATACTAATCGTGCACCAATCTGTCAAGGACCAAACGATCTTCCTCTACGATCTCAGTTTCCGGCAAGAGGAAAGGAAAACACACTCATATGTATGGAATTCACACGAGATTTCGCGACTGCAGTGGGAGGATAATCGAACGCTCACGCGGGGGTGACGAGCACTTAAATCGATAAAAGATGAATAGCGAGAGTAGTTACTCAGGAGACAGGTATCTGGGTAACAGCCAGGATTCTTTCAGCATTGGTGAGCGATGTCTCGTGCTCGCAGTCTTCGACCGCGGGCAGATAGATGTGGAAGGCTGATCCCGTTCCAACTTCGGATATTGCACAGATGTGGCCCCCGTGATGGGCAACAATGCCGTGGGTGACGGCAAGCCCCAGACCGGTCCCTTCGCCGACCGGCTTGGTGGTGAAGAACGGATCGAAAATGCGTTGAAGGGTGGCCTGGTCCATGCCGTGGCCGGTGTCGGCGACGCAAAGTTCAAGATGCACGCCGAACAATTGGCAAGCGCACACCCGGCAAGCGGAAACCTCGGCCGACGTAGCCTTGACGGCGATGGTCAGTTTCCCGCCATTCTTCATGGCGTGCGAGGCATTCACGCACAGGTTCATGATAACCTGATGGAGTTGAGTCGTATCGGCGAAGATCCGGGGGAGGTTCGATTCAGCGCTTGTTTCGAGAATGATGTTCGGTTCCAGCGTAGACCGGAGCAAGCGAGCAGCCTCGTCGACCACCGATTCCAAGCGTACCAGCCTGCTTTCACCCGACTGCTGTCGGCTGAACGCCAAGATCTGTCCCACCAGCGATTTGGCTCGGTAGGCCGCCTTTAGGACTTCGGCAAGATGTCCGTGTTTGGGATCCTCCGGACTCAGATCGGAATCGGCAAGTTCCGTATAGCCGATCACCGGCAGCAGCAGGTTATTGAAGTCGTGGGCAATGCTGGCCGCCAGCGTGCCGGTGGTCTCAAGTTTCTGAGACAGACGGAGCTGCTCTTCGAGCCTGGTTCGCTCCAATTCGGCCCGTTTCCGTTCGGTCACATCGCGGAAGCTCCAGACGCGCCCAATAATGTCGTTACCCATTCGCTGCGGCAGCGAATAGCGCTCGAAGTACCGGCCATCCCTGAATTCCAAAGTGTCAAAGCTTTCCGCCGATGGATTGGCGTAAAGGTCTTTAACTTTCTGTACAAATCCGTCCGGGTCCTTGAGCTGATCAAGGACATAGGCAATGAGGCGAGCGTCGTCTTTTTGCTCGGCAAAGGTGACCGGAATTCGCCAATACTCAAGGAATTTCCGGTTGTATCCGGCGACATCGCCGTGATCATCAACCACCAAAATGCCGTCGGCAGTTGACTCCAGTGTGGCGCAAAGGAGCGAGAGAGATCGCTGCAAATCCTCCTCGACCTGGTTGCGGACGGTGATTTCCTTCTTGCGTTCGATTAATTCGCGGCGAACGGCGTCGTTTAGTTGGGCGGTTTCAACGGCGAGGGCAGCGAACCGGGCGAATTCTTTCAGCCGCTCGACTGACTCGGCGTCAAAGGTGCGGGTGGAACCACGCTCATAAGCCAATCCGAGGACGCCAACCACACCTGATTTGGTCACGAGCGGGACGGCCGCAATCGACTGGAACTCATTAATCTCATCACCGGCAATCCGCCCCGGCCAGGTATCGAAATCATCGACTATAATGGCCTGTCCGGTCTGCCATACCATACCGCTTAACCCTTCACCCGGATGAATGGCGGGATTTAGCGGTTCCTTTGCCATAGCACCCAAGGTGATCTTCGGAGTGAGGTGGTCTGCACCCGGCTCAAGCAGACCAATGTAGCCTGCTGTAGTTCCGAGGAGTTGCCCGGCCCGCTTGACAATGCTGGTAAGCAACTCGTCAAGATCAAGCCCCGACACCAAATCGAGCGTGCTCTCTCGGAGGGCGATCAGAAATTCATTCTGCCGGCGCAGCATTGCCTCGGCGCACTTGCGCTCGGTGATATCCCAGTTGGTGCCGATGAATCGGACGGGGCGACCGGAATCATCTCTCTGGACGTGAGCATAGGCCTTGATGTGCCGGACGGTCCGGTCCGGCCACACCACTCGGAATTCCGTATCGAATTCCTTTTCGCCTCGCAACGCCTGCTGCACTTCGGCGTCGGCCCGGGCGAGATCGTCGGGATGAACACAGGATTTCCATGCCTCATACGCTCCAGTAAATGCGGCCGGAGTAATCCCGTATAGGTGGTACATGCTGTCGTCCCAGACGAGCGTATCGGTGGCAAGATCCAGGTCCCAGATACCTACGCCTGCGGAGTGAGTGGCCAGCGCCAGGCGCTCCGAGGCGAGCTTCAAGGCCTCCTCCGTCCGCTTGCGGTCGGTGACGTCCCGTTCCACGCCCCAAACGCGAATCAGTTGCCCGTTTTCCACTATCCCGAAGTAACTTTCTACAGTGTATATCTGAGACCCATCAGCGGTATATGAAGCGACTTCGCGATCGGTAATCCGATAATCCGTTGTCTTCAATAGCTCGACCAGGTGGGCTCCGCACTCCGGCGCGAATCTCCGAACAGGCTGACCGGTCATTTCCTCAGGACGAAGCTTGTAGATCGTGGCTAGGGCCTCGTTCACCTCACTCACCACGGCATACCGAGTGACTCGGTCTGCAATGACGTCCGGGGATTCATCGATGCGGATAGGCTGCGTGAACTCGACCCTGAAAATGCCTTCTGAGGCGTTGGCGACAAAATTCCTGTAGCGCTCTTCGCTCGACTGGAGGGCTTCCTCAGCGAGTTTGCGCTCGGTAATATCCTGAGTGGTGCCTGATATGCGGTCGGGTCGTCCGGCGGAGTTCAGATCAATTGTACTCTGTGTCTGACAAATCCGTATACTCCCGTCCGGCCGGATGACGCGGTACTCAAGTGGCTGGTGACCGCGCCCTTTCAGTAACCCTTCGATCGCTGCATGTACTTGTTGGCGGTCATCGGGGTGAACGATTTTGTCTACGTACTCATCCACCCACGGCGGCTCTTCTCTGGGGCTTAGCCCACAAATGCGGTACATCTCAGCGGACCATCGGCATTTCTTCCGGAGTGGGTCCATTGACCAACTGCCGATGTGGGTGATGCGCTGGGCATTGGCGAGACCGGTTTCGCTTTCCCGCAACGCTTCCTCGGCCTGCTTCCGATCAGTGATATTCATGAAGACAGCCGCCATTTTCATGAGCGAGCGCTGGAAAGCGACAACCTCGAACGCACCCTCAATTCGATTGTCCTTGTAGGTGATGGACTCATTATGCCAGCGTTCACCATGAGCGGCGATCCGCCGGTACTGCTCAGGGACTTCGGTGTTGGCCAGTGACGGGAACGCTTCCTCGATAGTTTTTCCGAGGAGCTTCGAGTGGTCAATGCCAAGGAGCCAATCCGCTGCAGGATTGGCGGCTTCCAAGATCAGTCTTCCGTCGGCTTCGAGACGATACATGTGCATACCGAAGGGGGAGACATTTACTACATTTGAATACCGCTCCTCACTCTCGCGAAGTGCCGCCTCGGCTCGCAACCGCTCAATCTCGGATTCGACTCGGTGCGAATAGCAAGCCAGAACGGTCTGGCTGTACGACTGGTTAGTGATGGGGCGGCGTGACAGCGCACAAATGAGACCCAAAGGCGTGCCGTTGGATGCAAAGAGGGGTGTGCCGACATAAGAGACGGCTCCGATATCCCTGAGCAAGGTGTCATCGGGGAACATCTTCTGGAGGTCTGACGGATAACACGCGATAGACTTACCGACGACGTTGTTGCATGGCGCTCCGGCAAGGTCATATTCGACATTGGCGGCAGGCTTACTATCCAGCATGAGGGCAAGTGTCGTCACGCGATCAGTGCGGCCGGGAAGCAATTCGCCGATAAGCACATGCTCCAAGTCGAGCGACTCGACGAGACTCTGCACGACCGATGAGAAGAACTGATCGCCGGAGCCGGAGGAAACTTCGGCAAACCGTTCGAGGCTGCGCTGTTGCTTGATCTGGTCCGTGATGTCGCGGGCAATCGTAAGGAATGTCCCGTCGTCGAGCCGGCGAGACGAAGTGTCAGACTGCATCCACGAACCGTCCTTCTTTCGGACGCGGACGGCGATTCGCGCGATTTCGCCGGGGACCATTTTGCTCATCCGCTCCTGCACTGCGGACAGTTCGTCGGGGTGCACGATATCAATCATCCTGAACTTGAAAAGCTCATTCTTGGAGAAGCCCAGTTGCTCGCAGGCGGTACCGTTGACTTCGATAAGATTGCCGGATTTATCGAGAATCATCACCGGTTCGGAAGACTGTTCGAAGAGCGTCGAAGACAAACTCTCACTGTGCTTGAGCGCTCGCCGTGAACGGTGCAAGAGATTCAAAAGGCTGTTGCCGAAGCCAAAAGCCAGGGCAACCAGGGCCGCCAGCGCGATATCAATCAGCACGTCCTTGGTTTCTACCGCTCCGCCTGCTCGCGCTATGATGATATGCAGCAAAATGGCGGCCTCAAGACCGGCGAAGAGGAAAATGCCGATCCCCCTTACCAGAGTCGGCCGGCGACTGGTGGAGGTCAGGAAATAGAATACAGCGCCGACCACAACCGCCTGCGTAACAAGACAGATGAGCGCCAGTGCTGTCAGGTTCATAGGGTCAGGGCTTTCTCATCGGTAGGGCTAAGCACGACACGCTTCGAGTCATCCAAGATCGTCTGCAGCTTCATCCACTCGGTCCCGTACTTGGTCTATAAACTGTACATTGCGGTGACCCATTCCATACAGGAACGGATTAATCAAGTTATCGGCAGAGGGTGCACTTTCTGAACAGTCATACATTGTGTGAGAAACGTACCGGTGCGCCCGGCCGGGCATGGTCAAGCCGCCAATGATATGGCAATCCCCCAGGGCGGCCTGGGGGATTCCTCCTCCTGTCGAGTGACTAGACCGATCCGATACGCTATTTGGTCGGCCATGAGAACGCCAGATCGTTCATCCCTTTTGGGGCGACCAGCGTCCTGATAGCTGAGCCGGACCGAAGCAGCAGTCCTTCCGTGTCAGTGCCGACGAGAAGTCCCTTCGATGAATGCCGCAGCACGGTGGCACAGTGACTTTCCAGCGACTTGAGCGGCTTGAATTCGTTCTTGAAGTAGGTGGTGATACCGGCCTCGGTTCCGACATAGACGACCCATCCCGAAGCATCGACCGCCGTAATGTTGTCGGAAGGGAGTCCATTCGCGACCGTGAGGGTCTGCCAGCGGCCGCCGTCGAATACGTACAGGCCGGAATCAGTGCCCAGATAGAGATATCCGTGACCGTAGTCAAGGCAATTGACATAGTCAAACAACGAGCTGTCACGGACCAGATACCGCTTGGAGAAATTGCTGCCGTCCCACCGGTACAGCCCCTGACCGTCGGTGCCCACCCAGAGTCCGTTGTCGTCGGCGATCATTGAGGTGACAAACACCCCCTCCATTAGCGACGTGGTGCCGACAGCGCTCCTGGCGTAAAGGCCGCGCTCGGTTCCGATCATGAGTAGAGAGCCATAACTGTAGAGACCGGTTATCGGTTCGGCGAGAGTCTCATCGACCACTGCCAACGCATGATCTTCGATCCGGTACAGCTTGTCGCCGCCGGCATACGCCGCGCCATCGTGCCAGACGGCGGCAGTCATCGGTTGGCCGGTTTCGATTGTCGAATGCGCCCCTGTATTCAGGTCGTAAGTGAGCACGCCATTGTCGAGGGCGACGACAACGAGCGAATCGTTGACGGCCAGATCATAGATGGTCGCAGCGACAGCAATCGACGTGTCGCTCGGGGAAGCGATCACTACGCGCTTGGGACCGATGTCCGGCGCGGCGGCCGCTACTTGTTGCGCGATACTATCCATGTTTGGGACAGCGGTGGTGAGAGTATCCTGATCGCTCTTGTTGGAGCAGCCGAGCAGGCTAAATGCAGCGACAGCAAAGAGAGCCATCGCGGTTTTGACGAGAGAGTTCCGATTCATTGTGACCTCCATTGTGTTAGCGTTTTCATTATTCTTGATTTCAGTTGCCGCCGAGCCACAATACAAACCTAATGCCGGAATGTTATTGCTTTGTGATGCAATGAGTTAACCGGTATGGACTGAGGCCGGAGAGACCGTTGCTGTGTCAAAACGGCTCCAGACCGAATCTCCATATGGTATGGTGTTGTGGTACAAAAGATTAAATAGTGTCACTATTGACACACGTGTTAGGGAAAACGTATCTTCTTGTCATCGTCCCGCACGGGAGTTTGATTGTACATAGATTGAGAGGTCAACTTAGGCGCATGAGATTATTGGTAGCCGTCGTTTTGCTCGCGCTACTGTCGTCGCCGGCAGGGGCGCAGGACGCTGACGGCACATGGGTGCAATGCCGGGTGCTTCAATGCAAACTGAATCGTCTCTATTTTGATGTCGGAGAAGAGTCGCGCGTCTTTGCGGGGCATCGGGCGGTAGTTATTCGCAAGAAGGATACGCTTTGGTCCGGCGTCATTGAGCAGGCATATGAAGGAGTGTCGATTAGTGAGAGGATATCGGCGCCGCCGGAGATAAAATCAGTGACCGCATTCGTGCAAACCGCTCCGCTCGACAGTCATGCCGTCTTGAGAATCGGGACGACTATTTTACCTGCACTGTCAGCCGCTCGGCCGGCGGTGACGTTCGATAGTATGGAAACGCTGACAAAAGGACTAATCGACAGTGTTGTCGTAGAAAAGTACACTGATGTTCAGTCGATGCAGATTGATTTTCAAGCCGGGCTGCTCGATGGTATTCTAACATACCAAGCGGACTACTTTGGCGACGAGGAGATAAAGGTAGAGTCCGCACCGGCGCCGTACTTAGCTGCCATTATCCCGAATGCGTCATCAGCGCTTAATCGCCGGAGACTGCTGACATCGTCACTGATGTATCGATTTGATACGGTTATCGCAAGAGGGCTATTCGACGGCTCCGGTATTCGGTTTGAGTCTCGCCTTGTCACGGATTCTCCCAGTTCGAGCTGGTTTGCATTCGATCCCGAAAAGGGGCGGCGCCTGTTGCGTGCGTCAGCGGACAAGGCGACGGCTGTCCGAATCTACGTCCCCGACAGCGAACTTCGCAAAGTTGCCGGGTATCTTGCCGATCTGCTGGCGCGCGATCAGTTCAAGAGTATTCTCACAGAGTCACGGGAGGAATGCGATCTATCGCTCGTCTTCATTCCGGCGAATTCTCGACGCTCGGACGCAACGTTGAGGGCGATGCTGGACCTCCTTGGACCGGACGGCGCCGCTGTGGTGGAGCTGTCGGCGTCCATCAGGGAAGTGTCGGCGCAGCTTCAAAACGCGGACGAATCAGTGGAGCCATTCCGGCGGCGGCAGGCGTGGTTGGCGGCGGAGCTGGTGTTGATCGGCGATCTTGGCTGCTACCCGCTGTTTCGCCCCACACTCTATTTCGTAAGTCACAAGTCGATCAGGGGTTCGATTTTCAATTCAGATGGCGAAATCAGTCCGGTTGGCCTGGTGCGGGTACGTCGAGTGGGAAGGGTTGGTGGGAGATGAGTTTTACCGCGAAGATCCGGCTGTATTTGATCGCGGTCGCGGTATTGCCGCCATTGGCGGTGATGGGAGTGATTTATTTCCATTCGGGGCAGCGGGCGGAGGAACTGGATCGGGAGAACGCAAACAACGAGGTTCAGAAGTACCGGCAGTTTTGTCGGTCATACCGGGAGGAGTTGAAGAATACAGTCGCTGCCGTTGCGGCTCAACCGGCTTTTACTCGAGCGCTGCTGATGCTCAAGACAGGAAAGACCGATCAGATTGATTTGAGCAAGGATTCGGCCTGGTTGGATTTTTTCGAACTCGTTGACAGCAGCGGGGTCATACTGGCCAGTGCGCATCGTCCGGCGCTGATAGGGGACTCCCTCAAGCTGCCGCGGGAAACGGGATTCACGGATTCACCGCAGGTATTTGAGACAGTGGAGCTTGACCGAACCGGGTCACACGCGGCGCTGGCGGTGCTGGCGCCGTTCGGCACCAGCGTGTACGTCTACGCCGGGAACTACTTTGATTCGGTATATCTGGCGGCGGCCCGCACGGCGTCGTCGGCGGATTTGAACATTCGCTTGTTTGATCAGAATCGCTATGCGGATTTCCTCAACTCGCAAATGGACTTAGGGGTATTGTACATTATTGACGATCAATACCAGGCTCTGGTCGGTGGCGGCGTCGGGACCGGTTTTTACATGACAGCGAGCCTTCGATCCGGCACACAGCGGCCGGTATTCCGTTCGCTGATAGTTGTGACCGGGTTGGTCGCGGCGGCGAGCGTACTGCTGGCGCTGGGGATCGGGTTTTATGTATCGAACAGAGCCAAGCGGGAGTTTGACAATCTGCTCGAGGCGACGGCCCGGGTGGCATCGGGGGATTTGTCAACACCGGTGATGGCATTTGAGGAAAAAGAGTTCGCACATTTGGCCGAGTCGTTCAGCGACATGATAGTTAAACTTCGCAACGCCCAAGCGAATCTGGCGGTCAGCCAGAAAATAGCGGCGTGGCAGGTGATGGGGCGGAAGGTGGCGCACGAGGTCAAGAACCCGCTCACGCCGATTGCCATATGCGCCGATGATCTCCGCCGCTCCTTTTATGAGAAGCTGCCGGAGTTTGACAAGACGCTTGAGCGCAACACCGCAGTCATAAAGAGCGAGGTGCAGCGGGTGACAAAGCTGTTGGATCAATTCGTGGCGTTTGCTCGAATGACCCCGCCGGTCAAGTGCCCTTTCCGTATCGCTGAACTGTTTGTAGAAATCGAAACGCTATATCGCTCTGAAACAGCAAACGGTCGCCTGATTCTGCGAAACGAATGTGGTGACAAGGGCTTCCTGATTGATCCGGCGCAGATCAAACAGCTTCTGGTCAATCTGATTAAGAACGGGCTTGAATGCTCCGAGAGCGCCAGGGTGACACTCACTGCGCGGGAGGAAGAAGGGACCTTTATGCTGACCGTTGATGATACCGGTCCCGGCTTTTCGCCCGAAAATCTGGCGCGGGGATTCGAGCCGTACCTGTCATCCAAGAAAGACGGGTCCGGTCTCGGTCTGGTCATTTGCCAGCGAATTGCGATCGATCATGGCGGGAGTATCGAACTGTTCAACCGTCCTGAAGGAGGAGCCGGCGTGCGGGTGACGTTGCCGGCGAACTGATGGCACGAGTACTTATAGTAGATGACGAAGAGAATATCCGCCTGTCGCTGAAATCAGCGCTGGAGAAACGCGGTCATGAAATCGTGACGGCGGCCACCTGGCGCGAAGGGGCGGAGTTTTCACGGGCATCATTCGACGTCGTCTTCCTCGATGTGCTCCTGCCGGACGGGAACGGGGTGGATCTGCTTCAGGATATCCTGCTGCGGAACCCAAAGCAGTTGGTCGTTATGATATCGGGGCACGCCGATATTGAAACGGCGGTCAGATCGACTCGCGCCGGAGCGTACGATTTCGTCGAGAAGCCGCTTTCGCTGGATCGGGTGTTGGTAACGGTTGACAATGCGTCCCGCACCGGACGATTGCTTTCGGAGCGTGACCGGCTGGCGAAACGGGTATATGGAGAGTTCATCGGTGAGTCGGCGGGAATTCGGCAGATCAAGCAGGAGATACTCAGGTCGGCTCCGAAGGCGAGCCGATTTCTGATTTTGGGAGAGAACGGCACCGGCAAGGAACTGGTGGCCCATTTGATTCATCGGCAGGGGAAACATGCTTCCGGTCCATTTGTGGCGGTGAATTGCGCAGCGCTTCCGAGGGAGTTGGTCGAATCGGAACTTTTCGGTCACACGCAGGGGGCCTTTACGGGAGCGACTCACGCGCGCAAAGGGAGATTTCTGGAAGCACACGGCGGCACGATCTTTCTGGACGAGATCGGCGATATGCCGCTGGAGGCGCAAGCCAAAATACTGCGCGTAATTGAGACGGGCGAGTTCTCTCCGGTCGGCTCCGACAAGACCGGGCCGGTCGATTGCGTGATAATTGCAGCCTCCAACCGGGATTTGGAACAGCAAGTAAGAGAACAAAGGTTCCGGCAGGACCTCTTCTATCGATTGAATGTGATTACGATTCATCTCCCGGCCTTGCGGGAGCGGCGCGAGGATATCGGGCGGTTGGCGGACTATTTCCTGTCTCGTTTAGCTTTGGAAAGCGGTAGTGAGCCCAAGACACTGTCCCATGACGCACTATTGTATTTGCAGGAACTGAAATTACCGGGGAATATCCGGGAACTCAAGAATCTGATGGAGCGGGTGAATATCTACTGCGACAATGTGCGGGTATCGGCGAATGACCTGCGCGCTCTGACACCATCTCTCCAGGAACGGGCACTCACTACGCTCAAGGAAGCGGTTGATGGTTTCGAAGAGGAGTATATCCGGACGGCGCTCGCCCGAAACGACGGGAATATGGCTGAGACGGCGCGACAGTTGGGGGTCGAGCGCTCACATCTGTACAAGAAGCTCAGGAAGTTCGAAGGCGAGAGCCGGTAGGCGTCAGACCGGATACCGTTTTTTGGACGCTCTGTACTTGCCCGGTGGCCGGTAATCCGCTATCCTTCGGCCACAATCGAGATTGCGTAGCACATGTTCCAGATGAAAGAGCTGCTTACCCAGAGGTTTTTCCCGTTCATAATTAAGCCGGGCCGCTATGCGGGCGGCGAAATTGGTCAGATCGTCAAGGACCCGACCGACCGTCTATCGTATCTCCATTGTTATCCCGACAAGTATGAACTAGGTCACTCGTATCTGGGGTTACAGATACTGTATCATCTGGTCAACCGGGATGATCGCTTTTTGTGCGAGCGGGCGTTTGCGATCGATCGGGATGCCGAAGAGGTGATGCGCCGTGAAGGAATTCCGCTGTTTTCGCTGGAATCCTGGCGACCGGCAAAGGAATTCGATGCCATCGGGTTCACCTTGGTTGACGAGACGGTCTACACCAACATGTTGAACATGATCGATCTCGCCGGTATCCCGATTCGGTCGCGTGATCGCACCGACGCGGACCCGCTCATCATGGCCGGAGGACCATCGGTCTACAATCCGGAACCGATAGCTGAGTTTGTCGATCTGTTCTTCATCGGTGACGCCGAAGAAGGACTGCTTGAGATATTGGCGATACTGCGTGAACTCCGCGGCCAATCCCGTACGACAAAGCTGCTGGCGCTTGCCCAAAAAGTGGAATCGGTCTATGTCCCGGCCATGCAATGCCGAACCGGAGACGGAGAAGCCGGTTCGGTGCCGGTGAGAATCAAGGCGCGTGCTGTCCCACAACTGAAACCGGAGTATTATCCGCAGCAACCGATTGTGCCGCTGATTGAGACGGTACACAACCATCTTGGCGTAGAGATTATGCGTGGCTGTCCGCAGGGTTGTCGGTTCTGCATGGCCGGTGCAATCTACCGTCCGGTCCGGCCGCGTGATCGCAATGACCTGTTGCAGGAGATCGAGACCGAGCTCACCAATACCGGTTACGACGAGGTCGCTTTGATGTCACTCTCGGCCACCGACTATCCTGAACTCGAGGCGCTGACCACATCGCTGGCCCAGAAGCTCGAATCGCAGCGCGTATCGATCAATCTGCCGTCGCTGCGCCCCGGGTCGGTCAGCCCGTCGCTGCTCGATGCCGTCAAGCGGGTGCGCAAAAGTGGACTGACGATCGCGCCCGAGGCCGGTACCGAGCGGCTTCGGCTGTTCATACGCAAGGATTTTCCTGACGCCGCCATATATGACACGGCGCGACTGGCATTCGAGCGCGGATGGGTGACGATCAAGCTCTATTTCATGATTGGGCTGCCGACCGAAACGGAAGAGGATGTTGTCGGTATCGCCAATATCTGCCGCGCCGTTTCCCGAATCAGTCAGGAATTTCCGGGACGCCGGACGATTAATGTCACGCTTTCGCCGTTCATTCCCAAACCGCACACGCCGTTTCAGTGGGATGAGATGTTACCGCGCGAGGTGTTCGAGGAGCGCATAGCGCTCATCAAGCGGAATCTCCGCGTCAACAACGTCAATCTGAAGATCAATCAGCCGAATCTTGCGATCTTCGCGGCAATCATCGGTCGCGGCGGACGGAACATGGCGGACGTGATCGAAGCGGCATTTCGCAACGGCTGTCGGTTTGAAGGGTGGACCGAGGAGTTCAAGTATGATGTCTGGATAGAGACGCTCAGACAGCATGGTCATGATCCCGCAGTGCTGTTGCGACCTATTCCGTTCTCCGCGCCGCTCCCGTGGTCGCATATAGAGAAAGGGGTCTCGGTCGAGCACCTAATGGCGGAGCGACAGCGGACATCAGCGCAACTTCGGGATTTCACGCCGCAGGCGTCGGCGCCGGTCGGGGGCGAGTCGGGCGAGGCCGGTCTCGAGTTTGGCCGAGGGAAGAAGAAAGTGGCGTCGCGGAACGTAGCCGCTCCGACCAAGAACCGGGTGCGAATTCGCTGGGGCAAGAGCAGCCGATACCGATATATGTCGCATCTGGATAACCTGCGGATGCTGGAGCGGGCAATTCGGCGCGCGCGTTTGCCGGTCGCATACAGCCAGGGGTTTAATCCGAGCATGAAGTTGTCGTTCGGTCCGCCGCTGCCGCTGGGGTTTACCTCGGAAGCGGAATATGTCGATATCACACTGGAGGTCAATCTGATGCCGTATATGATCGACGCGTTGCGCGGCAAGCTGCCTGAAGGGATTGTGCTGGAAGACGCCCGAATCGTGCTCGGCAAGAACGCGTCCTTGTCGGCTTCGTTAAATCGGGTCGTTTACAGTGTGCCGGCAGACTGCTGGATCGACCAGACGGCGCTGAATCAAAACCTTGAGAAGATCATGAGTGCCGTAACCCTGCTGATTGAACGACGGGGGAAGCAGACGACCAAAACGATTGACCTTCGTCCGGCCATATTCGACTTTCAGATTGAGAAGGGGAATCTCCTCATGCAGCTTGGGATCGGCGACGCCGGTTATGCCCGACCGGATGAGATCGCCGAGTTATTGAAGGAAGGGTTGCGCTATCCTAGCGCCGGGATGCCGTTTCACCGTCGCGCCATGTATCGAGTGGAACCGGACGGACGGCGAATAGACCCAATGGATATTTGAGCTATGACCGAGCCGAATGCCAACAGCGCCACCAAGTTCGATCCGGTTCGCGCGGCCGCAATCGAGGCGCTCATCCTAATCCAGCAGGGAGAGCAAACCGAAAGGGCAGTGGCAGCGGTCACGGTGAGCAAAGGCTTCCGCTCGCTGGATATGCGCTTTCTGCTACAGATGACGAACGGCGCCACCAAAATGAGGCGGCGGCTGGACCATGAAATCAGATTCTTTCTGGCGCGCCCGTCGGTGGAGCTTTCACTCAAGCTTCAGAATATCCTGAGGCTTGGGTTTTTCCAGTTGTTGTACATGGACAAGGTGCCGCCGGCAGCGGCCGTTTCGGAGACGGTCAATCTGGCGCACCATTTCACCGATCAAAATCAGGCCCGTCTGGTGAATGCCGTGTTGCGGTCGCGTCTCAGAGAACCGGAGAAAGTACGCTTCGTTTCGCGGGACGAAAACCCCGTCAAATATCTGGGGGATTACTACAGTTACCCGGATCACTTTGTTGAGTATTGTGTGGGGGAGTTTGGGGTCGACCGCGCCGAGCGGCTGCTCAAGCAGTACAACAATCCGCCACACATCACCTATCGCATCAATCACCTGAAGGCCAAACCGGACGAAGTTGCGCACTTGTTGCAGGAAAACCGCTATGAATTCTCATTTGGCAAGTACTTGCCGGAGTTCATCCATTTCGAGACGGCCGGGTTACCGATGGAAGCCGAACTGCTGGATTCGGGAAAGGTTATGGTGCAGGATGAGTCGGCCGGTTTGCCGATTCGTTTGCTTAATCCAAAGCCGGGCGATAGTATAGTCGATCTCGCTGCGGCGCCCGGCGGCAAGGCGACCTATGCGGCCATCAAGATGCGCAACAAGGGGCGAGTCACGGCAATCGATAAGTCGCATCAGCGGCTGGAGATACTGGTCGCCAACGCGAAAAGACTTGGGATCAGGATAATTGCACCGGTGGCGTGTGACGCCACCGAATTCAAAGGTGGACCGTTTGACCGCGTTCTACTTGATCCACCTTGTTCCGGCTGGGGTACGGCGGGGAAGAACTCGGATCTTCGCTGGAGCAAAACCGTGCAGGATATCGCCAATCTCGTAAAGATTCAATCCAAGATGATCGACCGCGCGGCGCGGCTGGTGAAACCCGGGGGCATAATGGTGTACTCGACTTGTACGATTATGCGGGATGAGAATGACCAGATTATCGAGGAGTTTCTCCTTCGGAATCCGAAGTTCGAGATCGACTCGGCGGCGCAGTTTTTCGGACGGGAGCTGGTAAATGAACGCGGGTTTGTGAAGACCTACCCGGATGTAGAGAATCTCGATGGCTCGTTTTGTGCGCGACTCAAGCACCGTCTGGAGGCGTGAAAGAAGCGTTTTGTGCTTGCTTGTGGAAAGGCTCTGCGCGATGGTAAGAGCGGCATGCCCACCCTGAAGGGTGGGGCACCAAGGTCGAACCGATTTGCGAGAGATGAACGTATAACCAATCATGATGGCTGTTGACACCGAAGATAATCCGAACCCACGGAAACCAATCCTTACGAAGTGGCTGCCGCTCGGATCGATCCAGCGCAAACTGGCGTTTCGGCTCTTGTTGCCGTTGTTGATTCTGGTGATCCTGGTCGGGATTCTCGATCAGATCATTATGCCGGCCGTCACCCGGCAGGGGAGTGAATTTGAACTTCCTAATCTCACTAATCAGAAGGTGGTAGATATTGACCAGAAACTGGAGGATTTGAATCTCGCCTACGAGGTTGCGGGACAGGAATTCGCTCCCGGCAAAGAGAAGGGGCTGATCATCCGCCAGTATCCGATTGCCGGCACCCGCGTCAAGCCGGGACGGATTATCAAGCTGATTGTCTGCAGAGGGCAGCGGATGGTGAATATTCCGCAGGTTTCAGGCAAGTCTGTTCGGCAGGCCATTCTTGATCTGGAGACGGCGGGGCTGACGGTCGGCGAAATTGCCTGGGCGTTCTCGGATACCATCCCGGAGAAAGTAGTGGTCTTTTCCTATCCGTCGGCCGGGACGGAGATTCCGAGCGGAAGTCCGGTCAACTTGATGGTCAACCGCGGCCGGGCCACCGATTTCACGTTCATGCCGAAGGTGATCGGAATGCAGCTTGAGGACGCCCGCAAGCTGATCGAAGAGAAGGGTCTCAAAGTGGGGAAGCTGAAATCCCGAACCGATGAGAATTTCCTTCCGGAGACGGTGCTGGAGCAATCCGAAGTCGAAGGGGCAGAGTTGCAACTTGGGACGGACGTTGATTTGGTGGTAAGCAAGACTTAGGGGGACGACGAACGCGTCAGTGCCGGGAGAGGATCAGCGATAATTTCCCGGGATCAGAGCCTGACTCCCAAGTTCAGGATGATGGTGCGATCGGCGGAGGAATAATTCAAATACATGACAGTGTTCCCGCGATTGGCTTTGCTGGCCAACACCCCCAAGGCATCGGCCAGAAGATCACGTTCAGAAAACCCGATTCCCCGATTCTCCTGGTAGACTTCCCAGAAGAAGCCGATGCTAAACGCCAA